>Ga0209542_10012050_pt1 | contig 15227 bp, 12 predicted proteins | sample RifCSPhighO2_01_FD_184028 | JGI IMG/M metagenome (GOLD analysis project Ga0209542, IMG submission 184028) | Soil microbial communities from Rifle, Colorado - Rifle CSP2_plank highO2_0.1 (SPAdes) (version 2) | ecosystem: Environmental > Terrestrial > Deep subsurface > Rock core/Sediment ...
GCCCGCAAGAATGTCGATTGGCCAATGAATCCCCGCCACAACTCGCGCAATCCCAATAATAAGCGCACCGAGACCGTAAAGAATTCCCAAACGTTTGTGATAAAAATAGATAGCCGTGGCAAGTGCTGAAAAAAATGTTGCATGGCCGGAAGGAAAAGAATCGTTTCCCCCATGCTCGATCAATTGATTGATATCGGGAAGCGCAAGAAATGGACGCGGACTTGCAACAATATATTTTATGACGTGAGAAATGAGCCACGCAAGAATTGCGGCAGAGAGAACCACCACTACATCGCGAACATCTTTTTTCTTATCCTTGTGGGTAAAAAGATAATAAATAAGACCGAAGAGAAGAATGAGGCCGAATTTATCAGCAAGAAAAATGACCAGGGTTTCAAGTGTTGTATTGCTTTCAGCGATACCGTTTAGAAAAAGAAATGATGCTATGTTAAGTGTCATGGGTATTTTATTTTTATATCCCTTTTCTGGAAAGAAGAACCTTGAGGGTCTTCAGTGCTATTTTAAGATCTAAGATAAGCGAGCGGTTTTTAATGTAGTAAAGATCGTAAGAAAGCTTTACTTTGGTTTTATCGGCATCCGCTTGGTGATGTGGGTGGTGCTCGTGATAAAGCTGCGCCCACCCTGAAAGGCCAGGTTTTATCAAGTGACGCACATTATAGTATGGAATTTCTTTCTCATAGAGCTTCACGAGTTCGGGAATTTCAGGTCGAGGGCCCACCAAAGAGAGGTCTCCACGGAACACATTCCAAAGTTGCGGCAGCTCATCAATTCTCGTCTTGCGCAACAGCGCCCCCACTCGCGTGACCACCTTAGGCTCCTCGTTCGTCATTGATCTAAACTTCAAAATCCTCACTACTTTATTATTCTGCACCACGCGCTCTTGCGTGAAAAAAATCGGACCGCCATCATCAAGCTTGATTGCTAAAACAATGAATGGATATATAAAAAGAGATAAAATACCAAGTATAAATGAGGCGCCAATGTCAGTAACACGTTTCAAAAAATCATATCCTGTTTTTGATGACGACGAGATATTTTCCAAAAACCAGTTGTATCCCACCAAAGAAAGCGGGACTCGATCAAAGATATCCTCGTAAATTTTATATTTATCAATGAATTTTATTTTTGAAAATATAAGGTTATACAGTCGCGGAAGTATCGGTTCTACTTTTTCATTTTTAAGGTCAACCACAATTGATGATACCCCTTCTCCATAGATGCGGTTAAGTACTTCATTTTGAAAATCAAGGGCATCGATTTTATTGAGATCCACCGAGGAAATAAATTTAAGATTATATCGCTCATTATTATTGACCTCTTCGTAAAGTTCCTTCATCTCTTCCCCACTTCCAATAAGAATGGCATTTTCTTTCTTCCTAAACCCAAGAAGAGGAATGAAGTACAGTCTCCATGCAAGAATGAGGATGAACGAAATGCCAAGGTAAATAAAAAGATTTGTTTTTGGCGTAATGCCAAAATACGGAATGAAATAGAAAAAAAGAACCGCAATAATACTGTTTGTAACCTGCGCATTAAAAATAACTGAGGGAAGGCGGCTCTTCAAAATACGGGTGTGCTTTTCGTAGAGTCCGGCAATGAAAAAGACGACCACCCATGAAAGGAAAAGGATTGAAAAAGGAATAAGGTGGTTTATTAGAAGGTTTGGAGTTGGGAGTTCTCCATAACGCATAAAAAGCGTAAACCAAAGTGCTACGAAGAAAAACACGATATCCCCCAGAAAGAGGGTAATGGGCTCCTTTTTGTTTTGGACCATCATCCCAGTAGAGACGGGAAAGGACCTGCATTCCCGTGCTGAATGTTATACTTTATAAAATATATCTTTAACATTTTAATAACTTAACCGTTAGGGGTTGTCTCTAACGGGACAGGTATATTAGTATGTAGTATATAGTACTCTATAGGAAACGGGCAATGGGGGGGGAATTTTCAATTTTCAAGGCTTAATTTTCATTAAATTTTCAATGCTTCAAAATCTGCCTGGCCCGTGTCGCCTCGCACGGTCGGCCTAGGGAAAATTGCTTTATTGAATCATTGATTGAAAATTAGAAATTGATAATTGAAATTTTTCTCATCAACCAAAAACTTATAGTTATGCCAATAGAAAATAAGAAAACAAAAATTTTATATGTCATCACCAAGTCAAACTGGGGAGGGGCGCAACGGTATGTATATGACCTTGCGACAAGTCTTCCCAAGAAAGAATTTGAGGTAATGGTAGTTTTGGGCGGAGAGGGCCTCGCCCGTAGTGCTATGGCCGAGGGTCTCACCCGTAGGGCTACGCCCGAGGGCGAGCTTACAACAAAACTTATTGCCCAGGGGATACCGGTGCTTCCCGTACCGACACTTATGCGCGATGTGGGGATTTCTAAAGACATCGCTTCTTTTTTTGCGCTGCGAAAGATCTTTAAAAATGAAAGACCGGATGTCATTCACCTTAATAGCTCAAAAGTAGGAGGGTTGGGAGCACTTGCCGGAAGAATTGCGGGAGTAAAAAAAATCATTTTTACCGCACATGGGTGGGCGTTTAATGAGGAGCGGCCGTGGATACAAATAATGCTCATAAAATTTTTGTCATGGCTCACTATGTTACTGTCACATAGAGTGATCGTTGTTTCTCGATATGATGAAGAACTGGGGAATCGTATGCCATTTGTAAATCAGAAAATTATTCATATCAATAATGGTGTAAAGAGAATTAAATACGCAAGCAAGACATCGGCGCGCGAAAACCTTTTGGGGGAGACTCCTCTAGTAAGGAAAAAAATTTGGCTCGGCACCATAGCGGAACTTCACCCCAACAAAGGAATATCATATGCGCTCCAGGGATTAAAAAATATGATACAAAAGACGGATTTTAAAGATTTTTTATATGTAGTTGTAGGAGAAGGTGAAGATAGAGACAAACTTAAGATACTAGTAGAAAAACTCGACTTGAATACCCATGTAGTCTTTGTTGGGAAAAAAGAAAATGCCGCAACACTTCTTAGGGCATTTGATATATTCATTCTCCCGTCAACAAAAGAAGGTCTCCCCTATGTGATACTGGAAGCAGGAATAGCGGGAATTCCCACTGTTGCAAGCGCTGTCGGAGGAATCCCTGAGGTCATTGAGGATATGCAATCTGGCATACTGGTAAAACCAAAGAATCCGGAAGAGATAGCGTTGGCACTGGAGTTTCTCTTTGCAAACCCCCAGAAGCGTGCAGAATTTGGTGAAACATTTAAAGAATGTGTCGTCAGCACCCTCTCTATTGAAAAAATGGTTCGCGAGACCTTAATGCTGTACAAATCCAATGACAAAGCGTCCAATACACGATAAGATAGATGAAAGACGGCAGATTGGTATACTAAATAATTAGTATACTAGAAAACCAACTTTGTCTTGATTTAAAATACTATCTACCAAAAAATATACCAAACTGCTAACTAAACGCATGACCAACGACCAATTTAACCCCTACGGTGAAGAATTCAACAAAGTTCAGGATATCCTAGGACACCAGTCCGCAGGACTCGTTGGTTTTCTTATAAAAGTCTCCGGCGGCCGCATCAAGACGGGGACGGCAAATAATATTTTAGTTATTGTTATGGTGGTTTCATTTACACTCTCCACAATCATTTTTTCGGGTATGTTTTTTTCGCAAAAAAACAACGAGAAGTCAAAACCAGCGCCAATTTCAAAAGAGATGGTTATACCGATTATAAAACAAGAATTTCCAGGAATAACCGACACTATGATCGAACGTCTTCCGGAAACTTTCTATCGTGAAGACATTCCATCAGACGTTGCTGGTAAACTCACCCCGGAAATTATCAATTCAGTTCCGCCGCGACCATAATGAAAAAAAATTCAAAAAATGGTTTTACCCCCACACCTATTCCACACACTGACCTTAGTGCTGTAATAATCGATGGTGTACATACAATCTCGAAACAACGCGGTATGCTATTAGGTGAAATAGGTGTGAGCTCGCAACGCGAGCGGGGGTTTACACTCATTGAGCTTCTGGTGGTCATTTCCATCATAGCACTTCTTTCCAGCGTCGTCCTTGCTTCCCTCAATCAAGCAAGAGCAAAAGCGCGAGATGCGAATATACTTGCAGATATTCACACAATTAGAACCGTAATGGAACTCTATTATGATGACCATGGGTATTACCCTCCCCCAAGTAGTTCCAATAACTGCTGTGCAAATTTCACGATTGCACAATTAAAAGGAGACAACACTAATTCTTTTTTAAAATCTCAATTAAATCCTTATTTAAAGCAGCTGCCAAATCCAAGTACTTACAACGACTCTTCTTATAAAAGTCCTGGATGGGGTGGGTCAAGCGGTGGATGGTCGCGCATCAGTTACAATCGACCATGGGCGTTTAAAACCGAGATCTATAATAAAACAGGGCTTGCGTGCGGGAACTTAAGCCAGTGGAGTGCTGCAACAGATTGTTACATTTTAACCATTCGAACCGAAACAAAAACAACACTTGGCCCAGCAGAGACCAGGATCTATCTTATATTCACTAAAACTGGTCAAGCAAAAATCATCGATACAGACAACGACTATACTTGGGGTCTCTGGTAATTTAATATTCTATTCTAGCAGTCATCATTTCCTCGTTTGTCGATTTAGATTGAACAACAACTTTTCCGTACGAATTGATGATGCTTGATATACCGGTTTTCATTGCGCGTACTACATATACCCGATGTTCCGCCGCGCGCACGCGTGCCATAATATGATTCTCTTCGGCAATAAGGGGGCTTTTAAAAACACTATCATTTCCAATGCTTATAATGGGAGTAGCGATACCCCTTTCTATTAACCCCGGGAAAATTATTTCTGAGCAGATAAGCGGTGTTGCCTCTATACCACCAAAGGAGAAGTTCTTTTTATCTCCTGTCTCAAGCGTCCCTACAGGACCCACTGGAATCCACCTTAATGGACCTTCGGAAAACGGCATAAGAAATCTTTTGTTGTAAATATCAACGATTTTGCCATTTTCCAAAGAAATCATGGAGTTATATTCCCTATTATCCGTAACCGTGTGTACCCCCAAAACAAAAGAAATGTTCTTATGGTCACGTGAGAGTAATAAAAGATTGTCGTAAAATTCACCCAACCCCAAATCCTTAAGACCATACCCCTTGGGTAGGAGTGTTTCTTCATCAATGAAAAGAAATGGGAACACATTTTCCGGAAGTATCACCACATCAGGGTTATCATCCGCGGCTTTGCGCATTAAATCAAGCACATGATACGCCCCTTCGCGCGTTATCTCGTCTGTTTCAACTCCTGTTTGTATCACCGTAACAGTAATACTACTTTTATTTTCTATTTTTTTATTATGGACAACACCGTAACCATATGTATTCACTGCTACTATGATAGCAATCAAAACATAAAAATAGCGGTTCTTACAAATACCACATGATGCATCATACAAAGTATCTCTAAATGACCTTCCAAAGAAAAGTTGCGCGTAACGGCCTGTGTTCAATATAAACGTAATGAATACATTCACGAATACGGCAAAAAAACCGAGCGCGTATACTCCGCCAAAATAAGCCAATTGTAGAATATATGTTTCATTGAAAAGCGCGTACCCGATGTGTCCCCACGTAAACCCCGCAAAAAGTACCGCGCGCCCATATTCAAAGATCGTCCACAATCCCGCAAAAACAACCGCATCAATAAGGTTATTTCTACTCCATTTTCTATACGCCAATACAAAAAGACCAAATAGGATACTTGCGCACACTACAATAAAAAAAAGTATCCAGAATAAAAATATGACCTTACTTGCGGAAACAATCCCCGACACGTCAAACCACCACCATGCTCGTACAGTTGAAAGAGGATAAACGGAAGCTACGGCATACAAAATCCCGGTGACGAGTCCGCCCTCAAACACTCGTCGCATGGGTAACGTGGGATTTCGAGAAAATATGAGGAGGGGTACAAACCCAACCCACACAAAGAGAGAAATATTAAATGGCGGCAGAGTAAGCGCAAGAAGTACCCCTGAAATAACTGGAAGAATATACCATTTTTCACAAATTCCAATTTGTTTTGCTTCCACAGTAATAAATAGTATATCATTGCGCGTAGGTGTATAATTTACACACATATGACTAACGTGGAATTCAACCCCCAAGAAAACCAAGAGAAGGGTTTTAAAAACACATCATCGAACCCACAACCAAAACGATCAGTGATGGTGGGATGGATAATGAAACTCTCGGGCGGAAAAATTGATGAAACTAAAGCGAATTATGTGCTTTTGGGGATTGCGGTGATATTCACTATTCTAACTATTGCCATGATTATGAACATATTTGGAGTTGGCACAAAAAATAAAATCACCTATAAGGAGGATATCCCGCCTGAACTGCGTGACGCGATGCCTCAAGAAATATATGACTCTCTCCCCTCACGAACAGCCAATTAATATCCATCTCATCAAACCCCAAGAAATTCGTTTTTAATCGTGTCGCGATGTGCCGCACGATTATATCGTCGCATCCCCATAAGAATCCCGAGTCCTACAAATTCCGTAAGAAGGTGTGACCCGCCATAACTCATGAATGGCATGGGAATTCCCGTTACCGGAAGAAGTCCTATATTCATCCCGACATTCACAATAAAATGACTCATAAAAAGAATGGCAAGCCCCATACCAAAAAGCATTTCGAAATTCGTGGCGCCTAGTAAAGCATTAACGAGTATTCTCCACATAAGAACACCCCAAAAGACAAAAAGAATAAGAATACCCACAAACCCCCATTCTTCCGCGAATGCAGCGAAAATAAAGTCTGTTTGATGCTCCGGCAAAAACTGGAGTCTGGATTGTGTTCCATACCCCACCCCCTTCCCCAGAATTTGCCCCGAACCAACGGCGATCGTTGATTGATTTGCGTTGTACCCGGCGCCGGAAAGATCCGCAACCGGATGAATGAAGCTCATGATGCGGTCTTTTTGATAGGGAACAAAAACAAAAAACCATAAAAAGAGGGTTGAAACAATAATGAGTACGAAGACCAACAAGAGGTGCTTTTTAGAAACCCCGGAGACCATCACCATACCAAGCCATATAGAAAAAATAACCACTGCTGATCCAAAATCAGGTTGAAAGAAGACCAGCAGAAAAGGAATTGACGCATAGAGCCCTGAAACAATGATATGTCGTATGTGCGCGATCTCGATATGCCGCCGAGAAAAATATTTTGCAAGAATGACAATAAGAAGAATTTTTATCGGATCCACAGGCTCAAATGAAAAGCCGCCAAAATGAATCCAGCTTTGCGCACCCTTGGTGACACTGCCGAGAACAAGCAGCCCTACGAGAACAGCACAGGAAAGCAAAAATAACACTACCAGAAGATCTGTTCGTTTAAGGAAACGAAAATCAAGAAAACTTAATATGAAGAAAACTGTAACAGAGATTAGAACCCATATAATCTGTTTATCAAAAAAATAGTTATCACCAATAAATGAGTTCATGGTAAGAAGCCCCGCGCCGATCAAGGGAATGGTGGCGAAAAAAAGCACCCAATCGATATTTTTGAGTGATTTTTGAAATAAACCGCTGATACCCTCGAGTAAACTCATCCTGTAGTGAAAAATGGCATCGTTCGTTTCCGAACAACCTTACCATATTTTATTTTAGTAATTAAATGCTCCCGTATAGTGGCAAAATGATAATTTGGTTTTACCCATGTCATTTTCTACTACGGGACTCATAGCACCTAATATAGCAAGGAGTGAGCATCAAGTAAAAGTTTTCTCTTATCTGCGTGATTCACTAATAGTGTTGAAATGTATGAAAATATCCGCGGTAAATGTTTCCTCTTTACATACATCTTGAGCAATTTCACGATAAATTTGATTGAGTGCCTCTGTGGTTATTGCTTTATGGTAATACTCTGGAGTTGAAGCGATTTTATCTTTCAAATAATCTTCACTCACCTTGTTCCCGAGACCAATGGCGTATATGCTTATACCTGCCTCTTTTGCTTCTTTTGCCGCTTCCGCCGCAAAATTCTCCGGATATGCTAGATCATTTGGATTACTTGGGTTTTTGGGGCGATTAGAATCACCGTCAGTAAGAATCACCATCGCGCGCTTGGCTTTATCGTCGTGTCGTTCCGAAGAAAGCTCTATTGTTGCTTTTTTCATCGCGTCTCCCAAATTTGTATACCCACTTGCTTCAGAATTGTCTCCTATCGCGATCGAACTGATTGATTTTTGTATAAGACTTTGGTCTCCAGAGAGCGCGAGGTCGATCGGTTCCGAGGCAAATGTCGCAAACGAAACAAGACCGAGTTTATCTGCAGGTCCTATTTTTTTTGCAAATTCCTGTGCAGCGGTCTTTGCCCCCGTAAGCGGCTCTGGAGGATTTTTGCCATCGCTTTCCATACTTCCGGAGCGGTCAAAGACAAGCATAGTATCCGTGGGTGCGGTACAACTTCCAACAGCCGGACGATTTATGATCGGTGTTGGCCATGTAAAGAAAATTTCTTTTTCTTCTTCTTTTCCGATGGATTCAATGACCGTCTGTGACGCCGCTATTGCGTTGCGCGCGCTATCATACACAACGGCAATAACCATCACATTAGAAAAAAGATCGATAGAATCGTTAAAAATCGATGCCTCAAGGCGTGGTTGAGGGTCATACGGACCGCTCAGTGTTCGCGATTTTATCGAAAGTGGCTGCTTGAAAGTGGTCCCGTCGATCCAAGACGGCTCTTTTTCAAAATCAAAGAATACGCGTGTGGGGACCCTGCCTCCTGTTCTTATGTTTGGTTCGTAGATAACAAATTTTTCTCCGGGATTCACGAAGACACTCCCCTTTTTTTCACCGATCATAGTGCTTTGATTATCATAGAGTTCAAAGGTGTATCCAATGCTTTCAATCCCGGCATTGAAATTTCTGTTCTCCACAAGTGCAGCAAGATCATAATTCCCAGGCATCACTTCAAAAAATCTGCTCCACTCCACGACGAGGGGCGTTACACGAAAGCTACATACTTTTTGACACGCACCTCCGCAGTCGGCTCCTTCTTCATCTTGATTTCTTATGTCATCAAAACACGATGGCTCATGATAAATAAATGTGCGATAGATTGGGTATGCTGAAACAATGACTATTGTTCCCACAACGAGAAGAAGAAAAGCGAGTTGTCGTTTTGATGACCACGTGAGCATATATGTATACTGTTTATCATAACAAAGATAATGTCTCTAGAAAAGCAAACAACCCACAAAAGCATTGCTTTCTTGGGTTTTCTTTTGTATTGAGGGTTGATTCCGTTAGAGATAGTGGAGCGCCTAAAATATTATTAGGATACATCATGCCAAACAATCTCAGTACGGGAGGCTAAACAGTTCGCCTATTATAAATGTGCGCCCGCGTCCTATCTCTAACAAGGTTGAGTTCTCTGTCCCGGCGGCTACCTACTTTCCCCACAAGGAGTATCATTGGTACTACGATTCTTAACTTCTGTGTTCGGGATGGGAACAGGTGTTGCCATCGCGTCAAACCACCAGGACAGAATACTCAACCTGGTAGTGACCCGCCTTGGGCGGATTACTACAAGATCAACGAGTATTCTGCGTAATGATATTATCATTACAAAAAACAGTGTAAAAAATATTTGTTACCGTTTGGTTTTCAAATTTCCTAATAGGAATGGGCGAATTAGTACTCCTCGGCTCAGTGCGTTGCCGCACGTACACCTAGAGCCTATCAACCTGGTCATCTCCCAGGGGCCTCATAACGATTCCTAATCTTGGAGTTGGCTTCCCTCTTAGATGCTTTCAGAGGTTATCCATTCCCGACTTAGCTACTCGGCAATGCTCCTGGCGGAACAGCCGACACACCAGAGGTCAGTTCACTTCGGTCCTCTCGTCACATATTCCCCTATTTCTAGGAGGGTAGACTATACCTTCTTCCAACTTATTTTTTAACAAATAGGAAGGTTGCATTTTACCCGTGTGAGCTGTTGTTCTCATTGGAACAATTCCTCAACACACGAGTCTACGTATCTTTCAACGTAAGTCGTTACAGGGCTATATAAAATCAAAGTTTAAAAATCAAAGTGCAAAATGACACTGTAAAATTCAAAATGTGAGATGCTTTTTCTCTTTTATTTTTCATTTTTAACCGTCATTTTTAGTTTTGATATTTACATTTTATATTTTGTAAGCTTCCCACGGTATTACCTTAAAGAGGATCTGGTCCTCAAGCAAATTATAGCACGTGGACCGCACATAGTTATAATTCTTAGACCAAAATCTTATGAAGGCTTCACCGTTATGAGCAACATTTTCAATTCGCTTTACAGCGAAAAGTAGCAATTACTTACTAGAAGCAAATCTCCTCAAGAATCAACGCCTGCAGTAGATAGGAGACCAACCTGTCTCACGCATTTATGTTTTATATCTTGCCGTGGTCTCATTATGCAAGAACCTTCATTACTGAAGGGATCGGACTATAATATGCACTTATTTTTACGCATTGCGCCACAAATAAGTATGTCAACGCTTAGTCTCTACGGGCACATGTTTGGAAACATACTTCCCTCGGAATTGTCCAGCTCCAGTTTTGGAAATTTCTTCCAATTAAAACTGGGGCTGGATTTTTCCGATACTAGTTGACTTGTCTATATACATCGCTGTATATAGCCGCCGTGATTGATGTCTTTTTGATAAGTTTAGTCTTATCTCCTCGGGTTCAAACGGGTTCAAAATCCGAAAATTTTTCAGATTCTGAACGGTTTGAACCCAGCTCACGTACCTTTTTAATTGGCGAACAGCCAAACCCTTGGGACCTCTTATTTGTTATCTTGCGTTACCGCAAGTATCAGACTATTCCATCACCGTTTCATTCTTTGTCGCCAAAGATGAAGTAGGTGCAAGCCGTGTTATACCGCGCCGTAGCGCGCATATCTCATGTTGTAACTAAAATTACAACAATCAGTCGTTAGGGGAGATACATAATTAGATCATTGACGCATAATTTTTACGGCGATTTTTAGATCGCACATTAAACCGCGACAATGCATCTGCTAACCTTGCCACACAGATCAAATCGGTCCTGGTTTGAACATTCATATTCAAAATTTGTCCAGCCAATTTAATTTGCGGTTGTTTAGCTAAAGAATACGGTGAAATAAAATTTAGTATTGTTTGTATATCTGATTGGTCTCGAATGACCCAATCGTAGGTAGCGCGATTAGCGACTACCCGACCGATTTGATACTTTTTCTGTAAAATCAGCAAGATTTTTTCTTCTTTTTGTGTTATTTTTATTTCCAACCGAACCCTAAAACCAAACTTTTTCTCGCTATGTTTTTCAATTATGGCCATAATCGCTCCATCGCCATCGATTAAACCAGCAAGATAGGCTCGATCAACTTCATTATGTATCTTTCCCACGGCGTTAGCCTTCATGTGTGTGATTATATCACACCTGGGACCTGCGGGAAACTCCGCATGCCACATGAATAAGCCTTCACCGTTTTGAGCTTGTTTGTTACCCAACCGTTTCCAGTTGGGAGAGAAGGTATGTTTTCTCCAGCCCCAGGATAAGATGAGCCGACATCGAGGTGCCGAACTTCGCCGTCGATATGAACTCTTGGGCGAAACTAGCCTGTTATCCCCAGAGTAGCTTTTATCCGTTAATCTCCGGCCGCATCTAATGCGGGCCGTCGGTTCACTATGTTCTGCTTTCGCACCTGCTCGAGATGTACCTCTTGCAGTCAAGCTCCCTTGTGCCATTACACTATCGGCACGGTTTCCATTCGCGCCTAGGGAACCTTAATAAACTCCTCCGTTACTCTTTAGGAGGATAGCGCCCCACCAAAACTACCCACCAGATACTGTCTCCGTACGTTTTTGCCGTACAGGTTAGAATATGCCTTTTGAAAGGGCGGTATTGCACTGGCGACTCCATTCAAACCAAGATCTGAACTTCAAAGTCTCCCGCCTATTCTACGCAGCCAAAAAACATACTCAATACCAAGTTATAGTAAAGCTTCTGGGGTCTTTTCGTCTAACTGCAGGTAACCGGCATCTTCACCGGTATTGTATTTTCACCGAGCTGTTTCCCGAGACAGTTCCCCAGTCATTACGCCATTCGTGCACGTCTGAACTTACCAGACAAGGAATTTCGCTACCTTAGGACCGTTATAGTTACGGCCGACATTCACCAGGGCTTATATCAGCCAGCATGCGCATCGCGCTTAGCGCGATGCAAAAATTTAAATGTTTAAACCTTGCATCACACGCAGTGTGATGCGCACACCACCGATATTTGACCTTCTGGCATTGGTCAGGCGTCACCCCCTATACATCCTCTTACGAGTTCGCAGGGAGCTGTGTTTTTGGTAAACAGTTGCCAGGGATACTTTCGCTGCGCCCCTCCCTACTTTTGGGCACTAGATTATTTCTAATACGCAAAAGTAGGGAGGGGAAGCCTTATTCCGAAGTTACGGCTGCTTTTTTGCCGAGTTCCTTGGGAAACAATCACTCGTTCGCCTTACTCTTCTCGAGCTGACTACCTGTGTCGGTTTACGGTACGGTTCCACCGCGATTATGCTTAGAGGTTTTTCTTGGAAGTCTGCTTTGCTCAATTTACCCCATCCGAAGATGGAACATTTTCGCTCTCGTTGGAATTGTCATTAAAGACAGGTACCGGATTTTCCTGGAAACCTTCCTTCGAGCACGAACACAAATCCAATAATGTGCAGAGCATACTAAACTTCGTCCCCCCATCGCATCGCGTTGGAGTCATGGAATATTAACCATGTGTCCATCGGTTACGGCTTTCGCCATCACCTTAGGCCCGACTAACCCTTGGCTGATCAACATCGCCAAGGAAACCTTAGTCTTTCGGCGTGCGGGGATTTCACCCGCATTGTGGTTACTTGTGCCAACATTCTTACTTCCGTACGCTCCAGAGCGTCTCACGGCGCTCCTTCACAGCAGAACGGAATACTCTCCTACCAATGTTTCTTGCCGAAGCAAGAAACAGTCCTCAGTTTCGGTATTATACTTAGCCCCGATCATTTGCGGTGCGAAATTTCTCGATGAGTGAGCTGTTACGCTTTCTTTCAAGGATGGCTGCTTCTAAGCCAACCTCCTCATTGTCTGGGAAACTTCACTTCCTCCCTTGCACTTAGTATAAATTTTGGGACCTTAACTTGAGATCCGGGCTCTTCCCCTCTCGGCCGATGGAGCTTAGCCCCCATGGCCTAACTGCCGAGTAATCTGGCCCACCACACAATAATCCTTTCTACTGCAACTTGAAATTTTTGCTGCAAATTATTCATCGCTCGTCACTTATGCTGTTGCATAAGCTTCTCGCGCTTCATAATTTTCGCTAAAAATTTCCACGTTTCGCAACGAAAAATTACTGTGTGGTGGGCCGTCCTCTGGTATTCGGAGTTTGATTGACTCAACGAGATTTCTCCCTGTTTGAATCATCCAGTGCTCTACCCCCAGAGGGTACGCTCGACGCTAACCCAAAAGCTATTTCGGAGAGAACCAGCTATTACCAAGTTCGATTAGCTTTTCACTCCTTACCACAAGTCATCCGATGATGTTGCACGGTCAACCAGTTCGGGCCTCCCCCCCGCTTTCGCGGGGGTTCACCCTGCTCATGGCAAGCTCACTTGGCTTCGGGTCTTATAAGTACTACATATATTCGCGCTATTCACACTCGGTTTCCCTATAGCTCCACCCGTTAGGGCTTAGCTTGCAGCACTCATAAACTCGTTGGCTCATTCTTCAATAGGCACGCGGTGACGGGCATCGCGCAACGTGCGATGTAATTTAACATTTACATATTTAAACGCATCACACTCTGTGTGATGCCCGCTCCCACTCCTTGTAAGCGTATGGTTTCAGGTCTATTTCACCGCCCTCACCGGGCTACTTTTCACCTTTCCCTCACGGTACTAGTTCACTATCGATCTCTAAAAGTATTTAGCCTTGGCAGTTAGTTCTGCCGGATTCCCCCAGGCTATTCGTGTCCTGAGGTACTCAAGAACAACAACAGAAAAGATATTTTATTTTCACCTACAGGGCCATTACCTTCTGGGGCCGTGCTTTCCAGCACATTCGGTTAATAAAATATTTTGTAACTTTTCCCATATAAATACAGAGTTGTTGCCTTACAACCCCCCTCCCTACTTTGTCATTTTTGCTTTTGAATTTTTGGCTAAAAAATTCCTACGAACTTTTTAGCTTTAAATTCTTTGCAAAAATAGCAAAGTAGGGAGGGGTTTGGGCTCTTCCCTTTTCGCTCGCCGCTACTCGGAGAATACTTCCGGCTTACGCCGAATTTGATTTCTTTTCCACCAGGTACTGAGATGTTTCACTTCCCTGGGTACGCGTTGTGCCGAAGCACAACCTCACGGTTTTGCCATGAGAGGTTTCCCCATTCGGAAATCTCCGGATCAAAGGTTGCTAGGCACCTCCCCGAAGCTTATCGCAGCCGCGCTACGTCCTTCATCGCCTTTTAGAGTCTAGGCATCCGCCATACGCTCTTTAAATTTCCTATTAGGAAATTTAAAAACCACTTATTTTTTCTTTTCCGACAGCATTTGAATTCTGTCGGAACAAAGAGTATCGCTCTATCGCTTTTATATAGTGCGATACTCTTTACTTTTTAATTTGTTCTCGGTGAACAAATATTTTTTACCTTCTGTCTCCAATATCCAAAAGACCCTCGTCAAAGGGATATTGTGACAGTATTCTGTTTTCAATGTTCTCCACAGATGATACGACCTTATTCTCGATCATTGGCACGCCAGTGCCTAGGGGCGGTTTTTAAACAAAAAAACCGCCTTTTAAGCGGATGAGTGGCAAAACCAAATTCGCCGCTCTATGTATTCCGCTTAAGAGAATTGGTTTTGAATGTATTCATACTGTGTACTAGGCAGTATATAGAAAACAAAAATAGTGTCAAGGGGGTGTACAGTTACCCTTATGGGGTGACATTCTACTAGGATTGGGGTGACAAAGGGTAACCATCATTAATTTAAAAGAAAATGGCGAACAAAAAGCAACAGGCGGCATACCCGCCGAAGATCAGGAACAAATGGTATTTTCTCGTTGATCATGCCAGAAAGACCGTGGACGAGATATGCGACCTCTATGCGATATCACGAAAAACATATTAC
>Ga0209542_10012052_pt1 | contig 15225 bp, 18 predicted proteins | sample RifCSPhighO2_01_FD_184028 | JGI IMG/M metagenome (GOLD analysis project Ga0209542, IMG submission 184028) | Soil microbial communities from Rifle, Colorado - Rifle CSP2_plank highO2_0.1 (SPAdes) (version 2) | ecosystem: Environmental > Terrestrial > Deep subsurface > Rock core/Sediment ...
ACGAAAGGTTTATTAATCGGTCGCGGGAGACAAGGCTTGTCTAGTCTTCACGGGGTTGTGACAAGATATTTCAAAATTAATGACATCAAAATAAAATAGAAATGGGGAATAAATCAAATGGCTTGGGAGCAGGAAAGAAATTAAAAAAAAGAAGAGCAGTACATAGATTGAGAGATAAATGGATTAAGAGAAGATTATACGGATTAAAAATCAGATCAGACCCGCTCAGGGGAGCAAGCCAGGCAAAAGCAATTGTGCTGAGTAAAGTTCAGCTTGAAGCCAAGCAGCCTAATTCTGCGATGAGAAAATGCATTAAAATCCAACTCACAAAAAATAACAAAAAAATAACAGCGTTTGTTCCAGGAAATAATGCTTCTAAATTCATTAATGAGCATGATGAAGTCATTGTCGAATGCATTGGCGGAGCAATGGGTAAAAGCAAAGGTGATATTCCCGGAGTGAGATGGCAAGTAATAAAAGTAAATGATCAAAGTTTAAATGCGCTTGCAAAGGGAAAGATTGAAAAGGGTAGAAGATAAAATGAAGCTATTCGACACTTGGGATATTTCTGGAATCAAAGTCGAGGACAAAGGCGTTGAAAAATATATTAATTTAAATCCGGTTTATGTTCCGAGGAGCTCAGGGAGAAATGTTAAAATACAATTTCATAAAAGTTATTATAGCATAGTTGAGAGATTAATGAACAGATTGCCGGTAGTCGGCCACAAAGGAAAAAAACATAAATACAGTTCCGGCCATAATCTCGGGAAAAGCATAAAGATGTATAAATTAATTTTCAAGGCACTAAAATTGATTGAAGACAGAACAAAAAAAAATCCAATTGAAGTCTTAGTAAAAGCAATTGAGAATGCAGCGCCTCGAGAAGAGATTACAACAATAGAATATGGTGGGGCAAGATATCCTAAATCTGTTGAATGTGCACCTCAGAGAAGAATTGATCTTGCTTTAAGGAATATATCCCAGGGAACTTATGCAAACAGCTTCAACAAAAAAAAGAAAGCCCATGAAGCACTTGCTGAAGAAATAATTAATGCATACAGCCTGAATATGAAGAGCAATGCTATTGCAAAAAAACTAGAGATAGAAAGGCAGGCTGATAGCGCGAGATAAATTTCTATTTTGAATCGCTTCGCTCAATAAGACACCTGCGGTTTCTTATGAAAACTTCCCTCTCACACTTTCTTTTTAAAAAAGAAATCGTGTCCAAAGAAAAATGAACTAAAAAATAAATAATCGGGTTATCATATCACAATGGCTTATAAACTCTTAAACATATATTACCTTATCCTCATCGCTTCTATCTTGTTTAGTTTAAAAAAGAAAGATTTATATATGGGGAATATATTAGTGTATATGTGATATTAAGATGGTGCAGGCGATGATAAATATTAACGAGGAAGCCAATAGGGTTTTGAATATAATAAAGGCAAAGTATGGATTAAAAGATAAATCTGAAGCTATAAACCTTGTTGTTAAAGAATATGAGGAAAGGTTTTTAGAGCCTGAATTAAGGCCAGAATTTATTGAAAAGATAAAACTGATTGAAAAACAAAAGAGTATTAGAGTAAAAGATTTTGCAAAAAGATATGGATTGGGCTAAATGTATGATTTAGACATTAAACAAGAAGCTGATGATATATTTAAGAAATTGGTAAAGAAAAATCGAAGACAACTTGAGATTATACATAAAAAAATACAACAGATAAGATTAAATCCAACCCGTATTTATAAATTCTTAGGTAATCCCTTACAAACATTTAACCGAATTCATATAGACAATCATTTTGTTCTAATTTTTAAGATAAATCACTAAGATAGAATAATAGAGATTTATTATTTTGACCATCACGATAATGTGTATAAGTGGAGACCTAAAAGCGAGGCCTGAATTTTACCTAATAAGGCTGATTACGTGAAATATTTTAGGCGAATAAAATTTTTGAGTGCTTATCTCTAAGTTGTTATCTTATCCTAATCGCTTCCAAATTCTTTGGCGCAGCTGTTTCAATTTTATTTAGCTTATGCAGGCTAGAAGCCAAATCCAGGCAGCGAGAAGATTCTCCGTGCACAACTATTATTTTTTTAGGCCTTGGATCTAAATTATAAACAAACCTTGTTAATTCATTTCTTGAAGAATGCCCTGATAAGCCTTCAATGGTGTAAATTTCCATTTTAACTTCAACGGTTTCTCTTTTTCCATTTGACTCCATAACAAATTCTTTTTCTCCAGACTGTACCCTTCTTCCCAAGCTTCCCTCTCCCTGGTATGAAACAATTACAAGAGAATTTCTTGGATTGCCAGCAAGCTCCCTGAAGTATTCAACTGATGCCCCTCCTGTCAGCATTCCAGAGGTAGCCAAGATAATGCAGGAGCCGGTTTCCTCTATTATCTGCTGCCTTTCCTTAACAGAGCCGACCTGCTTGAAAATTGGGGATAAAAACGGATTGCTATCGTGATGGAATATAGATTTTTTCACTTGATTATTCAAAAAATCCGGGTATGCTGTATGAATTGCAGTAATATCCCATACCATCCCCTGCACAAAAACAGGAATTTCAGGAATTATTTTTTTCCTAATTAATTCTTCGACCATTAGCATTACTTCTTGCGCTCTTCCAACTCCCAAAACCGGAATTAATACTTTTCCTTTTCTTTCGACTGTGTTTTTGATAATGTCAACCAATTGCTTTTCGCATTCTTCTCTTGAAGGCTGAATATTATCCTTGCCACCATAAGTTGATTCAAGAGTCATTGTTTCTAATCTTGGAAACTTAGTTACAGCAGCTTCAAGCAATTTTGTTCTTGCATATTTCGTATCGCCGCTGTATAGAAAATTATGAAGGCCATTTCCAATGTGCAAATGAACCATTGCGCTTCCTAATGTATGGCCTGCATTGTAAAAAGTAATTCGGATATCAGGAGTTATATCACATACCTCTTCATAGTCAAGCCAGATAGAATGCTTAACCATTTCTTTTACATCTGTTGCAGTGAACAATGATTTTTTAGCCTCTTTGAAAGCAACCCCAATGTAATCCAGGCAGAGCAATGCAGCTATGTCTCTAGTAGGCAATGTCCAGTATACAGGCCCTCTATATCCCATCTTAAACAATAATGGAACCAAGCCGCAATGATCTAAATGCGGATGAGAAATGACAACTGCATCTAATTCATTAATATTGAATTCAGGAGTTTCAAAATAGGGATAAGCATCTTTTCCAGAAGCAGCTATATTCACGCCGCAGTCAAGCAGCACTCTAGATTCTGGAGTTTGCAAATATAAACAAGATCTTCCTACTTGCCTAGCACCTCCTAAAAAAGAAACACGAATCCACTCTTCCCTTTTTTCATTCATCCAGTTGGAATAAATTCTCTCTCCTACTTTGTGCAGGAAATTTCTCCTATAATCATTGTTCTCGTACAGAACCTTGCGAATATTTTCTATTATAATTGATTTTATTGCAGGTATTCTTTTTACCAAAGGCGTCCATAAAGTTTTATGCTTAATCTCCCTCAGAACCTCTCCTGCTTTCCCTATTACTAATCCAGGTTTTTCAGCTTCTATAACTACTTGGGATCTTTGAGGGTCAAAAAGAATGTTTATTTTTCCTGTTTCCTCCGGCAGGATTTTTCCTATTTCTTCAATGGTTTTTTCCTCATCCAATGTCATAGAGGGGTCTATTCTAACCTCTATTCTTTTCTTTATTTTATTCACTATTTCTTTTATTACCCCGTTATTATCCAAGAAAAAATTCCTGTTTTTAGTGTACAAAACTATATTTGCACCTTCAAACAAAGCTATTGATATCTCAACGCTTTCCGGAATATCTTTAAGTATCTCTTTTAATATTTCTGCCATTTTCTAAGAAGCATTTAGATCACTAACCTACTTTCTAAATTTAAATTGTAATTTTGTTCTGTATCTCTTTTGTAAGAACAGTTTTTATCCCCTGATTTGTAATAGTAATAACATCAATCCCATCTCCGGAATTCATATCTCTTTGAATTGCTGCATTTATTCCCTTAACAACCAGCTTGACACCTTCTTCAATGCTCATATTTTCAGTGTATAGGGTTTCAAGCACACCATATGCCATCACGCTTCCAGAGCCTGAGGACAGGAAATCCTTGCATTCAGATAAGCTGCCATCTGGATAAACATCATAAATATGGAATCCATTTTTATCTTTCCCTGCTAATATAAAATGTGAGATTCCCGGTATCATTGAGGGCCTTCTTATGTTTTGATATACAATTCCTGATAATAAGTTAGCTGCTTCTTTAACAGTAACATGCTTATCTTTCCTGATCTCCATCAACCTCAGCTCTGCTGAAATAAGTTTTGTAATAAGCTGTGCATCAGAGGCAGTTCCGGCCATTGTCAAGGCTATAAAATCAGTTATCTTATATACCTTCTGTGCTCTTTTATCTACTATTATTCCTGCGCCAGCCCTTTTATCCGCAGCCAATACAACTCCATCTTTGCACTTGATACCAATGGTTGTAGTGCCTGTCTTCAAGTAATTTCCTTCCATATCTATCATAGAAACCTATTCATTTGGATGCTCGAGGTATTTATAAATTTTTTGGATAAGGCTTATATATGGGTTAAATTCAATTCAAATATCTTTTTTTATTGTCTCTGATTTCCATGAAGAGATGGGTTCTGGAAGGTTTTAGTCACCTCTTTCCTTCTGGAGCCCCTTTGTTTTAACCGCTTCGCTCTAATAAGACACCTGCGGTTTCTTATGAAAACTTCCCTCTTGGTTACTCAGAATAACTTTCCACTAAAGCATCAAGTCCTCTACGAATTGCTGGAATTGTAGATGGTAAATGTTCTCTTATAAAGTCTGCAGTTCTTTTTCCTGCACCACTATAATAAAAATCAACAAATGCTTTGCCTGTTGAACTTTGCATTAGAATATTATCTCTAAAATCTCTTAAGGTTCTTACTTCTGGCGCATCTCTACTCCCATAAACTGCAGTAGCAATAAAACAATCACTATTTTCAATTTTGCCCAATTTATCAATAGAAAGATAATCTCCTGTTCTTAATATCTTGATTAGGCCTTCATCTAACCTATCTTGGTTTGATGGGGACGAGAAGTTTTCCCAAAAATTATCAATTCTTTTACCATAATTTTCAATTGTCACATAATTATCATCTTCTGTTCTAAGTAAACCTTCTTTCAATTTATCCTGCTGTTGCATGGGTGCAACATTATACTTTATCGCCATAAATAACAAAATAAATCAACGCTTTATAAATCTTTCGTTAAGACACTACTCAAAAGTTAAGATAATATTTTTGACAACTGCTACAGCAGCGAATTTTCAGCGAACCTATAATAGAAGAAACTAACAGTGATTAGCTTAAAGAAAAGTATATAAATAGTATTACTTTCTCAAATAGTATGAAAACGGAAATAATACCGACAAAGTTTCCTGAAGCTGATGTAAATTTTATGGACAAGCTAATTAGAAATGGAATCTTCATTTCTAGAAGTGATTTAATCAGAGAAGCTACAAGGGAGAAGATGAGAGAATCTTTGGAAAAGGAAAGTGATTTGGATTTATTAATAAAAGAAATGAAAAAGAAGGGAGATTTTGACTGTGTTGAGGGCAGGGTTTTAGCCAGATTACACTTTGAAGCTGGATTGAAAGATGAAAACTTTAACCAAACTGAGCAAATTGTTGTTAGAAGATTATTGAGGCATCCATTCAAAATCCTCGAAAGGAAAAAGGGGTTTATTCTGTTAACTGAGAATGGAAAGAGCGTTGCTAGAGGGTATTTGAAAGGTCTTGCTTTTTCTAGGGCGATGTGAATGGAATTAAGTGAGCATGAACTAGCCATCTTCTGCAGGATTGCTAAAGTTATTGTAAGAAAAGGCCATCTTGAAATGGAAGCCATTTTGAAATTTATTGGCTCTAATGATCACAAGAATGACAAAAAAATTATCGAAAAGTTCTACAAATTACAATTATTACAAAAACACAGAAGCAATACTTTTGAATTAACAAAAATTGGAAGGTGGTTGGCAATGGATAGATGTGAATGGTTTAAGGAAAGATATTCACAGTAATTTTTAAGAAGGGAAGGCAGATGGAAACCGCAGGTGTCCATGATTGTTAATTTTTTATTTCACTCTTCATTTTTTACCTTTGTAACAGCACAGTTTTTTCCGAAAAGTATGCCCATAGTTCTCTTCTTGACCACTATATACAAAACCTCTTGGCTCTAAATATAACCTTATTTCTTCAAGAACAAAATCTGAAAATCTTTCTCCTTTTTCTAAAGCAGTCTGATAATCATTGTTGAATTTATAATTCAAATATAGAATATCCCTATTAACCATTATTATATCCGGCAGATGATCTTGGAAAACATGATTATTAAGCCGTTTCTCAATATCTCCACTCATTTTTCTTTTTAACAATTCGCGTAATTCAGGTTTATCCATTTACATATCTTGTTTAAAACTACTATTTTTAACTTTATCGTTATTATAATAATGTTTTGCGATTAACCACCATCTGTTTTTATTAAAAAATTTCTAGAAAGAGAATATTCTTTACAGGACTTTAATTTGTTTTACCTTTTCTCTAATGTATATATCTTTTTGAACAAGCTCTTTGAGAAAGCTGTTAATATTTATATGCTTCCTTTTCAGCTCTACATAAACCCTGAATCCGTCATCTTTTATTTTGTTGTGACAGTATTTTTTTGTAAACCCTTCAAAATGCTTTTTTTCCTTCACAGGGGGTCCATAATGTTTTTTTTCCGAGGGTAAATTTTTGCTTTTTACAAAGTACCAGAAATAAACTTCTTTATCCCAGTGCCAGTTATACTCAGTAACTTCATAACCTTCTTCTTTCAATTTTCTATGAATATATTCCATGCATTTAATCAATTTAGCTCCTACAATATCATCCTTGCCTTTCAATGGAATTACTCTCAATATAGAAGCTGATTTTATTCTTTCAAGATCAAATTCTATATGTTTAAAAAATTCGGGAGATGGATTGTGCAAGAACTCCTTGGCAAGATTCACAAACTCATTAAACTTTTTTTCAGAGAGAGCAGCTGCAGTGTTCCTGTCTGGCTGAACTGGATCAATAACAATAAGCGGAGAAAGTTTTGATTTGTTTAATTTTTCAACTCCATGTTTTTTAACATCTATTCTAGTTCCAATTTTCCAGCGAGAAGCGGCTTTCATTAAATTCTCAAATGAATTATGCGCAATGATTAATACTTCGAGAGTGTATCCTGAAAATCCTCGAATATAAGACTCGGCTCCATAAAGATTGTTTGCCTTGCAGAATGCTTTAAGTAATCTTATCTCATCAACAAGATGCTTGTACTGCTTAACAAATTCAGTATGCAATGGGGAAATGTCTGTTATATTCTCGGCTTCTTCCGCTTTTTTTATCTTTAATATTGGAATAATTTCGAATGTGAAAGGGTCCTGCTTTATCTGGAAATAATCTCTGGAGCCATGAACTTTATGCAAACCAGTTATCTTTGATGTACTTTTAAAAATCGATTTTAATTTGGAGTGTAGTATCTCGGATATGTCCTTGTTTTTATATCTCTCTTTATCGAATTGTACAAATATATCTGTATCATAATCACCTTTGAGAAATGAGTCCTTTGCTACAGAGCCACCGATAATAGATTTCGCATTTTTCAGCTTACTGTCCAATTTTTTTATGAAATGATTTGCTGCGCTCTTTAAAACCTTTGATTCCTCTTTGCTGGGTTTTATCTCATCAAGAACCGCTTTCATTATAGCTTTAATTATCTTTTAAGTTTAAAATACTTTATGGTGTGATAATCAATAGAAATTTTGCTCCAAGAGTTCAGCCATTTCTCTATTGCCAGCAGCCAAATATGCTTTCGCAGCAAGTTCATAATTCATTGTTTTCATACAGAGGAGGGCTACATTATTCAGCCTCTCTTTATCTTTCGTCGGAATGAAGCATAGTGTTGCAAGTTCAGCTTTGCTCTGCACTAAAAGCTCATCTCCCATTTCTTTAAGTTTCTCAAAATCTCCAGCTTTTTCAAGAATTTTCACAGCTTCAGCAATCTTGTTCATCTTGTATAATCTCTCCCCAACGTAACCCAGAATTCTTTTTTCCCTATTTGCATCAAGCATAGACAAGTCTACTGAATTTATTCCTTCTTTCAGGATTTTTGCAACAATCGGGTGCTCCATCTTCATTATATTAAAACAATAACATTAAAAAATATTTGTACACATGAGATATATGATGGATAAGCTTCGTTTTGGAACTGCAGGAAAGCCGATATCTACAAAAGGAGACACGGTACAAGGAATTAAAGATGTCAGAAAATTAAATCTTGATGCCATGGAATTAGAGTTTGTTCACAGCATCAACATCAAAGCAGACAAAGCCCCAGAATTAAAGAAAGCAGCTAAGGATAGCGATGTAGTTTTAACATGTCATTCTCCATATTTTATAAATTTAAACAGCGATGATAAAAAGAAATTTCACGCAAGCATTGGCTATATTGTAAGCTCTGCAAAAATTCTTTCTTTATGCAATGGCTGGAGCGTTTGTTTTCATGCTGGATATTATCAAGGACAACCTCCCGAAAGGGTTTATGAAAATATAAAAGAAGGTATTAAGAAAATAGTAAATGAAGTGAAAGAATTTGATAGGAATCTCTGGATACGGCCAGAAATATCAGGAAAGAAAAGCCAGTTTGGAGACTTGAATGAAACAATAAGATTGAGCAAAGAGGTTGAGCAAGTTATGCCATGCATTGACTTTTCACATCTTTTCGCTAGAGACACAGGAAAACATAATACTCATGAAGAATTTAAAAAAATTTTAGAGGCTATTGAAAAAGAACTGGGGAAAGAAGCACTTAATAATATGCATATTCATGTAGCAGGAATTGAATATAGCGACAAAGGAGAGAAAAATCATCTTTTATTAAATGAAAGTAAGTTTAATTATAAAGATTTGATGAAAACCTTGAAAGAGTTTAAAGTTAGAGGTGTTTTAATCTGCGAAAGCCCGAATATAGAGGGAGATGCCTTGCTGATGAAAAATTATTATTCTAGATTATGATTTTTTAACCATCGTCTTATTTTTGTTTTTCTCAAATATTTTTTATGCAGTTTTATACTACCTTTAATAATTTTATTTGATCTTTTTCTTGTAACCTTATCAATTTTATTAGAAGTAAATGGGTTTACAAATTCTCCATTTCTTATGAAAGGCTCAGGAAGCTCATATCCTTTAAAGATAGAATTCATGTAACCTTCAAATCCATAATAAAAATCGAATTTTCTTCTTAACTCAGGTATGACAGTTTCTCCGAATTTCTTGATTTCAGAATAATAGGGATAGATTGAGTCTCCTGCAGTTGAAAGCATTTCACTTAAATTTGCCCAGTCAGCTAATCCATCAATGTCTTCTATGGTAGAAGGATCATCATTATCTGCTTTAAGCAAAAACCTTAATCCAGTTCTGTTTTTAAAAGCCTTATAAATCGCCTTCGGGTTGACTGGAAATGGCTTACTGTTTCTTCTCAATATATGCTGTAGCATTTGCAGATTATATATCAGACCAAAATCTTTCAAAGTTGAAAATCCAGTTATTGGATCCGGGAAGAGGATATCAAAAATTTTTTCCTTTCTGCTTTTGCCTTTATTCCCATGGGCTTTTCTGCTGTCATAAACCAAATCCCATATTGGCTCTTCCAATCCAAGATTTTCTGAAAGCATGTTAATTTTTCTAAGATTTGCAAGTAAAACTTGCGGCTCTTTAAAGAGTAAATATCTCCCTCTGTAAAATATTTTAGCATGATGTTTTCTGGGCCAGTATCTCCCAGTTTTTCTTCTCGTATTTACATCTGCAATTAAATCATATTCTCCAATATCACTATCAACCAGAATCCTATCAAAATCATATTTCAAAGGAGTATCCCCCATCAAAATTAAAACAAGCTCATCTTCTTCTGGGGATAAACTTTTCATTCCGCTTTCAATTGTCTTGGAAAATTTCCATTCATTTCCTTCGGGGCTATAATCTACTTTACAATCACTGAAATAATCTTTGAAGAATCCTGCATTAGTTTTAGTAATTTCATCACCTACAACAGCTATGTTCTCCAGCTCGCTTCTAGAAGTATTCAGCATTGCAAAACTTATCATCGGTACAGAAGAATTCATTGATCCTCCAATCGGCATTGGGAAATTAAACTTTGTAAATTTATGCTGATTTCTGTTTCTTAAAAATAAATGTGTAGGAAGATAATAGCCGCTTTTTACTTCTTTTTCATACTGTTGCCTTACTTTCCCTTCGAAATTGCCGTCGTCGTTGTAGCTTGCAGTTATTATTGCTTTAGTTATTCTCTCTTGCATTTATCCTTAATTAAAAAATAAATTTTTAAGGCTTTCTTATTCTTGCCACAAAGAATCCCTCGCTATGATTATCCTGTGGCCAGATTCTCAAGCACTCTTTTATTTCTGAATTGTATTTTTTTCCTTCGAATTCCAGAACTAGAGGGGAAGATTTTAAGTTTTGAAGAGAAGCTTTTTCAAGTTTAGCGTCAGTCTTTTCCAGAAGATAATCTATAACTCTCTCATTTTCCTCCGGTTCTAGTGAGCATGTTGAGTAAACTAAAACCCCTCCGCTTTTCAGCAGGGAATATGCTTTCAGGATCATTCTTTTCTGCTGATAACTTAGCTTCTTAATCATTCCTGGATTGTATATTTTTAGGGTGTCAGGAGATTTTTGCAGAGTGCCTGTACCAGAGCAAGGAGCATCTAAAAGAATCTTATCAAATTTTATATCTGGAAAAAATTCTCCTTTATATATAGTTATCACTGTATTTGAAACGCCACATCGCTGCAGATTCATAGAGAGGGCTTTTATCCTATCCCACTTAACATCATTTGCAATAATTGCTCCTCCATTTTTCATCATTGCAGCCATCTGTGTTGTCTTTGAGCCTGGAGCAGCGGACATATCCAGCACTAAATCGCCCTCTGCAGGTTCCAAAATTAACGCTGGTATCATGGAAGCTGCTTCTTGAACATAAAAGTATCCGAGGAAATGCTCCTTTAAATTCCCTACGGCAGTTTCTTTTCTCTCTATATAAAATCCTTCACTGCACCATGGAACCTGCTTCAATCCAGAAATTTTTGATTTTAATTCTTTTAAGGAAATTTTTATTGTGTTAACTCGAATTGATTTCCTGGCTGGCTGGCTTATCGCTTCCTGAAATTTCTCAAAGTCAGTAAGCCCCTTATACCTCTCAACAAATTTTTCCTTGAATTCCATCGTACAATTACTTTTCAAATTTTTTATACTTGATATTGTTATAGATAAACAGCACAACCCTTAAAATTATTTCTAATAGCACTATAAAAAACAAATAATAAACTATTGTCTTCCACATTAGTGGGATGGATTTTATTGCTAATAGTGCAGACTCTGGAGAGAAATAAGACAATCCTGTGACCAAAAATATACCTAATAAAGTCAGGGGAAGTGTCTTTGCAATTTCCCTAGCCAACTCTTCATTATAATAAGCTGAGATTCTGATTGTCGCTACTACCGCCATCGAAAATAAAAATAGTACACTAGTCGACTGATTTTCCGACATGAAAATAAGCAACATTGAAAAGAAAATGAACCAGATAAATGTTAACAGCGGAAAAATAATTATATGCTCAAGGATATAGAACAGGAATACAATCCCTTCCTTCACATCCTCCCATTTTGACCTGCTATATTCAGCAAGGTTCAGCTTGAAAATATCCCTTTTAGCTATGAATTTATAGAACTTGAAGATAAAAATAGAATAAATGACCATTCCAATCACAAAAATAACCAATGGCTTGGCCACTTGAATAGCTTCCTTAACAGAAAAAGTGCCTTCAAACAACCCTAATATATAGTCCAATACCACTATAATAAAGATATATCTTATTAATATAAATTTTGCGTTTGCTGTTTTTTTTACTGCAAAGGATGCTTTGCCGAATAAGTCCCTGGAAGATTTAAACTATTCGGGCAAAATTGTCAGTCTATCGGTTTGTTTTTTAGTATGCTTTTTAGTATGCTTTTTTGGAAGCTTTTGCTAAAAATGTTTTTTATTCTTCCATCAACCATTAAATGAAATATAAACCCAAGCATCCCAAAGACAGGGAGTATTAATGCTTTTAATTTTTCCTCCCAGAAAATAAACCCCAACATTAACAAGAATATGCCATAAATTAGGATTATTTTTGGTCTGTGGAAAAGTTTTGCTTCTGCTGAGTATATTGGTTTTGCTTTTCCAATGATTACATAGTAAACGTAAATTGGTGCAAAGAAAAGCAGAAGATACTTTTTATACCATTTTGAAGATTTTTTAGGGGTTTCTGTTTTTTTGATCAAAAAGTCTATATCGGGAAGAAAATTGCTGTAAAAGAATATAAGCGTGCAGATAAATAATGCCTCAAATACCCAGACATTTAATATCCAGCCCGTTAAAACATAGAAAAATACTATTGGAAGGATAATTCTTTTAAATGCCCATTTTAAAAATTCGAAATGCTCTTTTATTTCATCTTCTATCTTTCTAAGAGGTATATACTCAGGAATCTCTTTAGAAATAAGATTATCCCAATAGGCAGTTAATTTCTTTCTTGTTTTTTCCACTATTATCTAAAATATGGAGCATTAATAAAACTTTTGATAGATCTCAAATTCTTCTACAGAAAATTGCAATTGCAACCCCTTTTAAATGTAAAATTTTCGGGTAAAGTCTGCAAAGGATAAAAGTTTAAATTTTGGACTATGACAAATTTCAAACATTCTTTCATCTATTTCCTGCAGCCTCATCAATAAACTTATTAAAGTTACTTATTTTTATTCTTGTTGGTGATGTTTTATGGATTTAACTAAAAGTTTCCCAAGAAGCCCATATGATATGCTTGCTGGGATTGTGATGCTTCCAAGGACTGTTGATAAATGCAGAGCAACAATCGAAGGCAAAAATGGAGAATACCATTACGGATGCCCGCTGGATACTCCTGTTCTAGAATTTATAGGAGTCTCAAAAAAGGAGTTCATGGACAAAGTTAAAATTTTGAAAGATGACATTAAAATTGAAGCGTGGGTTAAAGAAAGATTAAAAGGTAAAGGAAAAATTGAGATTGAAAAATTCAATAATGAGATGAGGCATAAAAAACCAGAACACAAAGAAAGTAAACAGTGGCTCAACGGTGAAAAGAAAAGGCTCGGAAAGGATGACTATTTCACTTACTTTGACAATCTAGATGCAGATGAAGGTAGGTTTTGATTAGATTTAAATATTATCTTTGATTATTTCATTATATGTTTTTAAAGAGGTTGATGAAGAGGAAACTGCTTTTTATTTCGCTGATATTCGCAGTTATGCTAGTTGTAATATTTCTAGGAGCAAAATTTTATCTTCTAATTAACTTTCTTTCTGGAAATGATACTATAATTAAAGTAAGCACGGATAAGGAGTATGTTTTTCTGAAGCATGGAGAAAATGCGGAGATAAGTTTTGAGGCAAAAGTAACTGCAAACCCTTTCTGCTCTGCATCATGCAGCACTAAACTGCTAAACCTCAAAGACATGAGCATCTTAGATTCTGATGATTTTTCTTTGAAACCTGGAAATCCGTTCAAGAAATCTTATAAATTTTTTGCCGACAAACTTGGAAGGGGCAAGGAGTTTTACAGATTCGACGTTGAATGCATGAGTACAGGCGGATTTTTATGCCACAGCGACCGGGAGGTAACCAGCAGAAATCTTTTGATAACTGCTGAATACGATTTAAATGAAACTGAAGAATACAATAAAGGCGAATTCGAAAATGAAGCTCAAATTATAAGCAATGAGATAAATCAACTGCAAAATGAAATCTTTATTTTAAGAAATGCTGCTGAGAAACTAAACAACACAGTAATTATAGACTATAATTTTGAAGATGATCTGGAGGAAAAAAATGAAGTGCTAAGAGCGCTGACTAAAGATGAGCATTATTATTTAAGGCTTGATGATATTTATAACTTAATCTTTAGAATTTATGATGTAAAAGATAAAATCTACGAGATTAATGAGAGCATTGCCGGGAATGTATCGGTTTATAATTCTCTTGTGGATGATCTAGCTTTTTCAGGGGAGTTTTTGGAGAACATAACCAGCTTAAATTTTTCAATTAGTGAAGTAGTAAAAGTTAATTTATTTATAGATGAATTCAACGCCATAATTAAAAGATTTGAAGAAAGGGACTACTTAGAGAATAAATCCTTTTCAATAAAAAATTTTAAAGACAGTCTTGAAAAAAGCAATTTCACGGCTATCGATGATGGGATTCCTACAAATAAAAAAATTGACGGATTTACTTATGAAAAGATAGAGTTCTTGAATTTTTCAATGGAAGAAACTAAAATAAAGTTTGCTGAGATAAACAAGAAATGCACAATTAATAATGTCACAAAAACTTGCAGCGATGGTGAAAATCCTGTTGTATTCTTGCATGGGCATGCAGTCTCAAAGGACGCTCCATTGGAATATAGTTTGGAGGGGTTTAGTGAATTGCAAAAAAAATTAGGAGATGAAGGGTATATAAGTGCCGGAGCAATTAGCTTATACACTAAGAAGGATGTTCCAGAAGGCTTATGGAATGTTGCTGTTCCATTAACAATAAGAGCAAGCTATTATTTTGATCTGTTTGAAGAGCCTGAAAATTATCGTATAGTATTGACGAAGAGCGAAAATATAGACACATATGCAGTCAGATTAAAAGAGGTATTTGATAATATAAGATTTAGAACTGGCAAGGAAAAATTAAATGTAATAGCCTTCAGCATGGGCGGATTAGTTATGAGGAGGCATATGCAGTTATTTGGAAGTGAAAGGTTTGGAAAGGTAATCCTGCTTGGTGTTCCTAATAAAGGAATCGTAGGGGATGTTGCTGCTTTGTGTCCAGTAATTGGCGGAGAGAAAAGAGAATGTGAAGACATGGATTCAGAAAGCTTATTTATGCAGAAATTAAACCGAGATAAAATACCAGAGAATATATATAACATTTATGGGACGGGCTGTGAAATGGATGAAGGCTTGGGAGATGGAATTGTTTTAGAGGAGAAAGCAAGATTAGGAACTCAAAATAATTTTGTAATCAATGGAACGTGCAGAGGAAA
>Ga0209542_10012053_pt1 | contig 15223 bp, 16 predicted proteins | sample RifCSPhighO2_01_FD_184028 | JGI IMG/M metagenome (GOLD analysis project Ga0209542, IMG submission 184028) | Soil microbial communities from Rifle, Colorado - Rifle CSP2_plank highO2_0.1 (SPAdes) (version 2) | ecosystem: Environmental > Terrestrial > Deep subsurface > Rock core/Sediment ...
TCACCGGAGCTATTTGAGTTCAGCTCATCAGTATCAGACGCGTTCGCGCAGCCCAGATCAGCGCTGTCTATCAGACCATCCGCGTCATTATCAACGCCGTCTGAGCACGCTGGCGCTTGCGGCGCTACATCATTATTCGTGATAGTGCATGTTTTGACTTGTCCGATCCCGACGACAACTTCTCCACCTGCATTACAATCTCCTCCGAAGCTAGCGGTGTAATTAGAGTTGGCTGTCTCGCCCACTTTCCAGGCACCCGCAAAAGATAGCGTGGTCGTTGAACCTGAGGAAACTCCGATCGATTCCGCCATACCCGGCCCAGTAGTTGCTACGCTCAAAGAAAAGTTCGAAATTCCGCTCGTACCGCCGTTGTCATTGATAACGATCTTAACGACGACCAATTTTGGCTTAAAAGCCGAGCAATCTGTATCAGAGATATCTATTTTGGAATCGCCGTCATTATCCGCGCCATCGGAACAGAGCGCGAGCGTATTTTCCGATCCTGCAGGTGGAGTCACATCAGTCTCATCAGTATCGATAGCACTCGTGCAGCCCGGATCGCCACCCTCTGCTGCCCAATCCTTAAGGCCATCCCCGTCATCATCTATTCCATTCCAGCAGGCTGGTAGCGAACCGGATTCAATTCCGTTCGGATTATAAGAGGAGGTATTCGTCGGATTAGCATCGGAATGGCAATTGGGATCATTGCTATCAACGAACCCGTCAGAGTCGTTATCCGTCCCGTCGGAACACTGCGGAACAACAACAGCGTTGGCCTCGTCATTGTCGGATGTGCCAGAACAACCCGGATCGGCATTATCTATAAGGCCATCGCCATCGTTATCAATTCCATCGGAACATTGAGGTGTGGGTGGTGGTGGAGGAGACGTTGAGCAATCGCCATCAACATCGAGGTGCGGCAAAGGCGACCCAACTGCATTCAGATCGGTAAATACTTTACAGATTATTCTCTCGCCTAGTCCCTCTAAATCGCTTATTGCATCCGCATGTACTTGACGCTGGTTCCCCTCGATAGCTCCGAGTGCTAGTACGATCCCGAGTAGAAATACACTAGCCACTCGCAGCGTTGGCGTCAATCTCATATGCGCTATTTCATTAAAACTTATAACGCTTCCCTGGGTCGCAGGGTTACACGAGACCCGAGTATCGTCAAACTAATTACGACGTGTATTTAACTTTAAAACACAGAAAATGTATGTGTCTATCAGACAAGTCTCGGTCTAACGGACGTGTCCTATAGTCCGTGGCTCAGCTACTAGCTTTTTTTTCGGCGAGCGCCACTATCGCTTTGCTGTCATCGTGTGTGTTCACCTTGTTTATTGAAGCTCGGCCGCAGTCCAGACATTGATGAATAATGTCGTAGTGCGGGGATGAGCCCTCCACTCTCTCGGGCATCATTAACCCACCGCAAGCTTCGAGTCTATCCCCCGGGTTTACATCAACATGTTTGCTCCAAAGGCATTTTGGGCAGTGGTTCGTATAGCCATCGCCAACAACTTTTGTGCCACAATGAGCACAGGTAAACTTTTCGATAGTTCTTCGGAATCTCGATGACATGCGCGAATTTACAATTTTCAATCAAGAACCAATGTTTCAATGTTTAAAAATTAATGCATTGAAAATTCAATGAAAATTGGAAATTCTAAATTGAAAATTACTTCGATATCTATAAAAGTACAGTTACTCTATTCCCCGAGCATTCCAACACGCCATTTTTAGTGGAAAATTCCTGCGTTTCCCCCGACGGCTGCTTTACTTTTATTACGCCATTTTTTAGTGTGCTGACAAATGGCTCATGGTGAGCAAGAATCGTGAATTCACCATCAGCTCCCGGAAAGGTGGCTGATGCCGATTCTCCATCGTAAAACGTGTGGCCGACGGAGGAGATGATGAGATGAAAAGTCTTCGACATAGTTTTTAGTTATTAGTCATTAGTTTTTAGTAGATGGTCCTGCACTCAAAACTTACGAGGTGCTCGTCACCTCGTTGATGCTTCCTTTCATGTAGAAATCTTGTTCATTTCGAGCGTCGTATTTTCCTGCAAGGATCTCTCCGAAGCTTGCCACAGTATCTCCGAGCTTTACATACGCTCCTTTCTTACCTGTGAAAGCTTCAGCAACAGACATTGGCTGAGATAGAAAACGCTGTATTTTGCGCGCGCGATATACGAGTTGCTTATCTTCTTCAGACAGTTCCTCTATACCGAGAATAGCAATGATGTCCTGCAAGTCCTTGTAGCGCTGGAGGACGCGGCGTGTCTCGTTTGCCACGCGGTAGTGCTCCTCCCCCACTATTTCCGGAGTAAGCGCCGTTGAGCCGGAATCCAAAGGATCTATGGCTGGATAAATTCCAAGGGACGCAAGCTGACGTGATAGAACGATGGTGGAATCAAGGTGTGCGAAAGTGGTCGCCGGCGCCGGGTCCGTGAGATCGTCAGCGGGAACATAAATTGCCTGCACTGATGTAATAGAGCCCTCTTTTGTGGAGGTTATTCTTTCCTGCAATAGACCCATTTCTTCAGCAAGAGTCGGCTGGTATCCAACTGCTGATGGCACTCGGCCCAAAAGCGAAGAAACTTCCGAACCAGCTTGCACAAAACGAAAGACGTTGTCCATGAAAAACAGTACGTCTTTACCTCCCTCGTCACGAAATTGTTCCGCTATAGTGAGGGCGGAGAGCGCAACGCGCGCGCGTGCTCCCGGAACTTCATTCATCTGACCGAAAACGAGTGCTGTTTTTTCCAATACGCCCGATTCACGCATTTCATGATAGAGATCGTTTCCTTCGCGAACTCGCTCACCGACTCCAGCGAAAACCGAATACCCGCCGTGCTCGCTAGCGACGTTGTGAATAAGTTCTTGGATGAGAACTGTTTTACCCACACCAGCGCCGCCAAAAAGACCGACTTTTCCCCCCTTTATAAAGGGCGCCAAAAGGTCGATAGCTTTAATGCCTGTCTCAAAAAGCTCCGCCTTGGTCGACTGACGGACGAAGGCTGGTGAGTCCTGGTGAATCTGATGGCGCGGCGTGTCTTTTGCAAGTGCCTCTTTGCCATCGATCGGATCCCCAATGACGTTAAACATTCTTCCTAGTGCATTCTCCCCTACTGGAACGGTAATTGGAGAGCCGGTGTCGCGCACTTCTGTATCGCGTGCTAAACCGGCTGTGTCTTGCATGGCAATACATCGTGCACGATTCAGACCAAGATGCTGCACAACTTCCAGCACTATTCGCCCTCCTTTATGAGAAACTTCGAGGGCATTCTTTATAGAAGGAAGGTTTTCATCGAATCGAACGTCAACCACTGGACCGATTATCTGAGTAACAGTTCCTTTAGACATAGATTGAGAGATTATATCCGGATTGGATAATTTTTCTAGTATTTAAATCTATCGCATGGCTTCGATGCCGCTTGTTATTTCCGATACTTCCCGCGTTATAGCCGCTTGACGTGCTTTGTTAAATTTACGAGTGAGGCCGTGTGTCATCTCCTTAACTTTGTCGGTAGCGTTTTTCATGGCAACCATGCGCGCTGAATGTTCCGACGCCTTCGACTCAAGCAACTTATGGAAAATGGCGACATTAACGAGTTTCGGCAAAAGCACGCCAAGCACGACTTCTGGCTCTGGCTCAATTGTATATGTCTGAACGCCGTTCGTTTCCTGCGCCAATTCGGCATATTTGCCTTTCTCCGGAGGAATCGATTTCACTATATGATCCATAATTTTTTGCGATAGCGGCAATATTTTGTGCATTTCCGCTTGCTGCTCGAAAGTCGAGCGAAAATGTGTATACGCCACGCGCACCTCGCGAAAGACACCCTTCATAGCAAGCTCGATTACTTTTTCTGAAATTTGGTTGAATTCCAGCTCGTCGATCCCATCGGAAATATTCGTATGATGGTGCAATATTTCGAATCCCCGCCGTAGAGCAAACTCATAGCCACGCTTTCCGAGACAGAAGAACGAAAGCTCTGCTTGGGATAGAGTTTCTTCCCGAATAAATTGTTCCGTCTTTCTTATGACTGCCGAGTTTAAGGAACCGGCAAGTCCCTTATCGCTCGTTATGATGATAATTGCCACCTTCCCAGTCTGTACGTGTCGGGTGAGCGGATGACGAAGCGCCTCAATGCTGCCGGAGACACTGCCTAGCATACGCAGCGCCGCTCGCGCATATGGCCGCATCGAAAGAGCCCTCTCCTGCGCCTTTCGCATCTTCACGGCTGAAACGGCTTCCATCGCATGAGTGACCGTGCCAGTCTTCTTATAGGAGAGAATTTTCGACTTAATGCTTTTGAGTGATGCCATAAAAAGCTAGTAGCTAGTGGCCTGTAGCTTGTAGCCATTCAAACAATTCTCTATTGGCAACGATGCGCGTAGTATTTCGCATGGCTACAGGCTACTTGCTACCGGCTACGGGCTTGGAGCTGAATAGCTCCCCATGTGCCAATCGAAATTCCCCCGACGCTTTGTCTAGTTCCTTTTTAGAAGCATCGGAAAGCTGTCCGGTTTTCCTGATTTCATCAAGTGTTTTGGAAGTCTGCGCATCAAAAAATTCGACGAGCTTTGCCTCTACCGACGTGACCTTGTCAACGGGAACGTCCCCAAAAAACTTCTGGCCAGCCGCGTAAAGCACGGCAACCTGCTTCTCGAGCGGGATCGGCGCACCATTTTTTTGCTTTAACACCTCCACCATCCTCCGGCCAGATTCAATACGGTCGGCCGTTACTTTATCCAAGTCCTGTGCGAACTGCATGAAAGCTTCGAGCTCGCGGAACTGTGCGAGTTCAAGCTTTAATCCTCCGGCCACTGCTTTCATCGCCTTTGTTTGCGCGTTTGAGCCGACTCTTGATACAGAAATTCCCACGTCGATCGCAGGCCGAATGCCCTTATTAAATAGATCAGTTATGAGGAACATCTGGCCGTCAGTAATCGAAATGACGTTGGTAGGAATGTAGCCGGATACATCTCCCTCTTGCGTTTCTATGATCGGCAAGGCTGTAATGGAACCGCCTCCCTTCTCGGGTGTAAGCCGGCACGCACGTTCAAGAAGACGCGAATGAAGGTAGAAAATATCTCCTGGATAAGCTTCGCGACCTGGCGGACGGCGCAAAAGAAGCGACAATTCGCGGTAAGCTACAGCCTGCTTGGATAAGTCGTCATAAATAATCAGGACGTCTTTCCCTTGATCCATGAAATATTCGCCGATTGCGACTCCGGAATACGGGGCAAGAAATTGGAGCGCGGCGGGAGCCGAAGCCGGAGCATCTACTATGATCGTGTAGTCGAGAGCGCCTTCGTTTCGTAGTTGCTGGGCAATTCTCGCAGTTTTAGACTCTTTCTGTCCAATAGCTACGTAGATGCAGACAGGACGATTTTCTGGCGGCTCATTTTTTTGGTTAATGATCGCATCTATAGCTACGGTGGTTTTTCCCGTGCCACGATCACCGATTATCAATTCTCGCTGACCACGACCGATAGGAATCATGGAATCGATCGCCTTGATGCCGCTCTGGAGTGGAACGGAAACGGACTTGCGATCAATAACTCCGGCAGCCTGGCGCTCAACAGGCATCATTGTTGTATTTGTAAAAGCACCCTTGCCGTCGATCGGTTCTCCGAGCGCATTCACAACGCGCCCAAGAAGCTCCTCGCCAGAGGGAACAGAAAGAATGCGTCCCGTTGATTTCACTGTCATCCCCTCATGCACTCTAGCCGTATCTCCCAGAATGATGGCTTTTACGCTGTCTTCTTCGAGGTTTAATATAAGGCCATAAAGCGAACCTTGAGTTTCCATGGCCCTAGCGAGCGAGCGCTTTCCTGTTTCCTCAAACTCGATTATTTCGCTCATTACCGCCTTGGAAAGTCCATCGATAGCAACGACCCCGTCTCCTACCGCGGTTACACTGCCGACGTGCCGATGTTCGACTGTCGGCGCGTATGCCTCTATCTCCTTTATGATTTTTTCAACAGCGCTCGAATCCATAGTTATGATTTTGTGGCCGCATTATACATGTCCAGCAGATATTTCTTGTAACTCGCATCGGCGAGCTGATCCCGACCTTCTAGACGCCATCCGCCTATAAGATTCTTGTCGACGGATACGATAATATCATCTTTTTGCACTTTCATTTGCGCCATTACTTCGGTGATTTCTTTTTGCGCCAGAGCTGCATCCTCTTCTCGGGCGACCGACAGAAGCATGCCGCTGCGTCTATTTTCCCTTTCTGCAATACGAGCGATAGATTTTGCTATCCGCTTCAAAAGCAGGCTGCGTCCATGCCTTTCGAGGAGGCCATTGAGCGCGACGACCGCCTTTTTTGGAGATTCTCCTTTTTGAATAACTTGCCAGAGAGCTTCCGCGTATGCATCAGCATTCATACCCGTACACTAATTTTGCCGTGATTCCGGCAGAATAATTTCCAGACACCGCACATTTTTTTACTTTTGTTCTTATGGGTCATAAGTGATTTACTGCATGAGGCAACGGCAAATTTAGTGTCCGGGCATATTACTGGGACTTTGTCCGCAGGATTTTCTCGGCTGCGAGCATTGCCGCTCGGGTTATTTCCCTTTCGCTCTCAAGAAGCGCCTGTCGTTTTTCTTCCTCTGCGCGCGCCTTTGCATCATCCAGAATCGAATCGGCCCTGTTTTCCGCACTACGAATTATTTCGACGCCCTGCTCGTTCGCACGCACGCGCGCGACTGCGACTAGTCCCTCCGCCTCGCGCGAAGCGCTTCCTATGATCGAATCGCTTTTCTTCTTCGCCTCCTCCAATTTCCGCGCAGCCGCTTCGGCCGTCTTTACACCCTCTGCGATTTTTTCCCGACGCTCGTCGATTATTTTAAGAACCGGTTTGTAAAGAAAGTAAGTGAGCAAAACTAAAAGTAGCGCAAAGTTAAAACCTTGCGCCAGTAGCAATTTCCAATTGATGCCGAATACAGTTAAAAGTTGTTCCATTTCTCGAATTCTTGCTTTGTTCGTTTAATTTTGAATGCGGTACGAGGAGGACGAAGCTTTCAAGCGAGGCGTATTAGTTAATACGACGAGTGATGATTTCTGAAGCTCAACGACGCAGCGCGCCGAAATTACACAAATTTAACAATGAAGCCGATAACTAGGGCAAATATAGCCAATGCCTCAGTGAAAGCGATACCGACGAACATCATGGGCTGGATTTTTCCTGAAGCTTCGGGATTACGGCCGATAGCCTCCAGAGCCTTTGAGACTATTAAACCAATGCCGATGCCCGGCCCCAGAACGCCGATGCCGACTGCGAGAGCCATACCAAGTGTCCTTGCTGCTTCAATATCCATATATTAGCTGATAGCCAGTAGCTTGTAGCTAGTAGCTGGTAGCGAAGTTAAAATTTAATAATTTTGATAACAATGCAGCGATATTAACATATTATTTTGATTTAGCGACGCAAAGGGCCGAGTTTACCGCGAGAGTAACCGCACTTGATTAATGCGCCTCCGCTTCAGTGACAGCAAGTTTGATGAAAAAGAGAGTGAGCAGCGAGAAAATAGCTGCCTGGATGAAGCCGACAAAAACTTCGAACGCCATGAAAGGAACAGGCAAAAAATATGGGACAAAGTATGCAATGACGAGTATTAAGACTTCGCCCGCGAAAATGTTTCCAAAAAGACGAAAAGAAAATGAGATGAGGCGTGCGATTTCTGAAAACAATTCAATGATTCCCACCGCAAATCCCATCACGGAACCCAGGTTGATAAATCGTCTTGAGTACTTGAAAAAGCCTATTACAAACATTCCCGTCAACTCAATCACTAAGAAAGAGATAATGGCGAGCGCAAGTGTCATATTCAGATCCGTGTTCATGCTTCGCAGAAGCGGCGCGAATTCGCCACCATGAAAAAGACCTATACTTCCAATGCCGGGAGTAAATTCGAGAAGGTTCGCTGTAAAAATAAATAGAAAGATGGTAAGCAAGAGGGGGAAAAAGCGGCGCGCCATTTCTCTGCTTTCAAGCGTATCGGCTATGTAGTCGTATATTCCGCCAAAAGTCCATTCAAGAAGTGTTTGAAATCTACCTGGCACGAGTGCGACACTACGCCCTATAAAAAAAGCTAGAACGGCCAATAGAAAAACTACAACCCAGCTCATCAAAAGCGTGTTTGTTATCGGCATTCCAAAGAAAGTGCCGAGCTTTTCCGCCGCGAGAACAACATGGATTCCGCCTTCTTCCATAACCTACTAGTATGCGGCATACTATCACATCATTCGCTTGCACGAAGGCGCCCGGCAAAGCCGGGCGCCGCTTCAAAGTGAGTCGTAGAATCTATTCTAGAAAATCCCAGAGAACCGACCTCTGGGTAGAAAATCCGAGAGAACAAAATCCGAGAGAACCGACCTCTGGGTTTTTGGCCTCTGGGTTTTTCTATTCAATTACGGTTTGCTCCGGCAGCATGAGGGCAGCGTTTATCACATAGACCACACCGTTATTGCCAATGTAAGCTCTCGTGATTGAAGAGTTGTTAACGCGAACGGATCCGTCATCAAGAACTGTAAAATTAAGCGCGTCGCCCGAGAGAGTGCTAACAACTCCCGCTTTCACGGCATCGGGATCAATCGCGCGATCGGAAACTATGTGATATTCAACCCAGCGCTTTTTGGCCGCCGCGGTCAAGCCAGATATTGTTCCTGATGGCAGCGCGGCTATTGCCGTATTCGAGGGAACGAAAATCGTATATGGCCCCTTCCCCGTGAGCGCCGCTTTGACACCAGTTGACGCAAAGTATGCATTGAACGAACTTGTCCCATCAAGACCCGAGGCGATTGAAACAACATCTGCCGTCGAACGCTGACTTGTCACCTTCCCTACGATCGACTCCGTCGGAGTCAGTTGCCCTTGTGATGAGGTCGTGTCCGCCATATCAGTGTCGTCGTCACTTCTTGAGGCGAGCCACCAAAGCCCGAATAAAATAACAATTACTGCGATAATAATCCCTCCAACCCACATACCCTTGTTATCGTTCATATATGAATAGCCCGCTAGGGCCCTCTAGCTACTAATGAGTACAAAACCTATGGTACGCACGAGTGAATCATGGCCTTATCCAATGAAGACTACATGAAGAGGCGTTCGAGGATATATGACCGCTCGGGTACGGAGTTTTGTCTGCTGACAAACTCCTGAAGTCTCGCGCCGTCGCGCTCCGAACCCCCACGCAGGCAATATATTCATCTCACTTTAATAGGTCTAATAAAAACGGTGATTAAGACAATTTAATCCAGTTTCCTATTGCATTTGAAATCGACTTCTCTGAACCTCGAAAGCTGTGAGTGGTTTCTTTTATTATTTGTACCACGCTATTATTCTTTAAATTCTTTTCGAACCAGTCAGCAATTTTCCGCGCGGAGCGATCGGCATATTCATCCTTCGCCGCGAGTATTATCAAAAGCGGTCTGCGAACCGATTTTAATGCGCGAGGATTCACGCGCGGCTGCGAATATGTGAATATTTCTTCCGCTCCCTCGCCAGAGTAAAGACTAAAAAATCTCTGTGCGTCTAGCGGCCTATCCCACAGTTTAGCCGGCAATAGGTCATGCTTTTTTCCACGGCGCAGCAAGGCGCGCGCCGCCGCGGCGGCGCGCGCAATTTTCCTCTTCCCTTCCAAATGAATAGCTCCAGAATAATCGCTCATAGGAGCCAGTAGAATAATTCCCTTTGCCGCGCGGCCGCCATTTTTCTTAGACGCCCAATAAATTGCTTTTTGGCATCCGGTTGAATGCCCGGCAAGATATATTTTTTTCGCACCAGCGCGGCGAGCAAAACGGAGCGCGCCCTCGATGTCGTCCGCACTTTCTTCAAAAACTTCGTGCGCAGAGCCACCGAGTCGCGGTTTTGAAATTTTCGTTTCGCCGGTATCTGCGATCCTGCTGACGATATCGTGACCCCGATTATTAAAAGTCAGCACGGCGATATCTTTTCTCGCAAGATGTTCAATGATTCCAAGTTTGCTGAAAAGCGAGCTTCCGAGGCCGTGTACCCAAACGACAACTTTCTTGGATTTGCGCGGCCCAAACCACAATCCGCTCAAGCGTACTTTTTTAGGAGTAATAATTTCAAACGCATGACAGTTCGTCATATTCATATCGGCACTTTATCATGGCCACTTTATCATGAGCTCGATAAAATGAATTCAGATGCAAGGCGCGGAGAAAGCGAGACGCGAGGCGTATTTAGCGATACGACGAGCGTCACGCAGAGGCTCCGAAACGCCGCAGATGAGCTTATTTTATCGGGCGGCTATGTTCCTTCTCGCCAACTTGCCAAATAATTTTTCTGCTCCTCGGTCAGTTTATCTATGGAAAATCCCATTGATGATAGTTTCAGCTCCGCAATATCATTTTCAATTTCCTCCGGCACATTGTAAACGCCTGGTTTAAGTTTCTTTCCCTCTTTTGAGAGCCACTCGCACGCAAGCGCCTGGGTGGAGAAGCTCATGTCCATGACCGAGGCTGGGTGTCCCTCTGCCGCCGCTAAATTCACCAATCGTCCCTCGGCGAGCAAATATATGCGCTTGCCGTCCACTATGTACTCATCAATAAACGGTCTTGTGTCCTTATTTATCGAGGAGGCAACTGATTTTAGTTCCGCAATATTTATCTCGACGTCAAAATGACCGGAGTTACACAGAATTACTCCGTCTCTCATCGCGAGAAAATGCTCCTTCCGAATTACATTTATGTCGCCGGTCACTGTGCAAAAAATATCGCCGACCCCAGCGGCGTCTTTCATAGGTCTAACGCTGAAACCATCCATCGCCGCTTCAATCGCTTTTATAGGATCCACTTCCGTGACAATTACTTGGGCTCCCATTCCCTTTGCCCTCATCGCAAAACCTTTGCCGCACCATCCGTAGCCAGCAACGACGACAGTTTTTCCCGCGATTAAAACTCCCGTGGCCCGAATGATTCCATCGAGTGTCGACTGCCCCGTACCATAGCGATTATCAAAAAGATTTTTTGTCTTGGCATCATTTACGGAGACAACGGGAAATTTTAGCGCGCCGTCACGAGCCATTGAACGCAGTCGCACGACACCGGTTGTCGTCTCTTCAGTTCCGCCAATGATGTTCGGAATAAGCTCTTTATGGTCCTTATGAATTGTAGAGACAAGATCAGCTCCGTCATCCATAGTCAGGTCCGGCTTTAATGCGAGGACCGCTTCAATGTGTTTAAAAAAAGTTGCTCTATCTTCGCCTTTTATTGCAAACACAGCGATATCGTGATTTGCAGCTAAGCTCGCCGCGACGTCGTCTTGCGTCGAAAGCGGATTCGATGCGCAGAGCGCCACTTTCGCCCCGCCCGCTTTCAGTGTCTTCATCAAGTTAGCGGTTTCCGCCGTCACATGGAGACACGCCGCGATAGTTTTCCCAGCAAAGGGCTTCTCTTTCTCAAAGCGTTTGCGGACGTCGGCAAGGACAGGCATATCATTGTCAGCCCACGCGATTCTCTTCGCGCCTTCTGCCGCTAGTTTTATGTCTTTTATATCAACAGCCATGAACGGAAAATTATACCCTAATAATGACGGGTAAACACTCTAAATCGAAAGAGTCCCGCCGTAAGTTTTGTGATGCCTGCGCTTAAGTTCATCCATCGTAAATTTGTGATTCTGCGTGCCGCGCACTTCGATCGCAAATGACGCCACGACGCTCCCCATCTCTGCGCATGATGAGAGAGGAAGCGCTGCAAGTAATCCTTTGATGAATCCCGAGCGGTACGCATCTCCCGCGCCGGTCGGATCAACAACCTTCTCCGCCATTACCGCTGCAATCCGCGTCTCACCGCTCTTCCCTACTATGCGAGAGCCTTCAGCACCGTACGTTACTACCAGCAACTCGCAATGCTGGATAATTTCGTTTTCCGCCCATCCAGTTTTTTGAGCAATAAGTCCGAATTCGTAATCACTCGCAAAAAGAATCGAAGCGCCTGTAATACCATCCCGCAACGAATCTCCCGAAATTGCTGGGATTTGCTGACCGGGATCGTAAAGATATTTCATTCCCTTTTTTCTGTAGTATGCGGGAAGCATTGCCATATCGCCTGCATTTCCTGGAGCTATTATCGCAAGCGCGCGCCCTTCGGTTTCTACAGGGGTGTCATATGCGTGCGCTCCTGCGCCCGGATGAAATGCGGCAATTTGATTGTCTGCTTTGTCGGTAAAAATTATCGCAGAAGAAGTCATCTCCCCTTCAAGCATTCGCACCGTCCTCGCGTCCACGCCGCTTAGAAGAAGATGCGATTTGTAAGAGCTGAAATCCGTACCCGCCGTTGCAATTATCTCCGACTGCTCTCCGAGGAGGGCAAGATTATATGCGATGTTGCCGGCTGTTCCTCCGAATTCGACTGACGACTTGTCGACAATGAAGCTCAAATTTATGCTGTGTAATTTATCTGGAACAAAATGCTCTGCAAACAGGCCGTCATAATCCATGATGCGATCGAACGCGACCGAGCCAGAGACGATGACTTTTGACATGATGGGATTATACCCTGCTCGATGCGGGCCGCCGATAATTGACTTCAAAATAGATTAGTGCACTACTTGTTGTGGTCGGTTTTGGGTACGTTCATCAACCACAGATGAGCGTACCTGCGCTCATTGATTTGCAAGGAGATCGAGATGAAAGAGATGATTTTTTTCCACATCAGCGAGTTTGTCGACTCGCTGCAGCGGGTTGGTCGCCGGATTGCTAGGGTGGCCGCCGCAATACGCAACCTTCTTTTCCATGTCGGCAGATTCACCGGTATCGCGAAAAGAACGCGCTCACGTCGCCTCTCTGTGACCGGAAGGCGCAATTCAAGCCTTGCCGGAAGTGTTACTGACTGGAACGAAGTGCTTCTGAACTCGGAAGTGCAGGAAGAGAGAACATTCGTCCTATTCGGCCGAGTGCTCCACGCCTACAACGTGAAAGTCGACGGCACTGGCCAAAGCATAGCACTGATGGAGGACAAGGAGAGAGCCCGGGAGCAGTTCGAACTGAGCATAGAAGAATTCTTCCGCTCAGCCAATCCCGAAAGACTCCCCGTAACAGGGGACATTGCGAAGAAGAGTATCCCCGAGGTGAAAAGACGCGCAATCGCCTTCCTCACCGGAGAATCAAAGGCCTTCCAACTTCCAAGAAAAAGGCCCAAAAGTGAGAAAAAAAATCCCGTGCAGGCGTGAATACTGCTCGACTAGCCTGGACATGCAGGCGCCCGGCTACGGCCGGGCTTCTTGTTTGCACAAATCAAAATGTATGGTATAAGTGCAATATGTATCTTTTGAATTCACAAAATCGCCTGACTGCGAGCGTACTCGCTCAGGCAGGCCGTCGTACTTTTTCTCTTTGAGGCGGTTTAAATATTTTCTCTTTAATTTAGAAATTCCCTGAAACCGGCCTCATTTGAGGCCGGTTTCTAAATTATTGTGGTACATTAACTTAATCGAAGAAATTATGGACAATAAATCTGAATATAAAAAAATCGCATCTTACGAGGGTGAAATCGGAAAAGTCGATAAAGTTCTACTATTGTATTCCGGGGGCCTAGATACTTCAGTAATTCTCAAGTGGATTCAGGATAATTACAAAGCGCAAGTCGTAACACTTACGCTCGACATCGGCCAGCAAAAAGATGATCTCGTTGCGATTCAAAAAAAGGCTCTCAAGTTAGGAGCTAAGGATGCAATAGTGCTCGATGCGAAGAAGGAATTTGCGGAAGACTTTATAGCCAAAGGAATCAAAGCAAACGCCTCTTATCAGGGCGAATATCACCTATCAACTCCAATCGGCAGAGCGATAACTGCAAAGAAGGGCGTAGAAACTGCGCAAAGAATGGGCATAAATTGCGTCGCTCACGGCTCAACCGGAAAAGGCAACGATCAGGTCCGCTTTGAGGGATACGTCCTTGCGCTCGATCCGAAGATGAAAGTTATTGCACCTGTGCGGGAATGGAACATGGACAGAAATGAGGAGATCGAGTATGCGAAAAAGAATGATATCGAAGTTCCCGCAAAGAAAGATTTCCCGTACTCGCAGGACGACAATATGTGGGGCACAACATGGGAAGGCGGAGAGATAGAAGATCCTGGCTCGATACCAAAAGTGGAAAAATTCCTTAAAACTATTCCAGAGAATGCTGCGGTGAATCCGGAAGTTGTCAGGCTTGATTTCGTAAACGGACTGCCAGTTTCTGTTAACGGAAAAAAATTCGCTCTCGCGGAGCTGATAAAAGCCCTAAATGAAATCGGCGGGAAGCATGGTGTTGGCACTGTATACATGATCGAAGATCGTTTGATAGGGCTCAAAGACAGAGGGGTATACGAACAGCCGGGAGCTCACATAATAATTGAGGCGCACCGAGCGCTCGAGAAATACGTCTCTACGAGAGAATTGAATGAGCTTAAATCAGTGCTCGACATAAAATGGGGCTACTTGTGCTACGGCGCAAAATGGTACGACCCAACAATGAATGCGATCAATGCGTTCAATGATGATGCGAATAAGAATGTCGAAGGAACCGTGACGCTAAAACTATTCAAAGGCACGGTTAATGTTGTCGCACTCAAATCCTCTTTCGGCCTTGGTCACGCCTCATTCAACACCAAAGAGGGGTACGACTTCAACGTCAACGCCAGTGCAGGATTCACGGAGATTTACAGCCTCCAGATGAAAATAGCGAATGATATTACAAAAAAGAATAAGAAAAAGAAGTAGCTGAACTTATGGAAATCAGAAATGCCAAAATTAGCGATTTTCAAGAGGTCTTTGATCTGTGGAAAAAGGCGGGCCTTACTGTATCCAATGCTTCGCGAGAAAACAGAGAATACGAGTTGCTTCTGAAGAAAAATCCAGAATTTTGTCTAGTCGCACAGGATAATGGCGTCGTTGTCGGCAGTGTTTTGGGGACTTTCAATGGAAGAACGGCCTGGATATATCATCTTGCTGTGGATCCAGAGCATCAAAAGAAGGGCTTAGGTACTCAACTGCTTGAGGAGCTTGAGAAAAGATTCAGAAAAGAAGGTGTAACTAGGGTACGCCTTGGTATCTATACAGAAGAACTTATTCCCTACTATCAGAGGTTTGGTTTCTCTGTCGTCAAGGATATTATTTTTATGGGCAAACAATTGACATAGGCTTATGAAAAAACTCTGGAACAAATCAGATAAGAATTCTCTCCATCCGGCTGTGGA
>Ga0209542_10012054_pt1 | contig 15223 bp, 19 predicted proteins | sample RifCSPhighO2_01_FD_184028 | JGI IMG/M metagenome (GOLD analysis project Ga0209542, IMG submission 184028) | Soil microbial communities from Rifle, Colorado - Rifle CSP2_plank highO2_0.1 (SPAdes) (version 2) | ecosystem: Environmental > Terrestrial > Deep subsurface > Rock core/Sediment ...
ACATACCTGACAAGGAAAAATTTGGCAAAAATGGCTTGATTTACATCGTCAAGGGTTATGTTAAAATGGGAAATTACACCTCACTCTCTAATAAAATTTACATGGATGTTGCCCGTTCGCATGTTGTATTAATCGCTGGCAAGAGAGGATGTCTTGAAGGTAGCACATTAATTTTTACAGATAAAGGATACAAAAAAATAAAAGATTTTAATAAAAAAGAAGATAAGATATTATCATTCGATAAAGAAAAAAAGGAATTTGAATGGGAAACTGCCGACTTAATTGAATATCCCATTTCAAAAGAATCCCTATTAGAAATAGAATTAAAAGATGGTCGAAAAATAAGATTAACAAAAGAACACCCATTATTAATTAATTATGGAAAATATATTTTTTGGAGAATGGCTCAAGAATTAAAACCCGAAGACAAAATAGTTCTATCGTCACAATTAGAAAATATTAAAAAAGATAAAGAAAATATAAAGATAGCTAGAATCCTAGGATTTATACTTTCAGATGGAACAATAAGTAAAAGAAAGGGGAGATGGAAAGATGGAAGAGGAAAATGGTATAATGGTACAAAAAGCAGATTGAGAATATTTTGCGATGATGAAAATGTATTAAAACAATCAAAGGAAGATATAGAAAGAGAATTCAAAACATACACGAAAATATACAAAAGAAATGATTGCAACTGTTCTGTTGTCCAATCATTACATGCAAAAGTAATAAATAAAATTAATAAATTAGGTGTCCCACTAGGAAATAAGGCAGGCATTATTGAAGTTCCGCAAATAGTCTGGGAAAGTTCTAATGAATTTAAAGCAAATTTTGTTTCAGCATTATTTTCATGTGATGGAACAATAAGCAAAACAGGACATCAGATAGAATATTTCTCTAAATCGAGAAAATTTTTAGAAGATCTACAAATTTTATTAACCCATTTTGAAATAGAATCTGTCATAAGAGAGAAGAATTCAAAACTTAATGAAAAGTTTTATATGAATTATAGATTACTCATCTCAGATAATACTTCAGTTGAAAATTTCAAAAAAATAGGATTTATTAGCCAATATAAACAAGAAAGGTTAAACAAACACAAATTCAACGGAACTAAAAAAAGAAAGACTTTTTATCCCTCAAAAAAGTTAGTTTGTAGAAAAATAATTTCTATTAAAAAAATAGAAGGAATTAATAAAGTTTACGATTTAACAGTACCTAAAAATAATTCTTTTATAGCTAATGGAATAATAAGCCACAATAGTGGAAAAAGTTACACGCTTGGCGCAATCGCTGAAGAACTCTCCAATCTCCCCAGGGAAACAGCGCAAAATATCGCTTCTCTCATCTTTGACACAATGGGAATATTTTGGACAATGAAATATCAAAATGAGAAAGACAAGCCGCTCCTTGCTGAATGGGGACTTGAAACCAAATCATTGCCTGTAAAAGTTTTCGTCCCATTCGGAAAAGTTGCAGATTATAAAGAAAAAAATATTCCTTTGGACGAAACATTTGCCATAAAAGTCTCTGAACTGGAATCAGAAGACTGGATTACTTTGTTCAATCTCCCAATTACCTCTCTCCCCTCTGTACTAATTCAAAGAACAATTTCAGAATTGAAGAATAAATTAGTTGATTTCACTTTTAAAGAAATCGAGATGTTAATTGAGCACGATAAAAAAGCGTCCAATGAAGCAAAAGAAATTGCTTTGTCATTATTTTCTGTAGCAGATACTTGGGGGATATTTTCCAGGGAAAAAGAAGGGACAGAGATTTCTGATTTGATAACTCCAGGCATAACAACAATCTTAGATACTTCTATTTATAGTTCAATCGGCGCATATAATATCAGGGCATTAGTGATTTCTTTGGTCTGCAGAAAACTCTTCAAGTCAAGAATGGACGCGCGAAAACAGGAAGAACTGGAAGCTATTCACCACGGGCAGGATTATCTTTCATACAGGCCTTATCGTTCAGAACCTCTTGTTTGGCTCTTTATCGATGAAGCCCATGAGTTCCTCCCAAAAGATTCAATAACTCCAGCCACAGATGCTTTAAAGCAAGTTCTTAGGGAAGGCCGTCAGCCCGGTCTCTCTCTTGTCTTAGCAACCCAGCAGCCAGGTCAAATTCACAAAGATGTCATAACTCAATCAGACATTATAATTTCTCACAGGGTAACGTCGAAGCCAGACATGGAAGCGCTGAATGATATGATGCAGTCCTATTTCCTGGAAGATATAAAGCAGCAAATGGATAATCTGCCCTCATTAAAAGGCTCTGCAATAATTCTCGATGATAACTCAGAGCGCCTTTACCCTGTCCGTGTCCGCCCAAGATTTACATGGCATGGCGGTGAAGCCCCTGTGGCAGTGAAAGCAGAATTAAAATTATAGCTTTATTAAGAACCACATCCTAACAAGATAAACAACTTATTAACCAGTAATGAAAAATATACATATCAAAGATAATTATTATCTATATTTCCTCTCAATCAAGATAATCAATAAATCTCAAAATTAAATCAAAATATTAATATTACATTATTAATCTAAAACAATCAGGCTATTTTTCTTCGTTTACTTCTGATTATTATTCTCTCCAATTAATTTTAAGCCAGCCATCTCCCTCTTCCTCTTCAGAATCATTTCTCTTGCTTTCATAAGCTTTGTGAATATTTGCCTTGTATGCTTCAAATTGCTTAGGATTCCTTCTAGCTAAATCTTCTTCAAGTTTAAAATATTTCTTCCACTCTTCCGCATTTGTATCTTCGTAATCCATTGCTAAAATAAAAAATAACCCTATTTAAATCTTTCTAATGTAGCTACTAACAAGTTACATTAAATCGAAAAGAAAACAACATTTAAAAACCCTGAATGCTTTACGCAAACTAATATGTTCGATCCAACGTATCAACAGCTCATAGAATCAAATTTTACCCCGATAAGATTGAAGAATGAAAGCGAATATCCCCAATATATGGGATTTGAGCAAGAAGACATATCAATAATAGCCTTGTGTGTAACAAATGATAAATATGTTATACATGCGGCAACAAATAAATATGGTAGATTATACGAGCAAAAAGAAATTGACAGCCAATTCAAATTTGATAAAATGAATTCCCTCTCCGACTTAATCAAATTTTTAGAAAAGGACAGAACAAAAAGCCAGCTCAACCTCAATTAATAAACTATATATTTTTGAAGCTCTAAATTGCCCATAAACAATACTTTTAAATTGCAAATAATATCTCTCTGCATCCATTATTAATTATCATCTATAATAAATTACAATTAGGCTATTTTTTGTTTCGGAAATGCCTTAATCACCAAACTCTAAAATCAATCCTGTATCTATATTTCTTGACACCTATATCTCCTGCTTTCTTAATTCTCAAAATCTTAATTTTTCTCCCTGCCCTCTTCGCCTCTTTATTAATTAATTCTTTCAACTTCTCAATATCTTCTTCGGAATAACCTGAAACTCTTTTCATCGTTCTAAGAGTTTTAGGGACAGAGAATTTCCTGTTCTCTGTAAAACCATAATAATGAATTATCCCTTTCTTCCTAATCATTGGAAAAGCAACATCTAAAAAACTATCTTCTAAATTAGGCCTTGCCATAATAATCCTATCGAATTGCTCGTTTTTCCTCCATTTCTTCAAAACTTTTCTAACATCTCCCTGCACAATTTCTATCTTGTCCCCTAATTTATTTCTCTTGACATTCTCAATAGTATATTTATTGCACTCTCTTCCCAATTCAACTGAAACAACTCTCTTCGCTTTCCCTTCTTTTGCAATCACAATTGCAAATGGGCCAACACCCCCAAACATAACCAAAACTTCCTCTCCTTTTCTTGCCATCTCCCCAACTTCCTTTCTCTCGCTGCTCAGCCTTGGAGAAAAATAACAACTATCAACATTTAATCTAAAAACACAATTATTTTCTTTATACAACGCCTCTTTTGTTCTCTCTCCAACAATATGCTTTGTTCCTTGCGTCCTCAATCTGCCTTTGAATTTCTCGCTTTTCTCAAGCACGGTTTTTACATTTTTATGCTCTCTCAAGAATTTTTCCGCATATTTCTTTTTCTCTTTCTTTCCAACCCCTCTCTTAAATTTCACAATTGCAATATTTCCAATAATGTCGTATCCTCTTTCTGTATTTGCCATAAACACCAAAGTAAAATCTGCCTTAAATAACTATTGCCCAAATAAAAAGGAAGGTTTAAATACCCATTATCTTTTAAAAGATAATGAAAATAATAAACCCCATAACAACAGAAATAATAAGAAAAGCAAAAGAAGGAGAAACCATAAGAAGCATATCCCAAAGAACAGGATTTGCCTACTCAGCAGTATATTTTTGGATAAACAAATTGGCCAAATTGGATGTTTTTGTTTTGGAAAAAAAAGGCAATAAAACAATCATAAGGATAAATAGCAATGAAATTTATACTTATTTTAAAGGATTAATAGAAAAGATAATAGAATACGAGAAAGATTCTTCTTTCTGGAATTTAATAAAAAAAACACCATTAAGAGCAAGGTTGGGAAAAGAAACGTCAGCAGTTATCTGGGTAAAAGGAGGATATATAACAAATGATTTCTACAATAAAATATATTATATAGATGTCACAGAAAAAGACTATTCAATTTTATCAAAAGAATTGAAAAACCGAGAGATAAACTTCTCAAAAAAAACAGATAATATTGCATCAAAACCATTTATAATTATCAAAATAATAAAAAAGCCACAAATTATAAGAATAAATGGTTTGCCAGTAGCCTCTTTAAGCGAAGTAGTTTCCTGGTGTAAAAAATTAAAATTAGAGCCAATTTTAGAGCAGTTAAATTTAATTTATAAGGTTCCAATAAAAAAGAAATATTCAGAGGTTTTTACAAATGATTAATCCAAAAGAGCTGCTTCTTACAAGGGAAAGAGAGATAATCCGGCTGATATCTCTAATAAAAGATTTGACACTTCCCTATATAATCGTAGGCGGATATGCAGTAGCTACAATTATGAAAAGATTTTCCGTGGATTTAGATATTGTAATCAAAAAAGAGAATGAAGAAGAATTTAAGAAAATTCTGGAAAAAGAAGGCTATAAGCAATCCTATTCAAAAGAAATATCAACTATTTATTGGGAAAATTTTATCCGTCTTGAAAAAAAGATAAATAATCTCTCAATATGCATAGATTTTATGATAAATGGCTTGGTCTCCAGAAGCACAGATGCTTCTTGGAGTTTTGACTATGTAAATAAAAATTCAGAAATTAGAAATATAGAAAATATTCAATTTATTGTTCCAACAAAAGAATTACTGATTGCAATGAAGCTTCATAGTGGAAGAATATCTGATACAAAAGACATTGTTGCTTTATCAAAAAATACAGATGTAAAAACTATCCTTGCTCATGTTTTAAGAGGAAAAACAGAAAAGCTAAAGAGCAATGCAAAAATCTCCTTGGATTATGTAAGAAGCAAAAACTTCAAAGATAGTTTTCAAGGGGTTTTTGGGATAAAAGCATATAAGGAAGAATTATTAGTTAAATCAGAAGAAATCCTAAAATCCATAATCCAACAAATAAATATATAAATCAAAAATCATTTATAATATTAAGAAAAAGAGGCAAAATGAAAAAAATAATCGGCTACATTATTGCAGCACTCGGGCTTATCCTGCTAGCATCTACCATGGTTCCCCAGTTAAAGACATTTATCGCAAGCACATTTAGCATTAAAGACACCACCATCTTTAATGACCTTTCATTGACCATCGCCGGATTAGTTCTAGTAATTCTCGGCATTCTTGCAGTTTCAAAATCTTCAAAGAAAACTGGTAAAAAAGGAGCAAAAAAATGAAAATAAACAGCTCATTCGGCTATATTATTGCCCTAATAGGTTTATTGGGACTGGCAATCGCAAATCTAAAAGAAGTCCAGGATTTCGCTCAAAATCTCATACCTCAATTAGCGCAAATAGACAGCACAACCTTAACAATTGTGAGCGTCATAATAGTTTTAGTCGGTGTTTTTCTGGTAACAAAATCATCGCATATGAGAACGCAAAGACTTCATGAAGTCCCAATCTACAAAGGCAATCAGATCGTTGGTTACAAGCGGCATTAATTTACTTTATTACTCTCTTTTTTTAAAAGCTCCAAACTTCCAGAGCACAAAAATAAAAACTACTAGAACAAAAACATATATAAGAATATTATTATTAAAAATATCAGATAAACCAGAAAAATAATCTCCCCTGATAATGTAAGAGCTGGCAAAAAAAGCAAATACAATCGCAACAATAACGCTGATGCCCCTGTTGCCCTTGCCATGTGCTCCTATAAAAAATCTATTTATAGCATAAAAAACAACAGCAAAAAAAAGTATGAATATAAAAACAAACTGGAGAATGTCACTCCCAAGAAAATCCTTAAGTTGAAAATCAAGCTGTGCAGAAACTAATTTGAAAAACAAAATTCCAGCCAAAATTGCAAACAGCCATTTTTTCATAATTAACCAAATTCCTCAAAATATATAAATCTTCCCAATTAATTAGCAGTAATAATATTTATAAATAAAGAAAACCTCTCCAAAGCATGAATACAAGCAAAAAGAGGTTGGTTTCATTAGTATTTCTTAGTTTGATATTGTTTTCAATTGTCATTCCGGCAGTATTGGCAGCAGAAAATACCCCCTTAGATAACTTAATAAAATTTTTTAAAGATCTCACAATCAATAAATTCGGAGATAAACCCTCTGATGTAATTGTATCCCTAATAATAACACTGGTTATATTTGCAGGCCTTTACGATATCTTGGAATTAATAAGCATCTTCCAGCTTACCTGGGTAAAACTTGTAATTGCAGGAGGCATAACACTAATTGGAGTAATATATCAAGTTCCACTTTTCATTATGGTTTGGGGAGGAACAATCGCAGCATCGCTAGGCGCTTTTGGGATAATACTCGAAATTCTTGTATCAATAGTAATATTTATATTTTTAATCATAGGAAATAATTGGTTTGCTAAATTTGCAGCTAGAAGAAAAGGCGCGGTAGAAGAAATAAAAGCAATTAAAAGTGCTGATCAAGCTGCCGCTGCAATAACAGGACTTAAGAGATTCCAGAGAAAAACTACATAATAACCCTAAATTTAAAAACTCTTTTCTCTTCAAATTCTCATGAAGAAAAGCAGGTTAATTTTATTTGTTTTAATAATAGTATTATTAATTTATATCCTGCCAAATGTATTAGCTCAAACACCTGAATATCCAACTTCTCTAGAAGGTGACGCGGGTAAAATATTAAATGCAGCAAATCAAATTAAAGATTTTAAAGACACTAATTTAAGTTCTGAATTCCTAAAAAAGCAATGGGGCGACCTCTTATTAAAGAATAATGTTACAGGCCCATTCATGAAAGCGATAAATGCAACATCTCCTTTTTTCAACCCCATATTCAAATATACAATTGGCTTAGAGCCTTCTCTAACTTTTCTATTTTTTCTAACGCTTGCAATATGGATTGCCTTAGTATCGGCTACCTATAGAACAACAAATTTAGCTTCTATTTTATCTAAAAGATCTCACATAATCTTTGCTTTTGGTTTAATTATCATAATATCTATTTTCGGAATAACGAAGGCAATTGCCGAATTTATTATTAATCTATTAGAAAAAATGCAAACATGGTGGATAAAATTAATTGTAATTACAATAATAATAGCTTTATTAATAATTTCTACAAAACTTTCAAAAATAATTGAAAAATATGCTAAACAACAAGAGAAGAAAAAAGAAGAAGAAATAGCAAGACAGAAATTAAAATCAGGAGCTAAAGTAGTAGAAACTTATGCGGAAAAATTAGGAAAATAGCAATTAAATTCCTCAAAACAATTTCCTCTGCGCGCTCTCCTTCTTAACTTCATTTAATTTCCCCAAAGAATTTTCAATTCTTTCCAAAGAAAAATCATGCTCTTCAACCAAAATTTTCTTAACTCTCTCCCCGTCCAATTTAGGAAAAACCACTTTCACTTTTGCAACATTCGGCTTCTTGAAAATTTCAAAAACATCCTTCCAATTGAAATCAAGACGCCCCTGCTCTTCCAATTCCCTGAAAATAGCAACAGGATATTTTTTCTCTTTAACTAAAGCCAATGCTTTCTTCGGCCCAATTCCTTTAACACCCCCTGAATTAAAATCAGTTCCTACCAAAACAGCTAAACAAATCAACTGGTCCGCATCCAATCCCAAAAAATGCAAAACTTTTTCATATTCAATTATCTCAGGCGCAATGTAAACAACCCCTCCCCGCGTCTTTCTCTTTCTAGCAAGAGTTAAATTTTGTATTAATCTCTTTCCCCCAACAACTAAAGAATCATAATCCTGGCTCCCGACAGCCCACGCTTCTCCTTCTTTAACTAACTCGGCGCATTGCATTTCTCCTTCTCCAGGCGCCTGTACAATTGCAATTCCCATTGCCTCTAAAAGCTCCTTGCTCTCCTTAATCATCTCCTCGTCCAGCCTCGCAAAACCCCGAGCATATTTCCCCATTGCTTCAATATCTTCCTCATCCTTGGCTAATTCATATTTCTCTCTCGCTTCTCTTTTAGCATCAGCCCTATGCTCGTGTGTTCTCCCTTTCAGCTGATGATATTCCCCATCAAAAACATAAATCATTTTAATTCCTTCAGACAGCAAGGCAATATTCCTATAAAACAAGCCTGATAAATGGGAAGTAATTCTCTTCTTAAAATCCATCAAGGGAGTTCCGTCTGGCTGCCGAATAGAGCTCAAAAACTGGTAAATCGCATTAAAAGCGTCAATAGCAATTATCTTCCCTTTTAATTCCTCAAAAGACACTTCTTTTCTAGTTACAATGTTTCCAATTTGCAATCCCATTTTAATGTCTAAAATTCAAAGAATAATGTGTTAATAAAATTAATGATAAATGTTATTATTAAATCAATCATTCTCTTTTGTGTTTTAATATTTTCTCTACAATCCCCTTAATCTTAAAACCTTCTCTCAAAAGCCCCCTAAAATCTAAATGGTCAGCATACGAACCATTTCCAGTAACATTTGCAATCAAACTTCTCAAATATTTCTCTTCTCTGCTAAAATTTCTAACAATCTCTTCTGCTCTCGCATATCCGGAAATATTATATCTGATTTTGCTTTCCTTCTTGCATCCCTTAACAGCCTCTCTTTCTAAATTATCTCTCTTGCTCTTCCAATAAACTGCATCACTTGCTCCGATATTCTCATCGCAGCAATAAGGATTGACTCCGCGAGCTATTAATTCTCTGTTCCCTTCGTACACCCTCCTGTTAAAAGCAATGTCTTCAAACGGATTAATTATTTTTTTAACCATAATTATCCATAAAAATTTGATTATTTAAACTTTTCTATTGTAACTACTAAATAGTAAATCTATTCCAAAAAAGATTAGATAGTTATAAAAAATATCTTCTCTAATTAAAACCATGAACGGCTTTATAATTTATTCAACCCATGAAACAAGAGACAATGAAACAACAATCTATCTTTATGGAAAATTAGAAAATGGCCAGTCCTTCGTGACCATAAACAAAATAGAGCCCTATTTCTTCATGAAGGAAAAAGACCAGAAAAAAGTGGAAAAATACCTTTCGAAGTATAAAGTAGAAAAAACCCTCCTGGAAAATTTCAATAAAGAAAAAGTTATAAAAATCTCAGCCAAAACCCAGCCAGAAATCACTAAATTATTTCAGGCAGTGCATAAAAAAGGAGATACTTATGAAGCAGATATTAAGCCGCATTATAGATTCTTAATTGACAACAACCTTCTTGGCACAATAAAAATAGAAGGGGAATATCAATCTTCGGAAAGAATAGACAGAATTTACAATTCCCCTGAAATATCTTCTGCCCCAGAATTTAAGCCAAAATTGAAACTCCTCTCCATAGACACAGAATCAAATAAAACCGGGCAATTATATTGCATCGGCCTCTACTCTGAGAACAAAAAAGAAACATTTATGATAACAAAGCACAAACTGAAAAATGTTATTGAATGCGAAAACGAAGAAGATTGCCTCCAAAAGTTCAAGGAAGCGGTTCTTAAGCTCGACCCAGATATAATAACTGGCTGGAATGTAATTGACTTCGATTTAGTTTATTTGAGAAATCTTTTCAATAAACACAAAATACCTTTCGACATCGGCAGAAATAACGAAAATATGAAGCTAAGAATAGAATCGAACTTTTTCCGCTCTTCCTCCGCAGAAATTCCAGGCAGGCAGGTAATAGACGGCTTAAATTCAATTCGCGATCCATTCATCCAGGAAGCTCCCTCCATAAAACATGCAAATTTTGAGTCGTATACTTTAGAAAACGTTTCGCAGACAATTCTCAGCAAAGGCAAAATAATTGTCGGAGAAAGCCGTCACGAAGAAATACAAAAGCTCTATGAAAAAAATTCATTGGAATCCCACCAAAAATTAGCAGATTATAACCTGATGGATTGCCAACTAGTCTATGAAATAATGGAAAAAACAAAAATTCTCGACCTTGCAGTGGAGCGTTCCCAATTAACAGGGCTCCCTCTGGACAAATTAACTGCTTCAATCGCTGCCTTCGATTCTTTATATTTAAGGGAAGCAAGAAAAAGAGAATTCGTCTGCCCAACAACACATTTCGGCAACAAAGGAGAGAGAATAAAAGGAGGCTATGTCGAATCAACAAATCCGGGTATATATAACAATGTTCTCGTTTTGGATTTTAAATCTCTTTATCCCTCAATAATAAAAACATTCAACATTGACCCTGCCTCTTTCTTAGAAAAAAAAGCCCATGGAACAATAGAATCCCCAAATAAAGCTTATTTCAAGAATACCGATGGCATCCTTCCAGAGATAATTACCAAACTTCACGAAGAAAGGGAAAAAGCAAAAAGAGAAAAGCGCGAGTTAGCGAGTTATGCAATAAAAGTAATCATGAACTCTTTCTTCGGCGTCCTCGCTTCTCCAAATTGCCGCTTTTTCAATCTAAAAATAGCAAATGCAATCACTCACTTCGGCCAGTTTATAATCAAGCTGACAGCAAAAGAAATTGAAAAATTAGGATATAAAGTAATCTATATCGATACTGATTCCACATTTGTAGAAACAAATCTTGGAAAAGAAAAAGCCAATCAGCTTGGCAAAGAAATCGAAGAGCACATTAACAATTTTTATAAAAAATATATAAAAGAAAATTATGCGCGCTCTTCTTTTCTAGAATTACAATTTGAAAAGCAATATCTTTCTTTAATGATGCCAAAATTGCGCGGTAAAGAAGAAGCAGCAAAAAAAAGATATGCCGGTTTGATAGAAAAAAATGGAAAAGAAGAGATTGAAATGATTGGATTAGAAGCAATACGGGGGGATTGGACAGAAGCTGCCCAGGATTTCCAAAAAGAGCTTCTTCTAAAGCTTTTTCATAAAGAGCCAATAGAACAATTTATAAAAGATTATATTAAAAAAATAAAATCCGGCGAATTAAATAAAAAATTAATTTATAGAAGATCAATAAGAAAATCTCTCGAAAAATATACAAAAACAACCCCTCCTCATGTGAAGGCAGCAAGGCAATTGGACAAATTAGAATCAAATATCATTGAATATTATCAAACAATGGAAGGCCCTGAGCCAATTCAGAAACTAAGGCATAAAATAGATTATGAGCATTATATTGAAAAACAGATTAAGCCTCTTGCAAATCAAGTCCTCGTATTATTAAACAAAAACTTTGATGATTTAATTAAAAATTCTAAGCAATCCACATTATCTTAAAAAAGAATAACCCTAAGCCCCCTATTCAGATAATTATCTAGATTTCTCGCGCTTTATTTTCAGTTTTTCTTTTTGATATCGAACAGACCCTATAATAAAAAATACAATTCCAATTAAAATAAATAAAACCCCAAAGAAATAAGAAGTTTGATTGCGAAAAAAATTCATTACGGCAATACCGAATAATAAAGAGGTCAGTGCAGTTCTAAAATAAGAGAGCATTGTCCTCTCTTCAGATAGCAATGTTCTTTCATATGCCAACTCCTCCTCTCTGCCAATTCTTTTCCTCTTTTTCATTTAATAAAAAATCAAAAGAAGTTTTTATATCTTCTCTTTTATAAAATCAGTTATTAAACCTCTCATTATAGCAAACAAACCATTGCATACCGAATGCAAATCGAGATAATTGTCCCAGATACAATTTAACTATGGCTAATTATTTATGTTTTTACCATATTTTTAGAGCTTTTAGAATGTCAAATTATCGATTATCTTCTGCAGTTTTGAATTCAACCAATCCAAAATGAATCGGTCCGCCAATTTTTGCAGTCAAATTATAAATTAAAGCGCTGACACAAGACAGAACACACATTCCAATTGAACTAAAAAGAACTATAATAATCATGACAAGAAAAGCCTCCCCAGTACTTATTTGCGGAAATGGCTGCCCTCCCCATAATGTAGTAGCCTTGTTAATCCCGCCGACTGCTTGGTTTCCAACACTAATCAGCAATATAAAGATAAACAAGCCGCTGATTAATCCAATAACTATTCCATAAAACAAACCAAATACAGCTGCTCTTCCTGCATAGATTTTTCTCACCTCAATTCTTTCTGCATCACCCATATTAATATCAATAAATTGATATTTATAAACATTGCAGTGAGTAAGCCATTGCATAATCGAATGCAAATCAGAATAATTCTCCCTGATACAATTTTCTAAGGTATTCGTATAATCGTTCAGGCTAAGCGAAGTTTCAACACAATAAATTTATTAAGACAAAAGACTAAAAACACTTAGGAAGAAATTAATGGACAATATTTTTGAAATTCATGATAAAACAGGAAGAAAAATTAGATTGACCAGTGAACAATTTGAGCACGTCATTTGTCATAAAGGGATGGAAAACCATATAGAAGAAATTAAAGAGACCTTAATAAATCCATTAAAAATTATTTCTCACGAAGCAGGAGATTTATATGATTATTATAATTACTACAAAAATAGAAAACAGAAAGCAAAATATCTTCAGGTCGTAGTTAAATATTTAAACGGGAATGGTTTCGTATTAACCGCCTACTTCGTGAGGTATATAATAACATGACAGGAAAAATGGAAATGCACTATGATGAAGAAGCAGACTATTTAGAGATTTTTGTAGGCGAGCCTCGAGAGGATTACGGAGAGCACATATCAAAAGATATTGTTATATTCAAATACGAAGACAATGACCAATTATATGGAATAGGTATCTTTAATTTCAAGAAAAGGGCATCTGACTTAAAAGACGTGCTTAGCAAACTTCCTGTTTCTATAAAGATAGAGCCAAATTAATTTCTTCCGCTACTAAGATGAAACTTAGGTTAAATGCAGTTTCTGAACTAAGAAAAACACTTTCGGAGAAAGTGGGGCATTTACCGCTTAATGGAGATTAGGCGCTGAACAGCGCTCTTTTTGCAGGAAAAGTTTAAGCGGAGCGGCGGAAAGAAGAGTGCATGTTTATCGAACTATCTTCAATTAAACAATAATCGACAGAAGTAATTTTCGTATAATCGTTCAGGCTAAGCGAACTTCCAGAACTATTTTTCACAGGAATATTTAAAACATAGGAACATTTATTTTCATTATGAATATAATTTTTGAGGTAATTGATAAAAGCGGAAGAAAGATAGACTAACAAAAGGGCAATGGTCAAAAATTAGGAAAAAACACCCAGAAGTTGAATCCGAAGAACTGATAAAGGAAACCATAGAAAAACCAACTAAAATCATAAACTCCAGTTTTAATGAAAAGGCTTATAAATATTATAAATACTACAAAAACAAGCCATATCCAGAGAACTTTTTGATGGTTCTCGTTAAATATTTAAATGGAGATGGCTTCGTAGTAACCTCATATTTCATGGACAAAATTAAGTAAAATGGAAGAATCATACGAAATCCACTACGAAAAAGAATCTGACTTCTTAGAAGTCCTATTTGGAGAACCATCTAAGTGCATAGCTACTGAAATTCAAAAAGATGTTTTTGTAAGAAAAGACATAAAAACTGGAGAAGTAAAAAGCATAGGAATTTTAGGTTTCCACAAAAGAGTTCAACTTCTAAAGGAAGTTTTAATTTCTTTAAACAAAAAACTTCCAATTGAAATAAGTGTTCCTTCTAATTAATTCGCTGAAAGTTAGGTTAAACTCTGTTTTTTCACGAAGAAAAATGATTTAGTCATAAATCAAGGAGTTTACCGCTTAGTGGAGATTAAGCGGCCTGAAAGACGTGAGAGTGAACAAAGAGCCCTCGCGAGGTAGAATTTACTTGAAGAGCTATTTCGAGCGTAATCGCAATGATTTACTAGAATTTATGGCTGGCGAACAATTAGGACGGGGGATGGCGCACGCTATTTTGGCTTTAAATCTTGATATATTTGTGAAAGAGTCTCATTTAATTTTGTCATCTTAATTGTTGTTTCTTTTGTTTCTTTCGGAAGTTTTACAATTGCAGCAGTCCAAATTTGAAAGGTTGCTATTGTTGGAGGTTCTCTCTTTTCTAATGCTTCAACACACGAAAATGTTTTTTCTTTTTGATAAGATGCAAGAGCAATTTTTTCTGCTCCGCAATAATTTTCTTTTGTAACCCTGATTTCTTTCCAGACATTTACCAAGGGATGTATTCCGGCATTATAACTAGATATAGTGAACTTCCCTTGTTCATCAGTAATGGTAGTTTCTCCAAAATTAGTAAATCCATCAGGAAAATAACCCCATTCCCCTTGATTCCAATAACCTTCCGCTTGCCATAAATATTCAACCTTTGCATTTGATACAGGATTACCATTTTGGTCAATTATAATTCCTTTTAACTCTGTAAAATAAATATTAGATTTCCAAAGAAAAACAATAAAAAATAAAACGAGTATCCCGATTATTAAAAAAATTAAATTTTTATTTTTCATAAGATTCTAAACACATTGCAGTTTATTAACTTTCACTTTTTCTTCGCGCGCCGTCTGGGTGGGGATTGGAATAATGAGCCAGCCATAAATTCCTGTCTTGTCTTTAGTGCGATTTTGTTTAAGTTAGATTATACGCCGAACGGCGTAAGTTTTTAGGAGAGCTTAAACGAAGCGAGAAACAAAGCTCGAAAGTTTTCCGAAGGAAAAGCCAAAGGCTAAATTCTGCTT
>Ga0209542_10012055_pt1 | contig 15222 bp, 12 predicted proteins | sample RifCSPhighO2_01_FD_184028 | JGI IMG/M metagenome (GOLD analysis project Ga0209542, IMG submission 184028) | Soil microbial communities from Rifle, Colorado - Rifle CSP2_plank highO2_0.1 (SPAdes) (version 2) | ecosystem: Environmental > Terrestrial > Deep subsurface > Rock core/Sediment ...
TAGCTTTTCACTCCTTACCACAAGTCATCCCAGAGGATTGCACGACTCACGGGTTCGGACCTCCAGACGCATTTCTGCATCCTTCATCCTGCTCATGGTAAGCTCGTCACGCTTCGGGTCTTGAACACACAGCAAACGCTCTTTTAAAACTCGCTTTCGCTACGCCTACACCCCGGAGGGGCTTAGACAAGCTGTGTAGTCAAACTCGTTGGCTCGTTCTGCAAAAAGCACGCAGTCACCAGCCATATCGCGCTGTACGCGATATGGAAAATTCTAAATTCTAAACTCTAAATCCTAAACAAATACTAAATTATAAATTCCAAAATTCAAAATAAAGGTGTTATCGCGAACCATGGTTCGCGATAACATTTTGATTAATTCATGTCAACGTTGTGCCTGAGCATCATTTCATTGCGTTGCTCAAGCGCATACTCCATGGCTTCATCGTGAGTAGCGAAAAGAACCAACACTGAGACTTTGGCTCCACACTCACAATCAACTTCTTTCCCACAGAAGTTCTTGTATTCTGGTTCGGCACCAGGAAGTCTCACGCGAAGAGTAATTCCGTGCTGGCCTCGAATTAGAACTTTTCCGCACTTATGGCAGTCGAAGAGAACTTCTTTTCCATAGTTCCACACACCGAAATTCAGAACAGGTTTCTTCTCGGCCATGACGTTTTCCTTTCATTTCAAATTTTGGTAATTTAGCAATTGTTTAGAATTTAGGATTTTGGATTTAGGATTTCCATATCACACCCAGTGTGATATGGCCGGCTCCTACTCTTTGTAAGCAAATGGTTTCAGGTTCTATTTCACCGGGGTTAACCCCCTACTTTTCACCTTTCCCTCACGGTACTGGTTCACTATCGGTGATATTAAATATTTAGCCTTGGCCGATAGTTCGGCCTGCTTCCTGCCAGGTTATCATGCCCGACAGTACTCAAGAATCATAGCAAAGAGCGTAAAATTATTTTAGAGTACGGGGCTATTACCCTCTATGGCGCCCCTTTCCAGGGTGCTTCTTTTAATAACTTACTGTTCTCTCTCAATAAACATATGCCTCGCGCGTAGCGCGAGGAAATCCTAATTTCTAAATCCTAAATCCTAAAACGATTTTTGACGTTTAGAATTTAGAGTTTAGGGTTTAGAATTTACTTGTGCTACGCACAAAGAATATGCTCTTGACGCTACAACCTTTCAACCCCAACGTGCATCACGTTACGCATGATGCAGAATTATGAATCTTGAATAAAGAATCATAGAAAACGATCGTCGTTTCATAATTCATAATTCGTAATTCTTAATTCAGCATCACATGCAATGTGATGCAAATTGGTTTGGGCTGTTCCCTTTTCGCTCGCCACTACTGGGGGAATGTGTGCCACACCTCGCTACGCTCGGGTGGAATTTTCAATTTTCAATTTTAAATTTTCAATCAATTTCTAAATTCTTTAATTTTCAATTACCTATTGACACCACTATTTAAGTATGCTATCATTAAGTTGTAAGTCGTTTTGCTTACCTTTATCGTAATTTCGCGATAAAGAACGTTCTTTCAAGGAGATGCCATGACCGCAAAAGAGCATGCGATCATTCTCGCGTTGGGAATTTCGGAAAATACTCCTCGCGAGAAGGTCGGGGCCATTGCAGTTCTCTTGGACTGCAAGCCCGAAGAAATCCCCGATGTCACAGGGTGGTATCCGCCCAAACACCTGCTTGAGGCGGCAAAGGACGTCAAGATCCTTTAGATGTCGTGATTCGCCCAAAGCCGTACGCTCGTCGTCCGGCTTTTTTCATCCACAAATTTAAGAATTTAGTAATTTTAGCATTGATTGAAAATTGATTATTGACAATTGAGTATTCCATCCTCAGCGCACTGAGGTGTGGCACATTGTTTTCTTTTCCTCCGCTTACTGAGATGTTTCACTTCAGCGGGTTAGCTTCTTTACATTTCTGTAAAGATAATTTCGCATTACCGAAATTGAGTTTCCTCATTCGGACATCACCGGATCAAAGCTTGCTAGCCAGCTCCCCGATGCTTATCGCAGGCACGCCACGTCCTTCATCACTTTAATATCCCTAGGCATCCACCATTCGCTTATAACCTATTTTCTTGCGTAAGTAATCCTTCTGCCTTTCGGCTTCAGGAAATAGATACAGATTTTATGTATCTTTATTTTTATAAATTCTTTATGCGCAGTTGCAGCTGCGCCGGAATTTACAAAAATCGCCAAATAACAAAGTGATTGTTATTTGATGAACTTTATATATGCTATTTTTACCTGTTGCACGATTAAATAAGACCCTTGCCTCGCCAAAATTTTTACATTTGTAAAAATGACGGCGGGCTTCTTAAAATTAATCGTACAGCCCTATTTGATTGCGTTTTGAGGAACAATCAAGTACATGCCTTTTGGGCATATTTTAATAGGGGTAAAATTGTCAACGTCCGTTCATAACGAATCCGCGATTGAAAATGGTTTTCATTTTCAATCGCGGACTAATTAAATTACACCAATAAACAAAAAATCGCCGTGAAGCGATCTGTCTGATACTACAAAAATTCAGACGTTAGCCGCTTCGTTTTTTAGTAGTGATTTTAAGTTGATTTATCATGTGGTTATCAGTTTATTCTATTTTAAAATGCATGTCAATAGCCAAAACAACCAATCGTCATTGCGAGGAGCCCGGAGACGGGGCGAATTGGCTGCGGCCAATTACGCCTCGCGTCTGACCAGGCGACGAAGCAATCTAACTATGAGCCAAGATTGCTTCGCTGTGGCTCGCAATGACGAACTTTTAAATTTTGTTTTCACTCCCAAATTCTTTCATTTTTTCTTCAACCACCGCTTGTGCCGCCGCAATAGATTCATTCAGATATTTATATGGCGTTATCTCACTTTTATTTGCTTCTAATGTTTTTCTCAGGGCTTGTGAAAACGCTAGACGCACTTCAGTATTGATATTTATTTTAGAAATTCCACAAGCAATTCCTTCTTTAATGTCTTCTGGCCGAATGCCCGATCCGCCGTGAAGTACTACCGGAATGCCAATGGCTTTTTGAATTTCTTGTAAATGTTTAAGCCGCAACTTTGGCGAAACACCACTCACATCTAACCCATGAAAGTTCCCGATGCTCACTGCCAACAAATTCACCTTTGCGGCCTTTACATATTTAGTGGCCTCATCTATTTTAGTTAAATTTTCTTCATTAATTTCAAATTTTTCGGTGTACAGGCGCGATGCATCAGTTCCAAACCTGCCTACCTCTCCTTCAACAACAACGCCTTTATTTTTTGCAAAAGCAACTACTTTTTTACTAATTAAAATATTTTCATCCAAAGGTAATTTGGATCCGTCAAAATGCACCATGTCGTATCCGGCTAAAATGGCTTCTTTTAAATAATCTGCCGTTTTCCCGTGATCCAAGTTTAAAAAAATAGGCAGACTATATTTTTTGCGCATTGCATTTCGCATCGCTACGGCTTCTTGCAAGCCCACAAATTTACTCTCGCCTTCCGATGTTCCCAAAATCACGGGGCTTTTCAAATTCTGCGCGGCCTGCACAATTCCCCGCACCTGAGACCAATCAGAAAAATTAATCTGGCCAATGGCCCATTTTTCCTTATATGCTTTTTGAATGTAAAATTTTAGAGTTTTCATAAATTTGACAAATTATTATAAGTACATTAATATTTATATTAGGTTTTGCCTGTCCTTTTCAAGGAGTGTTAAACTATGGCGACAAAGAGTTTGAAAAAGAAGCTGACTATTTACAACCAACCAATTACTGATGAACTAATTAGAGAAATGATGGATGCTGAGGCTGGAGACGTCACAATTATAGATTGGTCTGTAAAAAACCAAAGAGAATACAAATGCGGAGTACCAGGTCGCCGAGGCGATAAACATAGAGGAGGGGCGACCACTCCGAAAGGCGAAGAGGAATACAGAATACTTAGTACTGTCATAGTCACCTACACCAAAAACTAAAGCACAGAAAGTTTGCCAATTGTCTTACAATTGGCATTTTTTTACAAAATTTCTTCTTTTTTAACCTCCACCCTTTCAAATTCTTGGCCTTTCTTTAGTAAACCGTTTTTGGCGCCGACTTGTGATAAGCATCCAACAGCGTTTGCCATTCCTAATTGAATGGCTTTTTCAATATCACCGGTCCTAATAAAATCCGACAAAAAACCGGAGGCAAAAGAATCGCCTGCACCCGTGGTATCAATAATATTCCGATCCTTTGGCGGCAGGGCGCTATACATTTGTTTTCCATCTGAAACAGTCACGCCTTGGCCGCCCTTGGTCATCACTACCACCCCATCACACATCTGGTCAATGGCGGTAAAAATTTCCTTTTCCTGTTCAAGAGGGATTTTTGTTAAAAAACTGGCTTCTTCCTGGTTCAAAAACAAGATATCAATTTTTTTGGCAATATCAGTAAAATGCAACAGTGAAAGCTGGGCCATTCCGGGATTAACCGCAATTCTTATTTTATGGTCAACGGCAAACCGCACTAAATCTTCAAAATTGTCGCATAATAAGCCGCTGAGAGGGGCTAAATAAAGCCACTTGCTTTTCAGCTTTCCCCAAGGAATATCTTTTTTATCCATTAATTCCGCGGCTCCACGATAAGCCAGTACCGTTTTGTCCTGCGTTGGACTCGAAATAACAATGGAATGGTTGGTTAATTTTTCAGAAGTTACCCTGACAAGACCGGTATTTATTTTTAATGCTTTTAATTCGTCAATAATTTTTTTACCGGAAATATCAGTGCCAATGGTTCCGCAAAAAGCCGTTTTAAAACCTTGCAAAGCAAACGTGGCAGCCACATTGGTTCCACCTCCGCCCGAATTAAATTCGATGGTATCAATATCAATTTTAGACCCCATTGGAAAACACACCTGGCTTTGAGCGGGAACTTTGTCGTATTTTAAAAGACTTACCGGTTTGGGCTTTACAATAATATCCTGAGTAGCTGAACCAAAAGTAATAATATCGAACATAATTGCGTAAATGCTGCCCACAGAAGGGACGTATTTTATTAAAAAACTACTACTTCTCTAAAATAAGATCCAAGACCCAGCAACCGCGGACATGTGGGCCAGTTTTGCGGCAATGGTTTAGTATTTCTTCATTGGTACACCCTGCATCTTCTAGAGCGTCAGCTAAGATAGGCATTTCGTCAAATTTCCCGGCATCGTAAATAGCTTGGGCTATTTTAGGAACCATCCCGTCGTTGAAGGCGAGCCATTCAGAATCAATAAAGACATTTTCAAAGGGATTCTTCAGCACATCGTGAATGATATCGGATTGGAGTTCTCTCTCCTGGCCTATTAATTGAGGATTCAAATGGGAACGGGCATCGCCAGCGCCATCAATAAGATCAAGCATCGAATTGGAAAAATTAATCTGATCATACACATGATCATCACCAAAGAGATCCAGGCGCGTAAGAGCGCGGCTGGCATGGATAGAAGGATTAAAACCGTCTAGGTTATTCAACCTGATCGCTTGCCATGCTTGTATGGAACGATTCAGAGCTTCTTCAAATTTTTCATTTCCCTCCTTTTTAGTATTCCCTTTTTCATAAAAATATTGTTCAAAAATTTTGAACGCTTCCCGACCTTCTTCTGGCAATAAATCATAAACCCTCCTAACAAGCTCTAAAGCAGCCCGTCCATTCTGATATTTTGAAAAATTCTCATACATATTCCACAACATTTGATATGGATTTTTTTCGTTCTGCCAATCTGCAGCCTCTCGTTCTACGTTGTTTGACTTTTCTCCAGTCATGTATTTTTAATATTCTTTTCCTTTTCCGCCACCACGATGGTGGTTTTAATAATCGAATCTGGGTTTAGTGAAATACTTTCAATTCCCTGCTCCACTAAAAATTCGGCGAAATCCGGAAAGTCGCTGGGAGCTTGCCCGCAAATGCCCGAATATTTTCCGGCCTCGCGGCACGCCTGAATGGCTTTGGTAATAGAAATTTTCACGGCTTCGTTTTTTTCATTGGCCACACTAGCAATTTCAGAATTATCTCGGTCCAAGCCAAGTGTTAATTGCGTCAAATCATTTGACCCAATAGAAAAACCATCAAAAATTTCCAAAAATTCTTTAGCTAAAATAACATTGGCTGGCACTTCGCACATCGCATACACTTTGAGCGACAATTGACTGTTAACATTTGACATTTGACCAGTGTTACGCGAAAGACCGGCTTCTTTCATTAATTCTAATACTTTCCGGCCTTCTTCTATTGTCCTGCACACCGGAATCATCACCTGCACATTATCGATACCAAATTCTTCGCGTACTTTTTTGATGGCATGGCATTCCAGTATAAACGCTTCTTTAAATTTATCGTTATAATAACGCGATGCGCCGCGAAACCCGATCATCGGATTTTCTTCCTTTGGCTCATATAATTCTCCTCCAATCAATCCGCGGTATTCGTTGGTTTTAAAATCAGAAAACCGCACGATCACCTGTTTTGGGTAAAATGCCGCGCCAATTTTTCCAATACCCTCGGCCAACTTGTCAACATAAAATTCTACCTTATTTTCATAACCGGGCGTCAACACATCAATCTGTTTTTTTAAGTTGGCGGGCAATTTTTTGTAATTAATAAGCGCCAAGGGATGTATTTTAATGGTGTTGGCAATAATGAATTCTTCGCGGCAAAGACCCACACCATCATTGGGAATAAAGCTTAAATTAAAGGCCTGTGAAGGGTCGGCCAAATTCATGGAAATTTTGGTTCGGGTCTTTGGCAGGTGTGAAATATCAGTGGTATGTACTTTAAATGGAATTAATCCCTGATACACCACTCCATGTTCGCCATTTGAACAATCAATGGTCACATCTTGCCCGGTTTTAATTAATTTCGTAGCGTTTCCTGTACCCACAATACAGGGAATTCCCAGCTCGCGTGACACAATAGCCGCGTGCGCTGTTCTTCCACCCTGGTCAGTTACAATGGCGCTGGCCAATTTCATAGCTGGCACCCAATCAGGGTCGGTCATACCGGTTACCAGCACCTCGCCTTTTTTAAATTCATTAATTTGTTTGGCACTTAAAATTTTATGGGCCTTCCCGCTGCCAATTTTTGATCCAACCGACATTCCTTTCGCTAGCACCTTTGGTAATTGGGAATTGGGAATTGATAATTCGAGTTTGTATTCTTCTAAAACGCTTAAATTCTTTTTGCTTTGTACGGTTTCGGGCCTTGCCTGCACGATGTATAGTTTATTTTCCTTGCCATCACGGGCCCATTCCATATCCATCGGTTTTTTATAATGCTCCTCAATTTGCATGGACCACTTGGCCAACTGCAAAATTTCATCATCGGTTAACACAAAGCTATGGCGCTCTTTTGGAGTGGTAGCAATATTTTTGGTGGGCGTTTTTGGATTTTTGGTATACACCATTTTAACCAACTTTGACCCCACCTTTTTTTCTATAATAGGCCTGAATCCTTTTTTTAATGTTGTTTCAAACACGTAATATTGATCGGGCTCAACACGGCCCAGCACCACATTTTCCCCAAGCCCTAAACTGGCATTAATTAACACCACATCACCAAAGCCGGATTCAGTATCACACGAAAACATCACACCACTGGCACCCATATCACTGCGCACCATTTTTTGAACTCCAGCCGACAAACCCACTTTGGTGTGCCCAAACCCCATTTCCTGGCGATACACAATGGCTCGATCGGTAAACAGCGAAGCGTAGCATTTTTTAACGGCTTCCAACACATTTTCAGGGCCGGTAATATTTAAAAAGGTTTCCTGTTGGCCGGCAAAACTGGCTGAATTATGTGTTATAATACCCCCCATACCGGCAGCAAAGTTTTGCGCACCAGGCACTTCAAAATCGTATACCCACCCATTATATTTGACGGGAATAATTTCCTTTAATTCATCCCACTTTACGGTGCCGGTTAAAATAGAAATTACATTTTCTAATTTATACTCTCTGGCTTTTTTTAATAATTCGTTTAAGCTGTGCCGTCCGCTCATACGGCCATAATTCCAAGGAAACATCCCTTTTGTAAATCTGCCCAACCTGTCAAAATAAACATATTTTTTCTCTTTCGAAAACGTTACCTCATTTTCATAAAACGTCCTTTGGCATGCTTTGCAAAAATACCTTTTTTTATCGTTATGATAACTTGTTTGTTCTGTTTTTTGGTTACATATTTTGCAAACCGATATTTGGACTGATTTTTTTTCAAATTTTGCCCATATACTTTCCAAAAATATATCAGATAGTTTCCCGGAAATATTCATTCCATATTTAAATTCAGGATGTTTGGATTTTTTATCGTATTCTTCTAAGGCCTGGCTAAGTTTTTTACTTTTTGTTTCATCTTCAAACCCGATCAATTCTGCGAATTTTTTTATATCTGATACCTGAATTGCTACATTAAAGGCATTTTTCTTGCGCCTTATAGTAACACCGATGTCCATTATTTCCAAAAGCTTTACGATGCCGCTTGCCAGCATTTCAGAAATAGTACAATACGAAATATCGCTTTTATGAATTGTTCCGTCGCCATCAAAGCACCCGCGCAAAAAAGTACCGATGCCTTTCTTGTCCCAGCCGAAAACAAAATTAGGAACTCTCTTTGTGGCACATAATTTTCCCTTGCCCCTAATACCAACTAAAGGACCCCCCGTGGTTTCATGTAAAAACCTAACAAGGGCAGGACAATATGCCCTAATAGAATATCTGTTCACTGTAAAATTTCTGTAAATTCCCAATTCCTGCCAAAAATTTGCTATCTTATGCAATATTTTATCATTATAATTTGTAATTGAAATGCTATGTTTATACGTTGATCCTTCCGCCAAATAAAGACCCATAAAATAGGTAAATTCATCGGAAATTTCAATTTCCTTCGGCAACCCATTTTGGATTTTCCAATTACCGGATTTGTTTTTGATCATTAAAAATCCATTTTCTTGGGCGACATCGTCTCCTTGAACATATTCAGAAAAATTCATTTTTCCATTATTATTGCTACCTAATTCTGGAATAAATGCCGTTACGGGTAATTTGGCTTTTCCGTTTATTGTTGAAATATTAACAACTCTTGGAGATAAGGTATCTTCATCCAAAATTATTAAGCTATGGTTTGGAGAAATGATTATTTCTCTGCCGCATATTGTTCTTAATTTATATAACGTTTCATTTTCTGCTCTATGTCTAAATAAGTTCTTTACTTGCAACCACTCTACTTTATTATTTTTCATTCCAGGAATTTCAATGCTTACATTTTCTCCACTACCAATTTTTTCATAAATCTTACCGATTTCGTCAAACATTGGGCTTCCATTAATTTTTATCAGAACATGTTCTTTTTCGGAAATACTAGGCAAATCCTCGGCCGTGGCCGAAGAACGCACGGCAACATCAGTGGCTTCGGTATTATATGACTTTGATAATTCTTGATAGGCAGCGACAATATCTTTTTTTAAATCCTCAGGTAATTCAGCAGCAAGAATCAAATTGCGCACCCGTTTTCCTTTTTGCTGCAGAGCCCGTAAATCGTGCACATCAACATCTTTTAAAATTTCTTGTATTTGCTGGGTTAACCCCGTTTTTTCCAGAAAATAAAAATAGGCGCCGGATGTTGTGGCAAACCCATTGGGCACATTTACTCCCTTTGAAGTTAAGTTATTATACATTTCCCCCAGCGACGAATTTTTTCCGCCCACGAGCGCCACATCCGCTACGCCAACTTCACGAAACCATAAAATATTTCTTTGCCTCGCCGTAACTTCGGTGGAGGTTGGGTTATTTTTTTCTTCCATGATTTTTTGTTAATTGCTTAATTATATATCATCTGGAAAATAGCCACAAGTTGACAGATACATTTTAAAAATGTACATTTACGTTAATGATTTTGCCTGCTGGTATAGCAAATCAAACCCTGTTCTTTTCATGGAGATTTACATGACTGATCAACTCGAAGAAGTTTTGAAACAATGCGTTTCTCTGCAAACCATACTTGAATTGGAAACCAAGCCAGACCAGAATGGATTCTTCTTTGTTGTATACTGCTTGTATGTAAGTCACACCCAAACATATGTAACAATAACAAAGAATGGCCACCGACGATCCATTCCAAGGACGGAACTGAGGCAAATCATCAAAAAATAGCGAATCGGTAATAATTGCCCCGGAAAACCTATTGGTTTTCCGGGGTCTTTTTTTACAACAAAAAACAGTCGCGAGTATGGACTGTTTTTTTTATTATTATTTTATCTGTTTTATTTAAATTTCATCTATTCGCTCTATTAATTTATATATCTCATCAATATCCTCAGCATTACGAGCAGAGTTTAATTTTTCTATTATTGGTTTTAATACATCTTCTAGTTGACCCATTTTCGTAAAAGGTTTTAAAAGAGGAGAATCAGCATTTACAAGGTCTTCATGACTTAGTTCTTCCATTTTTTGCCTAAAAGCAAAGTTGAGAGATGATTCACATTTTTGTTTTAATAATTGAAAATTTTCCCTTGATTCATTTAATGGCGATCCTTCTGGGTTCATAATATTTTTAAAAATTAATTTTTATTTTTTTCGACTTTTTTATATTTCCCCTCGTGGGAAAATACCCTATCTTCCCGACCCCATCTGCACGAGTGGGGCTACAGCTTCTTGGCCACGAATTCTGCGAATTCGGCCAAGCGACAGCTGTACCCCCACTCGTTGTCGTACCAGGCCAATACTTTAATTAAATTTCCATTTACCATGGTTTCTTCTAAATCAACGATGGCGGAATGCGAATCACCCTTAAAATCAGATGAGACCAACGGCTGTGCTTCAACCCGAAAAATTCCCTTTAAATTCTTGGCCGCTTTTTTAAATGCCTCATTTACTTCTTCTTTGGTGGTAGATTTTTCAACTTCCACCACCAAATCCAAAATAGAAACCACTGATGTGGGTACCCGAATGGCAATGCCATCTAATTTTCCATCAATTTCAGGAATCATTTTTCCAATGGCCCGCGCCGCACCGGTTGATGTGGGAATCATGTTAATGGCTGCCGCCCTGGCGCGCCGTAAATCCTTATGAGGTAAGTCCAAAATTTTCTGGTCGTTGGTGTAACTGTGCACCGTGGTCATAAATCCTTTTTTAATGCCAAAATTATCATGCAGTACTTTGGCAACATTAGCCAGGCAATTTGTAGTGCAAGACCCCGTATCAAATATATCTGAGGCATTAATATCAAACTTGTCATCGTTTACCCCCAATACAAACCCGGGGATTTCCTTTTCTTTGGCAGGAGCCGAAATAATCACCTTTTTGGCACCGGCGGTAATATGCTTTGAAGCGCCCACTAAATCAGTAAAAAGTCCAGTACATTCTAAGACAATATCTACCCTCATATTTTTCCAGGGAAGATTTTCAGGATTTTTTTCTGCCAAAATCAAATATTCTTTACCGTCCACCAAAATTGCGTTTTGACTTCCGCGTTTTTCCGCGTAAGATTTCGCGTCATTCCGCGATATTATGTCTTTATCAAACATTCCATAATTTGAATCGTACTTTAATAAATGCGCCAAGGTTTTGGTATCGGTCAAATCATTAATAGCAACCACTTCTAAATCGGGGTGTTTTTCTAAAATCCTTCTAAAGGTTTGCCGGCCAATCCGACCGAAACCGTTAATAGCCAATTTGATTGGCATAAATTATTCTAATTATTCTAATTGTTCTAATTGTTCTAAAACGGTTAAGGATTTAGACATTAGTATTTACTTAGAATAATTAGGTTAATTAGTATAATTAGGTCAATTTCAAAAGTTCATCTATCTTTTCTTTATCAAAACCAATAACCACATTCCCCTCAATTTCCACTACCGGAACGCCCATTTGGCCGGAAATGGCCACCATTTTTTCCAGTTCCTTTTCGTTTTCAGAGACATCAATATCCTCAAAGGGGATATTCTTTGAGGTTAAGTATTCTTTTAAAGAATTACAGTAGACGCAAGTTGGAGTGGAATAAATAATGACCATGTCAAACATGTAACAATTGACATGTGACAATTGACCGATACCGACAACGGGGGTCAAATGTCAATGGTTAATTGTCAATTGTTATTTTATTGTACTGTTGGGGCACAATTGGCCGTCGCTCCTGTTGCGCCGGCGCCCGCGTACGTTAGAGAGAATGAAGTAGCTGCTTGATCGGTCGATAATTGTGCATCCTGACAAAAAGAAGGGGGTGTTGTTGAGGAACTACAAATTATTTTTCCTATTCCATTAGCCGAACGGCCGCCAAACGAGGTTTCATCAATAACACTTCCATTTAAGACCAGTGTAGGAGAACCGGTAACGCTATACTTAGTATTTAAATCAAAGTCCTCTTTAGCATATTTAAGCATTCGATTCGGGTCAGTCATGCAAGAATTTAATTTTGCCACATCAATTCCGGCTGCGGCTTGGCAGGTTTTGGTGTCTCCGTAGGGCATGCCGCCCGCAGATGTTCCGGCTGTTTTTTGCATATAACAACCGACATAAGACCAATATTTATCCTGTTGTTCTTCCCGGATGCAAATTTGGCGCTCATCTTCCCGGGCCTCTTCTTCTCCGTGCATGGCAATGGTTTTATCACCGGAAATCGATCCGATATACCTTACTTTAACGTAATTGGCCAGCGAAGGAACAGTTTTTACGGCATTATACAACGCCCGCTGCATTTGAAGTCCGAATGGACAACTGCTCACAACGTAGGCATCTAGCATGGTTTTTTCCACCTTCGTTACGGTATCGGAAGTAACAACAGCAGTTTGCGCAGGCGGAGTATTGGTTTGAGCGGTGGCAGTTGGAGAAATGGTAAAGGCCTCGGGGAATAGTAACTTCCCATCTAAGGTTGCATAACTGTCGTAGGTATTGCCGCCTATTTTTATTTTCATTTTCACCACTCCGCTCTCTTTGGTGGCACTCACTAATTCAGCCGTTTGGCCCTGCTGCAACACATTTTTATTTAAATAATCAACCGAGTCCTTGGCGATTTGGTCAACGCCTACCCCCATATTCAAAAGCGAAAGCACGCTGCCGGCATTGGGTTTTGCCCAAATTAATACACCGGTTACTAATACGGCCAATACCGCGATTCCTATTAATATTTGCTGTTTATTTGGTTTGAACATCGATATTGAATTTCGAATCTGGTATCTGGTATCTTGAATTGAATAAATGAATGCAGAATTCTTAATTCAACATTCGATTCCAGCTTCAAGATACGAGATTCTAGATTCAAGTTTTATAATTCGTATTGTACCCTATTTTTATTTTAATGCAAATACCTACTTTTGTAACCCCTCACACCCCGTCATTGCGAGAAGCCACAGCGACGAAGCAATCTAGTGCAATTACATGAAACGAGATTGCTTCGTCGCCCTTCGCTGTCCAGACGCGAGGCGCAATTTGTCGCAACAAATTCGCCCCGTCTCTGGCTCAGGGCTCCTCGCAATGACGACGAGTGGATGAGGAGAAGTGTGAGGGGTCGTCTCATTTTTTAGTGAATTTTCCCTCGCTATACTCATATTGCACTAGAGCCCCAAATGGCAGTTCCACATTAGTAATATCTTCATCGGAAATATTTTCTATATGCTTTACAATGGCCCGCAAACTGTTATGACTTGCCACAACTAGCACATTTTTCCCGGCAGCCAAGTCCTTTTGGACATACTTTTTGAAAAAAGGGATCGCTCTTTTATAAGTATCTTTCATGGACTCTCCCCCTGGCGGTTTTACATTATAACTTCTTCGCCATATGTGTATTTGATCCTCTCCATATTTTTTGATCATATCTTCATGGAGCATACCCTGAAGATTGCCATAGTAGCGTTCATTCAATTTTTCCGAAACGCCTACCAGCACCACGTTTTGCAAAACCGCATCAGAAAAATTTCCCCACGTTTGTCTTTTACCTCCATCAAGGTGCATAAACAAAGGATATTGATTTGATGTAGTTTCAAAAATTCTTAATACCGTTTCGGTGTTACGAACCAACTCAGAAGTATACACTTTATCAATTTTTTCATGCACTAATTTTTCAGCAATTTCTTTGGCTTGCGCCCGCCCCTCATCCGACAAAGGATTATCCCCCCAACCCGCAAACCTCTTTTCCTTATTCCACTGACTTTTTAAGTGTCTCAATAAATATAACTTAGCCATAGTATTATTTAAGTGATATTAAGTTTACCACTGAAAAGTGTTAAAATGAAGGTGAAATCATTTAAAATTAACACCTAACTTGGCGGCTTACTTTCCGGCAAATCGCCATTTTAGCACTTTTCATTGAAAACTTATCCACAGGCGGTTTTTAACCGCCTGCCGACCAAGGTCGGCCAAAAAGATTTCAACAAATATATCTTACCACATTTGACCAAAGGCACTCGCGGGCCTGATACCAAAATTTCAAAATACAAGATTTTTAACTACATTCTCTATGTTTTGCATACCGGCATACAATGGGATCAATTAAAAACATACAAGAATGAAATTCACTGGTCAAACATTTATCGTTGGCACAATCGGTGGAGCAAGGACGGGTCATATCAAGTATTGTTTGAATCTTCGGTTTCAGAGTTGTATGATTCTGGCAAATTAGACTTATCAATCCTTCACATCGATGGCTCAAATACGGTGGCTAAAAAGGGGGCGAGGCGCTGGGATATTCGGGGCATAAACATCAAAAAGGTGACAAAGTTTTAGCTATTTGCGATGGGAATAGTAATTTCTTGGCTCCCGTGGAGGTGCAACCAGTGAACCATCATGACACGGCGCTCTTTGACGAATCGTTTGCTCATTTACTGGAACTGACTGACGATCTTTCAATTAATCTGGAGGAAAGTTATGTGACCATGGATAGTGGTTTTTGTTCTTTTGAAAACAGGGCTACGGTCCAGCAGGCCGGAATGATTCCGGTGATAAAACCCAATCTGCGAGGGTTGAAGAATCAGGAAAAGATTAATCAGGTGCTTGATGAGTTTGAAGGGCGCAAACACATTTACGAAAAGCGATATGCCATTGAACGGTGCTTTGCTTGGGAAGACAGTTACCTGAAGCTGGTGATTCGTTACGAAAAGCTTCAATCAACGTTCATGGGGTTTCGATATCTGGCGTATTCAATGATTAACTTTCGGTCAATTTTTAAGAACAATTGTGGTGAAACTTAATATGAGTTCAT
>Ga0209542_10012056_pt1 | contig 15222 bp, 18 predicted proteins | sample RifCSPhighO2_01_FD_184028 | JGI IMG/M metagenome (GOLD analysis project Ga0209542, IMG submission 184028) | Soil microbial communities from Rifle, Colorado - Rifle CSP2_plank highO2_0.1 (SPAdes) (version 2) | ecosystem: Environmental > Terrestrial > Deep subsurface > Rock core/Sediment ...
TTATCCTCTTTTATATCAGATAATATGCTTTTTACTTTTCTAATTGATAATCTTTTGCACTCATGCCCAGTTCGAAAAAAATTGGATTTCATTAAGGGAACAACAAATTTATTCAAGATTCTCTTCTCTTTGTTATTAAGGACCATATGAACATTTCTGGATAGAATAACATAAGGGAACGGTTTCTCACCAACAGAGCCCTCATCATCAAAAATTGCTGATAAATAATTTCTTTTTATAAGTCTAGTCCCATATTTTATTACCCCGGGTATATTGCTGTTTAATTCATATTTTTTACCAACGGGGGCTCCAGCAATCTTAAGAGTCTCACCAATTATACTGTTCCCAACCCTTATAACCCTAGAATTTCTAACGACTTCTTCACTGAAAGTAACTTCTCCAAAAAGGTTGCAAATGTTCGCCTTAAATTCATCAATTAACTCATTATCTGGGCTGCAGTATTTAGTTCTTATTAAGTCTTTTCTGCTCTTATCGTAATATAAACAACCATCTGAAACTGAATGCCCCAGTATAGAACCCATACTTTCGTTCATCAAGCTTATTGGAAACTTCGGATTTTTTATAGAAAATTTATTGCCTCTTCTGATTTCAATTATTCCACTATTCAGAAGGTTATAATCTTTTTCTATATAATCTAATAATTCTTTAGCTTTTTTTATACTAATCCCGCAACTATTTCTTAAATTAGTATAAAAATATGTAGTGTTTAATTTGGTACACAATTTGCTAAGTGATCCAGACTTTTTGATACCATCCTCTATAAGCTGTTTAATAACCTCTTTTTTTAGATAAATATAAATCTTATCTTTTAGTTCATACCAGTTTATACTAGTTTTTTTCATACTTGTTTATTATCTTCCTAAATAACTCATCCCATGTTTTTGATTTCAGTTTACCCTTTAATCTTACCATCCCATAAAATACTTCTTCTTCAACCTTCATAGTTATCTTATTACCCATATACTCATATTAGTACTATTAGTATTTAAATATTTTGAAAAAACAGAAACAAATTATTTAAATCTTTTTAAACAATATTTACACTAAATGTACTTTCTCTATCAAGATTACTTGGCCCATTCGGCACTTTAACTATGCACGCTTTAGTCCCAAGAGGAGCACCAGATTTGGCAGTTACAAATACCTCTAATTCTTCATTTTGTCCAGATGCCAAAGAACTTACAACTTTTGTTATAGTCTCATCAGTAAATTTACATGTGATATCATTGGCTGAATCAGAAGGAACTTCCAATTGGACATTTAAGCCATCTAAGGGGGTACTACCCAAATTGCTTACCACAACTTTAACTCCTTTAGATTTAGTGTCACCCTTTTTAATATTAGTATTAGTGGGTGCCAGTGTAATAAGACTTTCATAATTCCCCCCAAGTTGATCAAGTTTTTGATTAGCTTCATCAAAGCTGTTATCACCTAAAATATTAAGTTTATCAAATATATCAGTTACAAAAGCTAAACCTAGAACCAATAGTGTAACACCAATAACAACAATCACAATAGTATTCATAGAAAGCTCTAAAGCACCTTTTTTTTGTTGAATCATGAAAACACCAATTTTAAGGAGTCTTTATCTCTTTATAAACTTTATTTTCTTAGATAAAATCTTCGCTTATCTCCATCAAATCTTTCAATAGCATACCTTAGCATAGTCCTAGGCATTTCTGTATAATGTTTTAATAAAAATCTCTCTAAAACTTCTTGATCTCTTTTTCCTATTTCCCTCAACATCCATCCAGCTGCTTTATGGATTAAATCATGATTATCTTTTAGCAATATTTCAGAAAGCTTTAAGCTATCTTCAAATTTGTTGTTTTTAATAAAGTGAAAAGTAGATACTATAGAAATTCTTCTTTCCCATAAATTACCAGATTTAGCTAGTTTATACAACAACTTTTTGTCTTTATCAATTAAATAATTTCCAACAATCTTGTCAGCAGTTAAATCCACTAAGTCCCAGTTATTTATCCTGTTAATGTTTTCCAAATAAAAATCAAATATCTTCTTTTTATTCTTAGGATAATTATAAACTAAAATTAATAATCCAATCAGCCTTTCTTCATGTATCTTAGAATTCAACAGTTCTTTAACCTCTTTAAGCTCAAGATTAAAAAATTTCTTAGCTATTTCTCTTGATTTAGGCACAGTCAAGCCAACAAAGACATCTCCTTCACCATACTCCCCAATCCCTGTTTTAAAAAATCTTTGATAAACTTTAGCCTTTTCAGAATCAGATTTACTTAAAATTTCTTTTTTAATATTATTCAGCATTTGTCAGTATCTTGCATCCATTTTTCTCAACTAAAACAGTATGTTCAGCTTGACTAACAAGACCTTTTTCTTTTTCAGGCAGATGGTTATACTCTCTTATCACATCATATTTAGTTAAATTTCTCAAAGCAAAATTAACTTTAAATTCTGGAATATATTTTAAGAGCTGTCTTTTGCAAAAAGGCAAAGTTTGATATTCTTCTCTGATAAACGTCAAAACTTCCCTTGTTATCTGGTCCCTTACAGTACCTTCACTTATCACAGCATAAATCCCTGCTTTCTTGCCATCAAGAATCATTCCAATTCCATTAGTTGCAAAAGGCTCTACCGCAATAATCATGCCTTCTTCTAACTCTGTCTCATCTTTATTATCAAAGTTAGGAACATTAAACCCAGCATGCTCAGTATATCTTTCAATTAAGTGCCCTGACAAGTTCTTGATAGGTTTTAACTTTTGAGAAACAACAGCTTTTTCTATAACTTTACCTATTTCTCTTAGCTTAGTTCCTTCCTTTACAATTTTAATTGCTTCATTTAAGGCTTCTAAACTGGCATCAACTATCTTCTTGTTATTTCCTAAGTCAATAGTTCTGGCATTGTCTCCTATAGCTCCGTTTACATGTACACCAATATCAACTTTAACCAGATCTCCAGTCTTAAACACAGTCTTATCCTCAGGAGAAGCAGTGTAATGTGCAGCAATTTCATTCACAGAAAATTGAGCAGGAAAAGCACATTTTCCACCTAATTTCTCAATTTTTTCTTCAACTTTCTCAGTTATCCCCAGTAAAGAAACACCTTCTTTAACTAAGCTACAACCATAATCTAAAGCTTGAGCAGAAATTCTTCCAGCTTTAACCCAATCTTTCATGTCTTCCATAATCCTACCTTATCACTAGATTATTTAAAGTTATTTTTTAAGAGAAAGGGTTATAAACAAAAAAACATGCATAAAAAGATTAAAAACTAAGAAGTAAAAAATATGCGAAACCCACTTAAAAGAAAAGCAAAGCAAGAAGCCAATCCTCTGATTAAGAAAGGCTTCGATATGAGCACACAAGCTGGACGCAGCTTAATAGGCGGAGCAATTTCCTTATTAAACAAGTTAGGACCATTATATGAAGAAAGAGAAGTCTTCTTGACCCAATTTTCAAGAGAAGCCAAAGACCCAAAAACAAGAGAATACCTAAGTAGCGAACAAGCACAAACTATAGGGGATTCTACTCTTTTTAGAGGAATAGATGCAAAAATACTAAAGGTAGAAAGGGAGTTAATATCGGAATTGCAAATATTCCTAAATGGAGAATATGATTTACGTAAGAAAGAAGAAAGATATAGGCTATCTAAGATGCTGCAAGATTTAAAAGATACAGCTTATCAAATAAACTAAAACTCGGCTTAGCTTTTCAATATGTTTAAATAAAATTGGAATATATCTATCCCCATGAAAGGCTTTATACTTTACCCCTCATATGCCATTGAAAATGATAAAGCATATGTTCTTCTCTATGGGAGGTTAGAAAATGGAAAATCTTTCTTAACAAGAAACTATGCAAGACCCTATTTTTACATAGAATCATCTAAATTAAAAAAAGCTAAAAAATTAGAAAAATTTGATTATGAGGAAACTAATTTCAAAAACTTCAATGGAGAGCTGCTAACAAAAGTAATAATTGATTTACCTAGAGACATACCTTCATTAAGGCAAAAATTAGAAAAAGAAAACATAGAGTGCTATGAAGCAGACATAAGGTTCGCTTACCGGTTTATGATAGACAATGATTTGCAGGGCACAATAGACATCTCGGGTAAAAGTGAAAAGCACGAGTATGTCGATTTCTTTTTTAATGAACCCGAATTAAAACCATCAAGTTATATTCCTAAATTAAAAACATTGTCAATAGACATAGAAACATCAAGGGACAGTAAAAAATTATACTCAATTGCAATGTATTCCAAGAATTATGAAAAAACTTTCATAGTTCACAGTAAAAGCCTTAACGGAACATTTACAGGAGATGAAAAAGCAGTTCTTGAAGAGTTTAAAAAAGAGTTTTTAGTGTTTGATCCAGATATCATAACTGGTTGGAGTATAATAGATTTCGACTTAGACTATCTAAACAGAAAATTTAGTGAAAATAAAATTCCATTTACATTAGGCAGGTCAAGTGAAAAATGCAAGCTGTCTATTGAGACTAACTTCTTCAAAACAAGCAAGGCTGATTTTCCAGGCAGGCAAGTATTGGATTCTTTGTCTTTAATCAGGGACCCCTACCTAAAAGACTCCCCCTACATCAGGTCAAAAAAATTTGAGAATTATAGGTTAGAAACAGTGGCCAAGGAGATTCTTGGAAAATCGAAATTAATAGATAACACAAAAGATAAGGGTGAAGAAATTGACAGACTGTACAGGGAAGACAAAAAGGATTTATTGAAATACAACTTAAATGATGCCGTGCTAACTTATGAGATCCTCGAAGAAACTAAACTGATTGACCTGCTTATAGAGCGCTCAATTTTAACAGGCATGCCACTTGATAGGGTTAATGCTTCTATTGCTTCATTGGACTCTCTTTACATTAGGGAAGCAAGAAAAAGAAAAGTAGTGGTACCTTCATCAAAATTCACAGAAAAAAAGCATCCAATAACAGGAGGCTATGTTATGCAGTCAAAACCAGGTATCTATGAAAATATATTGGTTTTCGATTTTAAATCTCTATACCCCTCTGTCATGATGACCTTTAATATAGACCCTTCTTCATACTTGGAGAAAAAAGAAAAAAATTGTATAGAAACACCAAATAAGGCATATTTCAAAAATACAGAAGGAATTCTCCCATCCATCTTGGAAAAACTAATGGAAGCCAGAGCAAAAGCAAAAAAAGAAAAGAGAGAACTATCCTCTCAGGCAATAAAGATTACAATGAATTCAATGTTTGGTTCTATGGCATCTCCAGCTTCTCGTTTCTTCAACATGAAAATCGCAAATTCTATTACTACCTTTGGTCAATATCTTATAAAATCAACAGCAGAAAAAATACAAGAAGAGGGCTATGAAGTTATCTATTCAGATAGTGTTGGTAAAGATTCAGAGGTAATAATAAAAGACAAAAATGAGATAAAATTCACCAAAATTAAAGATTTATTCAGAGAGGTAAATAAAAAAAGCGTGTCTGGAAAAGACTATTATTTTCCTAATAATCTGCTTGTATTAACACTAGATTCAAAAGGTAAATCCGCATTTAAACCTGTAGAGTATGTCATGAGACATAAGACTAATAAGAAGATTTATAGAATGTGGTTTACAAATTCATTATTTATTGATGCAACAGAAGATCATTCTCTTATCGGTTATTTAAATGCAAACAATGGTCCTTTATTAAAACCAATGCAAAGACTCTCGCAGGTTAGACCTACAGAAATAGGCTATTCAAAGATAAAATCTATTGTAACCCTAAAAAAGATACCACGAAGCCACATAAAGAGGAGAAGCTATCCAAAAGAAATGTACTTGTTTATGGGTTACTTTATAGGAGACGGAAGTTTTATGCGCAATAAATCTCATCAAAAATCTAACAAAGATTACTACATCCGATTATCTACCGGTATTGATACTAATGAAATTTTAGAAGAAATGATCGAGCCCTTAAAAAAAGAAGGGTATATCAAGAATTATTGGTTCAGTCGCGCAAGAAAAGGGGACATGGTGTTTAATGGGCTAAGGTTGGTCAAAATTATTTTAGAAGAACTCCGAGATAAGGAAGGAAAGAAAAAAATACCAGAATGGCTATTCGAAGAAAGTGAGGGAAATATCAGTGCCTTTTTAAATGGGCTATTTTCCGCCGATGGAACGGTTATTATAAGGCACAAAAAACCTATAATAAGGCTTTGTAATACTGACAAAGATATAGTGGAGAACACTAGAAAGTTACTCTACTTCATTGGGATATCAAACTCTTACTTTAGGGAGAACAAACCTAATAAATACAAAGGCAAGATTTCTAATACGTACTCTATGCATATCATTATAAAGGACTTAGTGTCATTTAAGGAAAAAGTAGGGTTTATAATAAAAAAGAAACAAGAAAGGTTAGACCTTATAAAGAAACCTAGATACAAAAAAAATTTCCATAATCTAGACTTCGATTTATCAAAAGTTATGAAAGTTGAAAAGATTCAATACAGCGACTACGTCTATGATATTGAAGTAGGAGAGGAACACAGATTTTTTGCAAACGAGACGCTTGTTCACAACACAGACTCAATATTTCTAAATCCAAAAGTAGAGTCATCACAAAAAGCAGAAAAAATCGGCAAGGAAACAGAAGAAAAACTAAACTCTTTCTACAAGAAATACATCAAAGAAAAGTATAACCGAGATTCTAAGCTGGAATTAGAGTTTGAAAAGAATTATACAAGATTTTTAATGCCCAAAATAAGAGGAGGAGAGAAAGGTGCTAAAAAGAGGTATGCTGGATTGTTGATTGATAGCAATAAAGAAAAGATTGATATTGTGGGAATGGAGTTTGCACGCAGCGATTGGACAGGGTTATCCAAGAAATTTCAGCTAGAGATGTTAGACCGAATTTTCCACAAAAAAGAAGTTTCTGATTTCATTAAAAAATTCGTAGAAGATTTGAAAACAGGGAAATATGATGATTTACTGGTTTACAAAAAATCTCTAAGAAAAGGAATAGGGGGGTATCAAGTGGAATCCCAGCATCTAAAGGCAGCTAAGAAATTAAAAACAATAACTTCAAATTTAATAGAATACGTGATTACAACTGATGGCCCAGAACCAATACAAAATCAAAAACATAAAATCGACTATGGTCATTACATCGACAAACAGATTAAGCCCATAGCAGATTCTGTACTATGCTTTTATAACACTTCCTTTGACGAATTGCTCTCTAACCAATATTCTCTATTTGATTTTAAAAATTAAAAACCGAGGTTGGTGCGAAATTCTTTAAAATAGCTTTTAATTTACATAATTAAAAGGTTCTTATTGGGGGGAGGTTGGTGCGAAAATAGAGCACCAACCTCTTAAAAACCAAAAAGTATAAATATAAGTTATACCCTAGTATAACCCGATGTTGGAATGATAAAACAAGAAACCAAAGTAGGGCCAAAAGGGCAGATTGTAATACCAAAAATTTTCAGAGAGCATAAGAAAATATATCCCGGAGACAAAGTTTTTGTAGAGTTAAGAGAAGATTCCATAGTAATAGAAAAAACAACTAAAGACTCTCTTAAGATATTTGAAGAAATTTCTAAAAAAAGTAGGTCTATCTCCGTGGATTCGGATAAAGATTATGACAAGATGATGAAGGAAAGATGGAAGAGGCATACATAGACTCAAATATCTTTATATTTGCTGTAATAAATAGTGAAAAAGAAGGGTTAAAAGCTAGACAAATACTAAGGTCATTACCAGAAAAGAACGTAAAGATATACACCTCAACATTGACATTTGATGAATTCTCATATAAATTATTAAAAAATATAAAGAGAAAGGATGCTATTGATGCCATCTCCGCTTTCTTTAATTTAAAAGGTGTAACTTTCATAGAGGTTTCAAGAGATATTATATGGGAGGCATTTGAATTAATTAAAAATTATAGCTTGGAACCTAGAGATGCTATACACCTTGCCTGCGCATCAAGCCGCAATTTAAAAACTATAATCTCAGAAGACAAAGACTTTGATGTAATCAAGGGAATAGAAAGGTTTAGTATGTCTAAGATAAAAATCTAAATAGCATCTCTATTTGATTTTTAAAATTAAAAACAAAAGGTATAAATATATAAACTTATTAAACGGATTTATGCAAAAAAGATATTTGGCGATTCTTAGTTTATTCTTAGCTCTCTCTTAATAATATCTGGTTGCCAAACATTGCCTGCAGTGGGCGAGCCAAGATTAAAAACAGGGCTCCAAGCAAATGGAGATTATATCTGTGAGGATGGGAAAACTATTCTTTATAACCATGGAAAACTCTATGGCATCGAAATGCAAGAATGTATGCTAACTAAAGCTGCAGCGGAATATGCAAGGGTTAGAAAAGAGGCTTCACAGGATAGTAACACTGTCCCAAGAGCGGAGTGTGTCGGACTTCCGGAATCTGCATGCAAACAACTAGCAAGTACTTGTGATACAAGATATGTATGGGGCAAATATAGCCATTGCCAAAACAAGGGTAGTACCGTAGGGGGGAGTGATCAGAGGGTATCCTACTCTGCAACACCTGCGAGCTTTTCAAGAGAGGATTCTACATCAAACATCAGAACAAATATTGCATTTGGGGGTTGCAAAAATGGTCCGCAATTTATAAGAAAATAACCATCTAATTGTAGATGATGAATGCTATGAGTATAAGGGATGTTTCGAAACATCAATATCTTCGTTAGGTTCTTATGTCTTCAGTAGTGCCTCTACTCTATTATTAAAAGAAACACAACTAGACATATGCCATCAAAACGGTGCGCAAAAAACTACTAAATCTCAGTTAGCATACGAATATATGGTAAATGTGATATTTGTAAACTAACCGTAAATCCAAAAATAGTTATTTTATTTAAAAATTAACCAAGTTTTCTTTCTTTAAATTTATCTTGCTAGGATCAAAAACAAAAGCATATCTCTCATCAAAATACCCGCATTTAATCTTTTCCAAAGAGATTCCAGTTCTTTTGCTCAGCATTAAGCTGTAAAAATAAACTTGTGTTGCAGCAAATTTTTCTTCAATTGCTTTTGGCTTGTAGTCCCATACCCATATTTTATCACTTTCAACTCTCAAAACATCAATATGCCCTGTAATAGTTTTCTCATCTAACTTCAGGTTTTCCAATTCATTGCTATAAAGCCAAACAGGAACTTCTATAGCTATTGTTTTGTCATCATTCTCAAGCATGAACACCTGAACTTTAGAATGATTTGTTTTGTACCTGTCTTTGTAACTGGTTAATCCAAGAGAGGCTAACAAGCTTATCTCATGCCCGCTTAGCTGATTTATCCTGGAATCCAGTTTAAACTTCAGTTTAGAGCTCCTAGGTCCTTTTTGAAAATAATCATTAGGGCAATTCCAGAACATGTCCTCAATATAATCTTTTAACCCTAAAAAGCCATTAGAGCATAACCTGTTTATCTTAGGTTGATGTGCCCTATAAAGATAAAATCCTCCCTCATGATCCAAAACAAGTTTTTTTATCACCATCTTTTTAAAAGTCAAAGTTCATCAATATAAAAACATTTTTATCCTTTAATACTTCAATTCAAGTATGGGAATAAAATTAGGTGACATAATCCCCAAAAGGGAGATTGCTTTAGATTCTTTAAAAAATAAAAGAATAGCAATAGATGCTTCTCAAACACTCTATCAGTTCTTATCCTCTATAAGGCAGCCAGATGGTACCCCCCTAAAAGATTCTAACAACCATATTACTTCGCATTTAATGGGGATTTCAACAAGAATACCCCATTTAATGGAAAAAGGATTGAAACTATGCTTTGTCTTTGATGGTAAGCCTCCAGTTTTAAAGATTCATGAGCAAGAACAAAGAGAATCGAGAAAAAAACTAGCAGAAAAAAGGCTAAAACAAGCAAAAAAAGAGGAAGATCAAGAATTAATGCTAAGATATGCAAAACAAACAACAAGATTAACAAATGAAATGTCTCAAGAAGCAAAAGAATTAATCCAAGCTTATGGAATACCTGTTATCCAGGCTCCTTCAGAAGCAGAAGCTCAGTGCTCTTTTATGTGTGAAAAAGGAGATGTTGATTATGTGGGAAGTTCAGACTATGATTCTTTTGTTTATAATGCTCCAAGAATTGTAAGAAATTTAACCTTATCCCCTAGGAGAAGATTGCCTTCGGGAGTTTATATCAATGTTCATCCAGAATTAATAGAACTAAAAGAATTCTTAAAGTCTCTAGATATCTCTCAAGATCAATTCATTGCTTTGTCCATTCTGGTAGGCACAGATTACAATCCGGGAGGGGTTAAGGGTATAGGCCCCAAAACAGCAATTAAACTGGTAAAACAATATCAAAGCTTTGATATATTATTCAAGGAAGTAAAAGCAGAGTTTGATTGGAAACAAATCTATGCAGTTTTCAAGTCGATGCCAATAATGAAGAATTATCAATTAAAATGGAATCCTCCAGCCAAAGAAAAAATAATAAAAATCTTAGTTGACAAGCACAAATTCAATCAAGAAAGAGTAGAAAAGAATTTAGAAAGATTATTTATCACAAATAAAAAACACGAACAGTCAAGCTTAGACAGATTTTCCTAGTTAGCAAAATTAAAAAAACATTTATAAACAGTCTATCTAATAAGAGATTATGCAAAAAAGAGATTTAGTGATTTTTGGTTTACTTTTAATTTCTGTTTTATTTATCATAGGTTGCCAGGAGACTATAAGCAAAAAACCTACTGCTTATGGAAAACAACCAAATGGGGATTATATCTGTTCTGATAGTATAACTTTACTTCCAGCAGGAAGCTATACATTAGCAGTACAAGACTGCGCTCTAGCAATGTCAGCAGCTAAAAATGCAATGAATACAGACAGGAAGAAGGCACTTCTCAAGGAGAAGAGAACCCCTGTGTAGGTCTTCCAGAAAACAGTTGTAAAAATCTTGCAAAAACTGAGGGATGTAAAGCAGTTTATACAAGCGGCAAATTTAATTACTGTGAAAAAGAAGGCGTTGGTGCTGCTTATGAGATAGAAGCAGTAAATTCTAAACTTGATAGCTTATTTAACTTAGGAACAACTGTATCTGGGGTATCTGAGTATGCTTATGGTGTAAGAGTTTCTAAAAGTGAGATGGACCTAAGTGGGGATGGCGTACCTGACCAGTTTACAACTAGAGAATTTTCTAGCGACCCTTCTGATAAAAATAGGAAGTATAACATCCGTCTCAGTGTTGCAGATTTTGATATGTCCTCTCCTGCAGGAGACAAAACAGCAGGATTAACTAGCTCTGTAAATATCGTAGCATTATTCAGAGATTCAGACTTAGAATTTGTTTTTACAGATAATAATGGCAATGGCATTATAGATGGAAAAGATACAGCTGTTTTAGTGAATAGTAAAAAGCAAAAAGATGGTATAGGGTACAAAATTAGAGATGCTACTCAAGAGGATTTTATAAGTGTATTCCAAGACATCAATGCACAAATGGAAGCAAGAAAACAACGTTATCAAGAAGAAATAAAAAAGAAGGAAAATTAATTATTTTAAGTCAAACATAACAACATAAACAACAACATTTAAATATATATCAAACTAGCAACTAATCATGGCTGAACTAATAATAATCCCAGCAATAATTCTGGGTGCTATAATCGGATTATATGAATTATTTCTTATACACAAAGATGAAAATTTTTCAGGCAGCCATTGGTTTGGTCATGGTTTGCATGCAGCAATATGGGCTATACTAGCAACTTTTGCAGTAATGAATGTGGAATTTGTTTATGGAAATCTAACTTTCTTGCATAGTATAAAATATCTAGATAATCAATGGATTTTCAGAGGCGCTATAGGCTTAATTACTCTAATCAAAGTCCACTCAGCTTCAGCAGTAGTTAAAACAACAGTAGGTTCTTCAAAAGGGTTAAAAGAAACATGGGCTCATTCCTTTGTAGTTGTTTTATTAATTTATTTCTCACCTGAAATCTGGAATTTGATAGGTCCTTTAGTCAACTCTTATCTATAGAAATGTTTATTAAATAAAGAATACCTATGTCTAACATGCCAAAAAAGAGAGTGAAAAAGTCTTCTAAAAAAGTATCTAAACTAGAATTAATCAATGAAAAGCTGGATAAGATCCTAAGAAAAGAGGATAAAGAATTAAAAGAGGAGTCTAGAATAGAAAAAGACGAAAAATCTATTAAAAGTCTGGAAAAAAAACAGATAGAAGAATTAGAGCAGTTAGAATCAGAATTAAGAAAAGAAATAGGGGAGCATCCATTAAGGAAAGTAACTCAGAAAGATGTTACAAAAGGATTAATAGGAGCATTCATAGCTGTGATATCCCATTTCGCTTTTGTAAAAGGGGTGGAAGTCTCGCATAATTTATCTTTAACAAGGATTAGCTTGATGTACTTGCTTTCTTTTATAATAGGTGCTACTTTCCTTTATGCAACAGGCTACAGGAAAGTAAAGCAAATAAAAATACTAAAATTTTTGCCAGTAAGAGTATTTGTAATTTACATAGTTTCGATAGTCACAGTGGTGTTAGTCTTAAGTTTATTCAACCAATTTAACTCAATGGAAGAGCTTTTTAGGCAAGTAGGCGTTTTATCCTTGCTTGCAATAGTTGGAGCAAGTGCAGCAGATTTAATAGGCAAAGATTAAGATGATAAGTTTATTCAAAAAAGAAAAAATCAGAAGGCAGGAGCCTCTGTCACGAAAAGAAAAGATCAGACTCAACAGATTTGCAGATTTAATTGGAAGGTATATACTAAAAATTAGGGCTCAGGCATTTTCTAAAGATTCAAAAATAGAAGCTGAAGAAACAGCTGGAAAGCTCCAAAGAGTATCAAACATAATAATGAACATCTATGCATGGGATTATGAAACAGTAAAACTAATGTCTCAAATGTCAAATGCATTAACAGGAAGCATTAGTGAAGAAAAGATAAAACAGCTAGAAGATTTAAACATTAGGTTTAGAAATCATATAAGAAAAGGTTAACTACCACCTTTCTTGTCCAGATTCTCTCTCAGCAATCCTTTCTAATTTCTCAAGTCTATGAATTATGTTGTCTAATTTAACGTTAATAGTTTCCAACCTGCTCATTAATAACTCATCATTGATTTTAGGCTGTTGAAAACTACTCTGAGGATTATGCTCTAGCATCTCTCTATTCAAATTAAAATCAGGAACATCATGCTCTTGTTCTTCGCCAAAACCAATGTTCCCAGAACTCTCTTCTTCATCAATTTCTTCTTTTCTATGGAATATCTTGTTTAAGAATGACATTTACTTATCCTAAGACTATCTTAGCCTACTTAAAAGTGCTTTTTTCTGTCGCATTGCACCATCCAATATGTTAGCTACATCAGCCGCTTGTGTATCATCAGTAGCCAATACACCGATTCTTGTAATATTCATCTGTCTTCTAAGAATACCTATAAACCTAGCATTAAAACTAATCAGGTCATCATAAGCATTAATAATACTTGCTCTTCCAGCAGGAGCATTTCTATTCATAGTTTCTCTAGCTTCCATCTTATTTAAGTCTGTCTCTTCATCAGCAAAGGATCTCACCAAATTTGTAAGCGGAGCGGTTATAGTAATTTGAGTGCGTAGTCTCATTCTAAGCGCAGTAATTGCATCTCTAAATAATCTTGTTTGAGCTCTATCTGCAGCCTGTATTCTATTCAAAACAACTGTTCTATTCCTAGCTTTTTCTTCTTCCTTAGTTGTATCATCTCTTTCTTCTCTTCCTCGTTTAAACTCTCTAGCCACCTCACTGTCTTCATCTCTTTTTCCAATTCTTTCCATATCTTTACTAGTTGGCGTAGTAGAAAGGAATACTGCCCATCCTCCAATTATAACTTGAGAAAGAAGTCCTATCCCCAAGATTATACCAAAAATACCCTTTAGGCTATCATCTGTAATTACAGTACCAAATATTGAACTAAAAAAGAGAATTAAAAGTAGAAATATAATAGCAAAAACTGCGATAAGTACTCTACCAACCCTGTCACTTTCATGAGTCTTTTTATAAAGTAATCTCCCCAAATAAAATACTATAGCTCCATAAACAATCAATAAGATAATTTGTATTACGGCCCCATCACTACCCAGTAAGGCTTCTATTACGCTTCCAGGAAAAAGTGCACCAAAAGCAAGAGCAAGTATAACTGCAATTATCTTCCCATTCCTTTCCCCTATAGCAGTCATCTTGGATAATATAGGAGAAATGATAAAGAACAACAATAAAGCAAAAATAAGCCTCCAAGTGTTTACAAAGTTATCACCTGTAAAAAGATAAGATAATGGTCTCATAAACTGGTATAACAAGTTAGGTATAATCAGTAAGGAATCTCCCACATTATCAACGTTAACGTTCTGTGCTCCAGTAACAGCATTATTCTCAGCAACTAGTCCAGTATAATCATAGCCAATAACATCAAAAATAAGCATACCTGCAACTAAAACCAGTAAAACAAAAACAAACTCTCTTCTTCTTGCAACTGTATCTCTTATCCTATCCAACCATGAAATTTCAGCTCTAGAAACCGATTTTCGAGAAGTAGAAAGTCTTCTCTTACTTCTTGTACTAGCCCTCTTTTTCATTAGCAAGGTTAAACCATAAAGTATATATAAACTTTACGATTAATTAAAAAGATATGCCCTCTTTAAAAGAGTACCTTAAGGATATACTTCCAAAAGACAAGTTGTGTTTAGTTCCAAAATCATTTGATCAGATTGGCTCAATAGCTTTATTCAACGAATTCCCTCAAGAATTAAAAAAAGAAGAAAAGGTAATAGGAAATGCATTATTAAAAATAAACAACCGTATCAAAACAGTAGCAGTAAAAAAAGAAAAATTTTCCGGGAAGTTTAGGCTGCAAAAAGTAAAAATCATAGCAGGAATCAAAACAAAAGAAACAACACATAAAGAAAATAACGTAGCATTAAAATTAGGCATAGAAAAAACTTATTTTTCTACTAGACTATCCACAGAAAGATTAAGGATTGCAAAATTAATAAAAGAAGATGAATCCGTATTGGTTTTATTTTCAGGCATTTCCGTATACCCCCTAGTCATTGCAAAAAATGCTTTCCCCAAAGAAGTTTATGCAATAGAAATAAATCCAGCAGCTCATAAATATGCCTTAGAAAATATAAAACTAAACAAATTAGAAAACAAAATTAAAGCTTTCAAAG
>Ga0209542_10012057_pt1 | contig 15222 bp, 18 predicted proteins | sample RifCSPhighO2_01_FD_184028 | JGI IMG/M metagenome (GOLD analysis project Ga0209542, IMG submission 184028) | Soil microbial communities from Rifle, Colorado - Rifle CSP2_plank highO2_0.1 (SPAdes) (version 2) | ecosystem: Environmental > Terrestrial > Deep subsurface > Rock core/Sediment ...
TCCATGATCTTCATGACCATCGGCCTTCTTCAATATTTTATTCTACCTGACACCCGGTTCTTGACCTATATTGGGTTTGACGATCACTATTTTAGACTGATTGGAAGTCTTCTCGACCCAAATTTTGCCGGTCTAGTGTTCGTCGTATTTATTCTTCTTGCCCCGAAATTATTTTTTCTGCTTCCCCTGATTGCTCTTGCCCTGACTTTCTCCCGCGCTTCATTTCTCTCCCTCGCGGCTTCTCTGATTTATCTATCCGTAGCCAAAAAAAAGTCTAGGCGGTTACTCCTTCTTTTGATTCTTGGCATTATTCTCTATTTCGTCCCCAAGCCGTTCGGCGAAGGGGTCAATCTCCTCCGGACTTTTTCTATAGTCAGTCGTTTCGAGAACCAAAAACAAGCCCTTGTCGTATTTGCCCAGAATCCAATCCTAGGAGTTGGTTTTGGCCCGCGAAAAATCGACAATAGTTTTATCTTTGTTTTGACTACTACCGGCGTTGTTGGTTTTGTCGCTTTTCTATCTCTTTTGAAAAAAGCTTGGCAAATCACTCCCGATCAGTTTGCTAAGGCCGCACTCCTAGCCATACTCGTCCATTCACTTTTTAACAACAGTCTTTTCTATTCGCCAGTTCTAGCTCTTTTCTTTTTGCTCCTGAATTACCGCCCTAATAGGTCAGCTTAACCTTCACAATTTTTTCTGCCACGTTTCCCGCCCTGTCCGTCGCCTTGACCGAGACATTATTGTCACCTTGATTTAGGCGGACAATCGAGCTGAAGCTCCCGGTCGCGTCCAATCTGACGTAGTTTCCGTTGATATTTACGGAAGCATCCGGCTTACTCACCTTACCGGAAAAAGTCACATTTTGATTACTCTGACCAAAAATTTCTGATCCATCCTTGGGTGAGTCAATGGTGATATCCACCCCCTTCTTATCAAAATTAACCGTTTTGACTACCGACTGACTCGTGTTCCCAGCGCTATCATTTGCCCTTACCTGGATTTTGTTATCACCTTCGCTAAGTTTGACTTCCGATCTGAAAAATCCGCTGTCATCGCTATTAGTACTCGCTATCTGCGCGTCATTGAGGAAAATATCCACTCCGACCCCGCCTTCGGTATAGCCTTCGATCTTGATTACCGCCGAGTTGGTTGCTTCCGGTAATGGCGAAAGAACGGGAATCTGGGGAGGTAACACGTCTTCGCTGGAATTGACACCTGCGGCCTTCTGGTCAGAGGGCCCGGCCAAGATGTTAATAAACCAAGGTAGTCCCCACTTGAACATCACCACCACCAGTCCAACCGCCAAGACTCCCCAGACTACTCCGGAACCGCCCCTACTCTTCCTCGCTGAAAATCTTCCTGCCATACCCCCATCATATCAAAATGGAACAGAAACCACTCCCTCAATCTCAGCCTTCGGCTTGACGATATTGACGTACCGCCAATCGTTGGTATCGATCAAACCTTGTCTTTCAAGCACGTTTATTACAAACAAAGCCACATCCCCAAACGGTTCATCGTTGATCAAAATATTAATTGCCTCTCTCAGTTCCGACCAACTGATTTTCATTTCCGGATTCTCCGCGTCTCTTTTCCGCAAGATGACTATGATTCCATTCATGGCGTTTCGCCATCTATTTATTCTTGACTCATCATTGAACCGGTGAATACTTGGAAAGATCGCGTGGACTTCTTTTACGGTCAGGCTATATTTGAGAAAATCTTCTTCTGCTGGGATCAAACTCTGAATTCGCTCTAGTCTAGAGATCTCTCCTTTCAACTGTTGTGCTCTCGTTGATCTGGTCCATTCTGATACCGGTGCCTCAATCTGTTTAAACATTTCTAAGAACAATATATCACAAAATATCAGAAACTCTAGGTCCAACTATTTTTTGGTAATCTGCAGATTTCATCGCCACCGAGAAGCATCGATCTCCAGCATTAAAAACAATTTTTTCATTTTCAAATAGTAGGGGATCGGCCACGACTGGAAGATCAAAAAGGTTTCCAAAAGGCGGCACTCCTCCGGGTAGCACCCCACCGGTAAGTTTGATAACCTCCTCCTCAGTCGCGAACCGAATATCGCGAGCCTCAAACAAACGCTTCACTTTGGCAAAATCAAATCGTCGATCTCCCGGCAAAACCAGCATCACAAAAGATTTATCAGTCGTCGACTTTTTTACCCGCACAATCATCGCCTTGGCGCCTTGAGCCAGAGAATACCCCGTTCTTACTTTCCCCGCCTCCTCGCTCGTCCTCACCGGTTCATGCTCAAAGGTCTCAAACCAATACCCCCCACTCTCCAACAACTCGGCAATTTTCGAAACCACCTTATGATATTCCATGTCAATTACCAACAAGTTTTAGTTTTTTTGCGTTCTTCGATGAAATAACTTTTTTATCAGTTTTCGATTCAATTTCTTTCCGAGCGTTACCAGCCACAGTTCCACCTTCTCTTGCCACCCTTTTATTCTCTGGGAAATTTTTCGGTTGTCTTTTTTGTGAAATTTCAGTTGTAGCTGTTTCTGCTAACATATTCAAGACTAATTCCAAATTCGTCATGTTATCTCTCAGATTTTCTTTTTTCAACCCCTTAAGATTTTTGTATTCTTTGGTGGTTAATCCAGCCCAGGCTTGGGTTATTTCATTTGTCAAAATCGCAAATTCCAGTCCTTCTTTGACTCCTCGGTTTTCCCATTCGTCCGTCAAGGCTTTGCGAATTTCAATAGTTTTTAAACGTTGGTTGATCCATTCTCGGCTATAACCTTTTTGCAAATATGTTTTCAGTGCTCGGTTGATTGCAAGTTCTGGATCAGCCGTTTCTTCAAGTCGTTCATAACCTACACGAGCCAGCCACAATTTAAATGGTTCGGCGTTTGGAGAAGGAATTGATTGAATAATTCGAAGCATAACCTCAGTATCTGCCGCATCCGTTTGGTAATATTTGCCGTCTGCTGCTTGCATTTTCAGTTGTACGATTCTTTCGTACACCTCACTACCTTCTTTTTGAAGCTTAATTTTTAAGTCACTCCAGTATCTGCGGGGGATAGTACTTCCAGTTAGTACGGCCACAACATCAACAACCGAAAAATACCACTTTTCTTCTTTATCATTCCATAGACGACGGATCTTCTTACCCTCAAAAATAGCAATTTTATGTCCGAACATATTTACTCAATTCTATCAATATTTTTTGAGCGAGATACGGGAATTCCTGCCCGCAATCGCTGAAGCGATAGCTTCTGCAGGCGGGGAACCCGTCACTACACATTGGCCCAACAAAAGCTCCGCATTTTGATGGGTCCGCCTCCCGCCCACAGCTACGCAGTTGCTGGCGGGGGCGGAGAAGGTATATTGAGCGGGTGATGGGAATTGGACCCACTTCTCCACCTTGGGAAGGTGGCATTCTACCGGTGAACTACACCCGCAACGCTAATACGAAATTATACAGCCTTGAAGGTCTAATTCACTACAAAACCCGCCCAGTCAACCAACGCATCAAGGCGGCGGTTTGTATAATCAACCTTCTCATCCAACTGGTCGAATCGGGGAAATATTACCTCTTCCAAGACCTGAACCATCACATCATTAATCTCTTTCTGTGATTTAGTCATTTTGCTCCGCGCTATACTCCTAATATAGCATTTTTTGGTAAAAAACTTGGCCGGGTGCTCATGACACCCGGCCCTTTGATTCATTCATCTCGACGAACCATCCAAGCCAATCCGACCAGAATCAAGGCGCTAACCGCCCAGACCTGAGTCGGCAGGACAAGAAAAGTCGCCAAGCCAGAAAGTAACAATCCTGCCGCGCTTCCCAAGTATCCGACACTGGATCGGATTGAGTTCATTGTCGACCGTTTCTCCGCACTCACGTGTCGATTAAAGTCACGGAAGATCACCGGTCGGATTGCTCCCCGTCCGATTTCATGGACGAATACCATCACCAGTGTCGGCATCAATGCTGGAGCCAGAGTTGGCAGGATCAGCGGTGCTCCGCATAGTAGTGCGACCATCCAGAGTTGCATCTTGGGTTTCCCGCTAAGGGCAGAGCCGATCGCCATCGCTCCGGCGATTGGGATCCAGAGCATCCCGAACCACCGAGTCTCTCCACCGGCGAAGTTCTTTAGCACTACCGGCCAAAAGTTGTTGAACGGCGCGATCGCCAAAGAGAAGATGAACGAGAAAACAACCACCCTCCTCAGTTTCAAGTGTCGCCAAATTTCCCCAGTCGTTGTCAGGATGTCGATCTGTTTGCTGGCCAGCTTGCGATGTGTTCCCTCTGATCGGTGTCTCAGGCAGTAATATGCGACCACCGCTTCCGCCACGAAACTGACTCCCGAGATAATCCACGGCCATTTCATACCATAGACGGCACCGATCCAACTGCCGATCACGGCGCTTGGGATCATCACTACGGCGGTTAACCACCCTGCCGTGGCCATTCCCGAAGTTACCGCCTCCTCACCATCAGTTGTATTCGCAAGCCAGCTTTCCAAGGCTTCGCTCATTAAGGCGGTGCCAATGGCGGCGAAAACTTCTGAGACAGCGAAGACTAGGTAGACAGAACCAGCTGAGTAGAGAAAAGAGCTAACTCCCCAGAAGAGGACTCCAAAGACGTAAATCTTTCTTTGGCCGAAGACGTCGGCGATCTTGCCAGTGTAGGCATCCAGAGCGAAGGTTGTGCTCATGTAAATAACATTCAGGCTATTTGCCTGAAATAGATTTAACCCGTTGGCAATTAGCCAGAGGACGTAGATACTGAAAAACCATCCAGTCGAAAAACTCTGGAGGGTCTTCAGAAGAACAAACACCTGCTTATTGGTCATTTCGGATCTCCTTATCCATAGATAGTGTTAAGGTACCAGCCGCAGGAAACTACTCATGAGATAGTCTCATTTGGCCGGTACAGACTCCGAAGGGGGATTGGTTTAGCCTCCTTGCGGAGGCTGGAACAGAAAATGTTACTTATGCCTCCGTTGAACCCAAAAGATCACCCTTAGAAAGGGTGTTGGCTTTGTGGCTGATGGGGCGCATAACGTAAAACATAAGGTAGTATACCATATTATAAGACATCTGCCACGTCAGGCACGATCGGTATATACTGACTTCAGAATGAAGAAAGCAAACAAAACAAGCACTCTAAGTCAAATTTTCCTGAAACTACTAAATATCGCCCGTCTATATATCAGAATTCAAGTCCGTAGATTTTTCTTTTTGCCCAAAGATGGCAAGAATATAAAATTTACCCTCATCGAAAAAGTTGCCGGCATGACCATCTTCCACGGAATTAGCAAAAATACAGTTGATGAGGAGGATCTCGTCTGGATAGAAAAAACTTGCACCAAAAGCCGACCCGGGGCGATGGCCGCAGTCAGCAATGAAAACGACGACCCCCACCTCTTCAAAATCGTCCTCTGGAACGAAAACCCCGCCTAGAATGGAGTAAAATAAACACAATGCCAAAAAACCAAGTGATCCAAATGTTATTGACAGGAGATCCTAATGGATTAAAAATACTAGAGCTTATGGGTTGGACGGGTCAAGTATTTATAATACCCAGAGCAAGTCTTAAAGATATAAAAGATAGAACAGAAATCAATAACCCAGCTGTTTACTATTTGTTTGGAAAAGACGAAAGTTCTACGTTCGAAAATGTTTATATAGGCGAATCGGAATCCTTTTACTCAAGACTTGAAAATCATGACATAAATAAAAATTTATGGAATTTGGCCATTGTTTTTACCGAACAGCTCGATCGTGCAGATGTAAAATATCTAGAAAATAAATCAACCATTCTTGCGAGGGGAGTAAACCGTTATCAAGTTTTAAATAAAGTCCAGCCTCCAAAAAACAAACTATCAGAATTTAAGAAAGTTTCAATGGATGAATTTTTTGAAAAAATTCAATATATGATGTCAGTGTTAGGATATCCTCTTTTTCAGTTACCCCAATCTTCAACAGATCCCAATATTTATTCTTTGAAGGTTGGAAATTTGGTTGCAAGTGGAAAATTACTTGATAATGGGAATTTTATGGTTCTAAAAGATTCCGAAGCTCGTGTTAGAGAAACCGATAGTTTCAATGGTGGATACGCTTATGTCGCACGCCGAGAATTTTTGAATAATGGAACTCTTGTTCAATCTGACGCAGAGTCCTATGTTTTTACAAAAGATATAATTTTTAATAGCCCTAGTGCTTCAGCCGCAACAATAGCAGGAAGGTCAATTAATGGGTGGACTGCCTGGAAAGACAATGTGGGTAAAACCTTAGATGAAAATGTAAGAAAATAAACGCCACGATATTGGCAGTTGACTGGTGGACAACCTCCGAGGTTGTCCAAAAATGACCTATCAAGACAACGTATTACAATCTAGATAGATGGCAAAGAAAGTTTTACCAGTGAAGAAGAGGCCTGCCAAGAAAAAATTTGTCGCCATTGCTATTGCCGCTACAGCCATTGCCTCAGCCGCGGGCTGGTGGACGATCTCCTCAGGTAAATTCAAGACCCGGGTTCCCACAGATATTGCCACCCATATTATTGATGGCGATACCTTTCTCACAAAAAGTGACATTTTGATTCGTATGGCTGACATGAATGCCCCAGAAACCGGCAGGTGTGGTTCAAAAGAAGCCACCGAAGAACTAACGAAATTAATTTCTGGCAAACCACTTTATCTCAGAATCGATATGCTGGATTCTTACAAACGCTTTATCGCCTTAGTCTATACCCCAGAAGGATTGGTAAATGAAGCTATGCTTCGCTCGGGTTGGGTCAGAATTGAAAAGAGAACCGGGCCGGAAAAAGAAAAGTTGGGAATAGCTAGTCAATATGCCATTGATCACAAACTCGGTATATATAGCGAGAAATGTTTGTCCACAAAGCCAGATAAACCAGGTTGTGACATCATAGGAAACGTTCGACATGGGAACTCCGACAAAATTTACACTCTTCCGGGCTGTCAGAGTTACCCAACCACGGTTCTTCAAAAGGACCAAGGTGATCAGTGGTTCTGCACCGAAGCCGAGGCGATCAAAGCCGGCTTTGTCCGCTCGGGCAACTGTCACTCAAACATAGGAAAAGAATAATGGCGAATTCCTGTAATGGCTGCGGCCTTTGTTGCAAACTATTTCTCATCAATCTCTCCAAGGAAGAATACCAGTCGGGGAGATATCGGACTATGTTTGAGAAATTTGGTCTCATGAGGGATTTTAACGAAGCCAAGAAATGTGGTTTCAATTTCCTATCTCAAAAAACGGATGGCAGCTGTGTTTATTTAAAAGGTAATGAATGTAGTATCCACGCTGATCGGCCCAAGGTTTGTCGGGACTTTTTCTGTACCACCAAAGCGAAAAGGTTTGTCGGTATGGTCAAAATCATCAAGAATAACGACAAACAAAAAATTTCCTCAGTTTTACAAATCAAGGGTTAGATCCTCCACCACCCTCCGCTCTCCAAAATTATTTAGAAAATCAACCACCCGTCTATCCAAAATCAAATGTCGAGATTGAAGCGGTTGGGTCAGGATCAAACCCGAGAGTGAGGTCACCCGACTCAGGGCGACGTAGGCTTGGCCGTGAGCAAAGGTGCCTCGGTCAAAATCTACAATCACCCGATCAAAGGTTTTGCCCTGAGCTTTGTGAATTGTCACCGCCCAGGCCAGAATCAGGGGATACTGGGTATAGCTTCCCACTGATTGAGAGTCGACCCGACCATTGTCTTCTCGAAGGACAAAACGAAACATCTCCCAAGTAAAGGGAGTTACCTCGACGATCTCGCCGGAATCCAGTCGGACGAAAATGATTTTGTTAAATCCTGCCGACTCAGAGATTTTCTCAATTTTTCCCATGGTTCCGTTGACCCAGCGTCTCGCCCGGTCGTTAGAAACGAGCATCACTTGAGCCCCAACCTTCAGCTGAAGCCCGGCTGGAGCCGGGAGGGATCGATTATCAAACTGACCGGTAGTGATGCCGTCAAAGACTGACACTTCCCCCAAAGATTGTTCAATCTCCTGTTGGTTAATCATTTCCGCCTTGGCATTGGTCGTCGTCAGTCGCAGGTAAAACTGATTCACTGGCGGAACAAAAAATGGGTCATGTCTTGAATTTAGTTTTTCCAACTGATCCTCGTCAATTATCCCACTTCGAACTGCGTTCAAAAGAGAAATAAAATTGGGATCACTTTGTCGGTAAATAGTCTCAAGTTCCACGATTGTCAGGGGAAATTCCACCATCGACCTGGCATCAAAGAAATACGGACTCTGGTATTGGGATTGAAAGAGTTCGGTCTCCTCGCGGGTGACCACCGGCGGTAGTTGGTAAAGATCGCCCAGAAACACGACCCGAATTCCTCCGAAAGGCTTGCGGCGCTGTTTTCCGTTTTGTCTCAGGAAAGCATCGACGCAGTCAAGCAGATCCGCCCTTACCATCGAAATTTCATCAATAATTAGAACGTCCAATTTCTTATAGAGCTCTCTTTTCTCGGCTCTTACGTGAACCGCCTTGGCCTTTTCGATCGTTATGTCCGGTTTGAATCCAAAAAAAGAATGGATCGTCTGTCCGCGGACATTAATCGCCGCCACTCCGGTTGGTGCCAGTACGGCCAGATTCTTTTTCGTCTGGCCCCGAAAGTATTCCAACAGCGTCGACTTTCCCGTTCCGGCCCTCCCCGTGATGAAAAGATTCTGACTCGAATGCTCCAACAATTGGAGCGCCTCCTTGAACTTTGGATTAATTTCAATTTCGGCCATCTCCCCAGTCTAAACCATTTATTCAGGTTCTTCTTGTCATTACCCAGTACAATATAACTATTACTATTCAAATAAAAGAATGCAAATCGAACTCGTCGACAGCAATGTTAAGTTCTCGGACAGTTACAAGGCTCGGCTTCTGACCAAATTCACTTCGGTCATCGACAAGTATTTGAAAAGCATGAGCGAGGATCTGAAGGTTGCCACCCTCAGCATTCACAAAAACCTTCGTGGTAGTTACGAAATGAAGTTTGATATGGAAAAGGTTCCGTTCGCCAAGATTTACGCCCGCCACACCAGCCCCGACCTTTTACACGGCGTTATTGTCCTCCGCGATCAGGTCAAACGCCAAATCCGCGAAAGCCTAGCCAAGCTCCGCGACTCTTCCCGGTGAGACCCGCCTGCAAAAGCTGTAGCTTTAGCTACTGCGGGCAGGTAGAATTGGGTCATGAGCCTAAGAAAAATCCTTCTTGCGGTTGTCCTGACCAGTTTGACTATCGGCATTCGTCCTGCCAGGGTCGACGCCAAAGACTTCTCCATTACTAGCGCCGATTTCCTAGTTAGACTCAAATCAAACGGCTCTGCTGATATCACCGAGACGCGTACCTACCAGTTCGACGGCTCATACTCCAATGCCTATATCGACTTTGATACCAAGGCCAAGTGTCTGCCTCTTTCGGGTGCGTGTCGCGACTTTATTATTACCAACGACTCAGTCGACGGCTACCGCAAAAGTTCAAGTAGTTTACCCAATACTTATTATGTCCAAGATTCGACCGGGAAGCATTCTATCTCTTGGCATTTTCAAGCCCAGAACGAACCCAAAACTTTTATCATTCGCTATACCATAAACAACGCTATCATCAACGAGGTGGATGTATCCGAATTTTACTGGCAGCTGATTGGCGACAAGTGGGACAAGGGTGTCGCTTCAGTTACGGCTCGGATAGTCCTTCCCTCACCGGCTCCAGACAAAGAAATTGCCGCTTTCGGTCACGGACCATTAAACGGCAAAGTCAGTATTCCCAACAATCAAGAAGTTACCCTTTCCGCCATCAACCTTTCCCCCAAAACTTTTTTTGAGGCTCGGGTTATCTTCCCCAAATTGGTCTATGCCACTCTTGCCCAGACAGGCAGTTTGACCAAACAGCAAATCCTCGATCAGGAAAGCTCCTACGCCCAAAAAACAGCTACCAAATCTGCCGCAAGTACCCTGGCAAAAATTATTCTCGGTGGTTTCCTAGTTATCTACAATCTTTTTGCTCTTGGCCGGATCATCAAATGGCTCTTCCTTTGGTGGAGGTTTGGCCGTGACGGCCGACTACCACTGGTCAATCTAGCCGACTCCCTTCACGAACCACCCTCGGATCTTGATCCGATTCTAGTCAACGCTCTACTGAATCCGGGTTTTGCTCCCAACCCCAAAGCCATCACCGCCACCATTCTTGATTTGGCCAGAAGAAAAATCTTAAAAATTGAAACAGTCAAGAAACCGCCACTACTTGGTATTTTCTCTCGGTCCCCAGAAATAATTATCACTCTCACGGCAGAAAAAGTAGAGATGACTTCCCTCGAGAAAGACCTTTTGGAGTTTGTCGGACTCAACCTCCCCGGCTCTATCGCGGTTTCAATGATTGTTTCTGACCTCCGGAATCACCCCGCCAAGGTGAAAGCTTTTTGGGAAGACTTCCCCAAGCGGGTTGAAACCAAACTGATCAAAGCCGGTCTTCTCGACAGGAACTCTCACAAGTTACAACAAGTCTTCAAAAAGGAACTCATTATCTTCGGAGTGTTTCTGTTCATCTCTCTTTTTGCCATTCGTTTCATTCCTACTAGTTTATTTAGTAACCGTATTATTACCACTATTTTTATTATCTCAGGAATTCTTAGCCTCCTCGCCCTCTTTATTGGCGGCCTAATCGTTCAGGCCATGGACAAACAGACTCCGGCAGGACTCATGGCCCACGCTCAGTGGCGCGCCTTCAAAAACTATCTCAAAAAGTACTCTGTCACCAAAAAATATCCCCTCGACTCAATCATTCTCTGGGAGAGATACTTGGTCTATGGCGCTGCTCTCGGAATCTCAGTCAAGGCCCTAGCCCAACTTCCCCTAAAAGATACCGCCAGCTACGCCAGCTCGACTCTCTATCTCTACACCAGTTCAGGAAATGGGGGAGTTTCCGGCATTGATTCATTGGCCAACAATCTGAACGCAATCTCCACTTCAATTAGCTCGGTTGGTGCAGTTGGCGTTGGTTCATCGGGAGGCTTTTCTGGAGGCGGTGGGGGAGGTGGGGGAGGAGGCGGTGGGGGAGCCAGTTAGCTGGCCTGCCCTGAGCGAAGTCGAATGGGGTAGAATCACTTCATGAGTTCCTCAATAATCGTCTGTCCCAAATGCAAGGCTGAAATTCCCGTCGAGGAAGCTTTGAGCCACGCTTTTCGCGAGAAAATTGAAATCCAAGCGAAAAAAGGTTTTGACGAAGAAAAAAAATTGCTTCAAGAGGAACTGGAATCAAAGATAAAGAAACTCTCCGCCGCCGAAGACGCCGAACTCAAACTCAGAAAAGATAAACTAGCTCTCGAAGAAGACAAACGCTCCTTTGAGATCCAGAAACAACGGGCCATCGACGAAGAACGGGGGAAAATTAGGGAACAAACCCTGAACGAGGCCACCGATTCCTGGCGACTCAAGGAAAAAGAATTTGAGAAGAAACTTTCAGATATGAAACTGGCTCTCGACGACGCCCAAAGAAAAGCGACTCAAGGTAGCCAACAGCTTCAGGGCGAGGTCGCCGAGCTGGATCTGGAGAATTCTCTTCGAGCCGAATTTACCTCTGATATAGTCCAACCTGTTGGCAAGGGTGTTCGGGGGGCGGATATTTCCCAAACCGTCAAAACCTCTATGGGCAATGTTTGCGGCACGATTCTTTTTGAGATCAAGCGGACCAAAGCCTGGGCAAACGACTGGCCCAAGAAACTCAAAGAGGATCTCCGCGCTGCCAAAGCCAACGTCGGCGTCATCGTCAGCACTGTTCTGCCCGATGAGGCCAAGTCTGGTTTGGGACTGGTTGAAGGGGTCTGGGTTGTCACTCCACCGCTTCTAATTTCCGTCGTCACCCTGATTCGCACCAAACTGATCGACGTCGCCCGCGAGAAATTTGTCAGCAGTAATCAAGCCGGCAAATCCGAAAAACTTTATGAGTTCATCGTCAGTCACGAGTTTAGCCAGCAGCTCGAGGCAATTGCGGAGGTCTATCAGGAAATGAATTCCGAAATTGCCAAAGAACGAGCGGCCATGGAACGAATTTGGAAAACCAGAGAAGTCCAGGTCCGTCGTCTCCTCACCGGCACCGCCAACATCGTCGGTGGGATCAGAGGCTCCGGCGCCACCATGCCCAGCATCAAAGGTATCGACCTGCCCGAACTTCTTGAAAGTGAGTAGGGTACAATTTACTCAATGGGTCAATACTACCAAAGCTCTCGCAATTTATTTAATCCAAAGTCCAAAGACCCATATATCCTGAGTCGTTCAAGATTCGAGTTCTTTGGGGAGTGTCCTCGCTGTTTTTACATGTCATGTCGTTTCGGACTCGGCCGTCCCAGCATGCCCACCTTCACTCTCAACAATGCCGTCGACACCCTTTTGAAAAACGAATTTGATCTTCTTCGAAAAGCAGGGGAGTCACACGAATTGATGAAGCAATACCATATCGACGCCATTCCCAGTAAACATCCCGACCTACCCAAGTGGCGCGGTGAAACCCCGGAAACAAAATACAAAGGGGCCATGTCGATTCACAAAGAGACGAACTTTCTTCTCACCGGTATGGTTGACGATATTTGGGAATCCGGCTCTGGCGAGATGATCATTGTCGATTACAAGACCACCAGCACCACCAAAGAAATCTCTCTCGAGGACGAATACAAACAATCCTACAAACGTCAAATGGAGTTCTACCAGCACCTTTTCCGTCTTCTCGGCTTCAATGTTTGCAATACCGGCTACTTTGTCTTTGCCAACGCCACCAAGACTCGGGAGAAATTCGATGGCAAGCTAGAATTTGATATGTCCATCGTCACCCACACCGGCGACGACTCCTGGATTGACGAGAAATTAACCCTCGCCAAAGAGTGTCTCATGAGCGACAAAATTCCCAACCCCAGTGAAAACTGTGAGTTCTGCGAGTACCGAAAAAGAATGGTCCAAACCGTCTCCGCAACAATAAAAAAATGAGCCAGGGGTGGGACTCGAACCCACTGCCTGCGGTTTACGATACCGCCGCTCTACCTGCTGAGCTACCCTGGCGTAGCCCTTATTTTAGCTTATCGAGGTAGGGTCAGTTCGATACCGGAGAATAGGATACTCGGATTTCTACCGATTATTTTCTTGTTCGTGTTATAGATTTTGACCCAAGCGTAACCATCGCCATAGGCGCGAACTGCAATCGACCAGAGATGGTCCCCCTTCACCGTGGTGTATTTCGCCCCCTCAATTGAAATCTTTGTTGTCTGAGTCTTTGCCACGATTGTTTCTTTTTTGACACTAACCTTGGGGATAACCAGATCCTGTCCAACTTCAATTGCGCTGGCATTGACTAGTTTGTTTGTTTTGGCAATATCGACATAGTTATATCCGGAGTTATAGTACTTCTCCGAGATATGCCAGAGATCATCACCCTTCTTTACTTTATAAGTCGCCGGTAACTCTTTGGCAGCGGCCTCCTCGGTCACAGAAGCGTTGCTGGCAGATTCGTCGGTAATTTTCCCGTTCTTATTTACCGACTTGAAGTAGTTAAAAATCATCGCCGCCATAATGACCACGACCACCCCACCCATGATGGAACTGATTAGTCCCTCATTGATCTTTAGGCTTTTTAATACGCTCTTGAGTTTTTGCTCCATACTTTTAACTACGGGTTAATATACCCCACATCTTATAGACAAACAATATACACGTCAAGCCCCTGTCCTAGTTCGATGAATTTTTGACAGTTTTCTTTCCTCTGCTTGCCACAAGGTGAAGGAACCCCTAATTCTATTGAGCATTCGAGGATCGCGCTTTTTAATGAATCCGTCGAATCTAGCTAGCCACTCGAATGGCGACACGACAGAAGCCAATCGTTCTCTTCCGAAGCGATAGACAATAAAGTCTCGGTACGATGACTCTAGAGATTTGGAAAGAAGCGGAGAACTCCTCATTTCTAAACGCATCAAACTAGAATTAATTCTGGGTACGGGCTTAAAATCTTTTTTTTCAAATTCATGAACAACCCTAACGTTGAACCAAGGATAAAAAAGAATTGCCAGCATCGTATTTCGACATTTATTTGCTATAAATTTCTCAGCCGCTTCTTTTTGGACAACCAAATAACTATCGACAGGAGGATTTTTAGCAAATAGCAATTTCTTGACAATTTCTCCGGTGATCGAGAAGGGGATATTGGAAAAAATTTTAAACGGTTCAGATGGTGGTAGGGGATTCGCAAGAAAGTCATTAGAAACTAGATGGAAACTCGGAAGCATCGAAAACTTTCTTTTTAGGAAAGGTACAAACCTTTGGTCTATCTCTACGGCAGTCAGTTTTTTGCAGACAGCCAAAAGCTGCTCGGTGATAATTCCATAGCCCGGCCCGATCTCCAACACCACGTCATTTTGAGATATAGAAGAGTCTCGGATAAGCCTACCTACAAGCTCCCGACTCCAAAGAAAGTTTTGTGATAGAAGTTTCCGCGCTGTCTTGAACATAGCGGATTCTTCCAAAGAAGTTTGCACCCATAATCACTATATTCTATCAGAAAACCAAAATCGACACAAATTATAGGTCTTTATCGGACTTACGGCTGAATCTATTTCTGAACAATTCTCGAACCGGATCGGGAAAAAGGTTTTCAAATGTTAAAGCCAATTCTACGTCTACCCAGCTTGGTTCATACAGATCCTCAGGAGAGTTGCGTTCGGTTTCTGGACCTCCCAAGACGGGTTCTCCGGGTGAAACTTGGCAAATTACTACCGCTTCGTGAGTTCCCCACTTGGGGTGGTCATAAAAAATGACTTCTCCAACTTCCGTAACATTCAAGCCGGTTTCCTCCAGTATTTCACGACTGGCCACTTCCGACGGAGCCTCCTCATTTTCGGTGTGACCACCGGGGAAAACCCAATAGTCAACATTATCCTTATGACGTCGTATCAATAATACTTTGTCATTTTGGACAACTAAACCGCGACAAGATGTGGCTTTTTCAATCATTGGCGGGGCCGACGGGACTCGAACCCGCGATTTCCTCCGTGACAGGGAGGCGCGATAACCAACTTCGCTACGGCCCCAGATTTATATTCTGGATTTCACGTATTTCCTTCCAAAGCCTGATTTTAACGTTTTTTCACGACTAATTGCTTTAATCTTCGATAAACATCCTTCGAAGTAAACTAATTTCCATGGTAACCCGGGTTTTGTTGCAAAAACAAAACCTGAG
>Ga0209542_10012058_pt1 | contig 15217 bp, 14 predicted proteins | sample RifCSPhighO2_01_FD_184028 | JGI IMG/M metagenome (GOLD analysis project Ga0209542, IMG submission 184028) | Soil microbial communities from Rifle, Colorado - Rifle CSP2_plank highO2_0.1 (SPAdes) (version 2) | ecosystem: Environmental > Terrestrial > Deep subsurface > Rock core/Sediment ...
CTCACTTTTCATTGTAAACCCCCCGCGGATTCTTCTGAATACGGATGTGGGGGTAAGACCGGAGACCAATCTCTTCCAAGAATCAGATGAAAGCGCGAGCAACGGGAGAGAAATCGCCGCGCCGATAATAAATGCGAGCATGATTGCGACAAATCCGTAGAGGGGTCCAAGGAGCCACCCGATGCCAAGTGCGAGTTTTGCATCGCCGAGTCCCATCCATCTCCCGCGCGACACGAGCCACATCAAAAATAGCGGTAGCGCAGCGACTGTCGGCCCCAAAAAGAAGACGAGGAAAGATTCGTCGAGCGGCACGAACGAGACATATGCATACAGTGCGGCGAGCGCCGTAAATGAATAAGCCCACGAGTCAGGGATGATTGTATGATGTATGTCGTACACCGCTATCGCGACAAGTATTGATACCATTCCGCACGAGAATACGAGTTGAAGACCCGTAAGTTCTGTGGCGCCGAGTGTAGCAAAAAGGAGCGCAGTAGATATTTCCACAAGTGGGTATTGAGCGGATATGGCACTACCGCAGGCGCGGCACCTGCCGCGGAGCAATGTCCAAGAAACAACCGGAATGTTGTCGTACCAACGTATCGTTGTCGCACAGGACATACAGCTGCTTCGGCCGGACAGTCCTCTCGCTCCCCTGCGCAAAATCAGGACATTCAAGAAACTCCCGATGATGAGGCCGAATAATCCCAAGATGAGGGGCGTAGACATTCGCTACATTATACCCCGTGAGATAATTGCTTAGCTTTTCCGCAAAGAAATTAGCGATGGTGGTCTCTCTATATATTGTTGAGCGCTGTAGCCAACCTATCTCATGGGGTTATATCCCGCACATACACGAAAAATCCCGCCACATGGCGGGATTCTCGAAACACGTAAAGAGATTTTACGGTTTTACGTCAAAGCACAGTTCTGTACCTGTGGCTCCTGCAGCACACGTTGCACCAGTGCCAATGAACTCCGTTCCGCCGTTAGTACATACAGTTCCTACAACAGCAACATCATTGTCTCCATCGAGACCGGCGTGGTCTTCTGATTCAAGCTGAGCGCCCAAGTGGTAACTCGTGCATGTAGTACCAGAACCCAAACCTGCGTATATGTAAGCGACTGCCGTCGAAGGATCAACCGGTACGGATGCAATGTAGCCGGGAGCTACAAGCGCGGTCGTCGTGGTTGGATACTTGCCGTTTGCATCGTAGTAGAGCTCGAGCGCGAGCTGAAGCTGCTTGATGTCGGACACGCGGCGCGCATCGCGACCCTTCTGGCGGGCACTATTGAGCGAGGCGAGGACGACCGAAGAAAGAATGCCTATGATTGCAATCACGACCAGAAGTTCTATCAGTGTAAAACCCGAGCTGGCGTGGTCGCGTCGAAGATGTTTCATCATAATAATGGAATATAAGATCTCTAACTGTTTTCTAGTAAGTACGCTCATTGTATACCCCGTACCCCGAGCCCCTGTATCCAATGTGGATAACCAAAAATACAGTCGGGAGTGCGTAGAACGTAGTACGTAGTACGTAGTAAAAAGCAGGCAGAAAGAAACGGGCAGATGAGGATTTATGCGCACTACGCACTGTGTTCTACGCTCTAGAACCCAGATGCGATGTTGTAGATAGGCACCAGTACCGATGCGAGAAGAATAGCGACACCGACGGCGAGCGCGACAATCATGACCGGCTCAATGAGGTCGACCATCGTGTCGACTGCATTGTTCACCTCACGACGGTAGAAGCGAGCCATTGTTTCGAGGATTTTACCCATATTTCCCGTTTCTTCGCCGATTTTCATCATGGCGACCATGATGCCCGGTATTTCAGGATACTTGCGGAGTGCTTCCGAGACCGGAAGACCTGCCTTCACGTCGAGCGCAGCCGAAGTGAGAATCTTTTCATACGTGGCATCCTCTACGACGCTCGCGGTAATCTCAATTCCACGCAAAATCTGAATACCGCTCCCGAGCATTGTCGAGAGATTGTCTGAAATGCGGGAAAGGAAGATTTTCCTGTAGATACCTCCGATAACCGGTGTCTCGAGACGCGCGCGTGAAAACATTTCTCTCCCCGCTTTTGTGCGACCGTAGCGGACCAAAAAGAACGCTCCGATTGCGAGCAAAACGAGAATCAGCAATATGTAGTGGCGCATGAAGTTGCTCATCGCAATGATGGCCTTCGTGTATATCGGCACGTCTTGCCCCACGTCTTTGAGCATATTTGCGAGGTTCGGTATGACGAGCGTCATCATGAGCGTCATCACGACGATGAACGTGGTAAAGATGAACGCCGGATAAATCAGCGCGTTTCGCGCTTTTTGCGTGATTTCGTAATTTCTGTCCAGGTAGTCAGCGAGGAATGAGAACGTTTCGTCGAGTTTACCTGTCTCCTCGCCGGCGCGAACCATGTTTACATAAAATTGAGAGAATGCCTCAGGATGTTTGGAAAGAGCCGCGGAAATAGAACTTCCGCTCTGGATGTCGTTTGCGATTTCGGTGAGCGTGTCTCCCAAGCGTGGAGTACGCGCCTCGGCCGCCAGCAGTCGGAATGCCCGAAGCGCCGAGACTTGCGCCTCGAAAAGCGTCGTAATCTGACGCGAGAGCATCACGATGTCCGCATTCGTTACTCTATCGAAAAAAGATACCCGGGAGCCGAGGACATTGCCCTTCTTATTCTCCTCGTCAATCGAAGAGATAATGAGCCCGCGTCTCTGCAAAGCTGCGATAGCGACATCTGCATTCACCGCATCAATCGTGCCTTGACGTGTGTTCCCCTCCTGATCAAGCGCCGTATACGTAAAAACTGCCATAGATTAGTGCGTAGTGCGTAGTGCGTAGTGCGTAGTGGATGAGTTAGTTAATATTTGCATGATTTTGTATTTACTATGATCTATGTTCTATGAACTACGCTCTAAATAAGCTTATCGAGCACGTTGGGATTCAAAGAGTATTGATAGGCAACTTCCTGAGAAATTTCTCCTCGGGCGACGAGTTCCGCGAGCGAGCGGTTCATATCAATCATGCCGTCCTGAGAGCCCGTTTCGATGACCGTGGGTATCTCGTGCGTGCGCTTTTCGCGGATAAGGTTTGATACCGCTTTCGTATTGATGAGCAATTCGCACGCGGGTATCAATCCGCCGCTTATGCGCGGCAAGAGGCGCTGGCTGAAAATGCCGGCAAGCGAGGCGGCCAGCTGAATGCGTATTTGATCTTGCTGGCTCGCGGGAAAAGTGTCGATAATACGGTCAATTGTCTGTGATGCGTTGTTTGTGTGCAGTGTAGAGAGCACCAAATGTCCTGTTTCTGCGGCGGTGACGGCCGCTGCCATCGTCTCGGCGTCACGCATTTCACCGACCAAGAGCACGTCGATGTCTTGGCGAAACGCGCTCGTGAGCGCCGTCTGGAAATCTTTCGTATCGATGCGCACCTCGCGTTGGTCGATGAGTGATTGCTTCGGCTCAAACATGTATTCAATCGGATCCTCAATGGTGACGATGTGTTCCATGCGCTCCGTATTGATAAGCTCGATCATGCTCGCGAGTGTCGTCGTCTTGCCCTGGCCGACGGGACCCACGACGAGGAAGAACCCCTGGCTCCTGCGCGCGAACGAGGCGAGCGTGTCCGGCAGTCCGAGCTCCGCGAACGTCCGGATTTTTTTCGGAATGAGTCGAAGTGCTATCGAAATCGAACCACGTTCGAAATATGCGTTACCGCGGAAGCGGGTACCATCTTCGCTCTCGTATGCGAAATCTATCTCATGCGAAGCCAGGAATCTTTTTTGATCCTCGGATTTCAACATTGCTGCCATAAACCCCGCCGTATCTTCTGCTTTTAGCACATCCTCTTTGAGCATCGGGGTGAGCGAGCCGGAAACACGGATGGTCGGATGCGCCCCTGTCGAAAAGTGCAAGTCGGACGCACCTTCGTGCGCAACGACGTTGATATATTTCTTGAGCAAGGACCCGTAATCCATACAGATTATGTATTATTGTAACATCAAATACATTCCCAAAGCGCACGCGGTGGAAAAAAACGAACACCTTATGCGGCCGCCACCTTCTCGCCCGATATCACCTTCGTAACAGCGTCAACTACCTCGGAGGGAATCATTGTCGCTTTTACAATATAGAGGTCCGCACCCAATTCTGACGCTTTCGATTTTTCCGCGTCCGAACTCTGGTTGGTAAGCGCGATTTTCTTGGAATTTTTCGCCGTCTCCTCACCCGCAAGCGCCTGGAGGAACCAGAAACCGTCATGTTCCGGCATCGTGATGTCAAAAACAATTACGTCCGGTTTAAAGCCGTTTTTCAGACACTTGAGAGCGTCGTCCGCTGAAAGCGATGTCTGGACGGCAAAACCGCGCTGTGTGAATTTCATCGCATACATGTCGAGCAGAAATTTATCATCGTCGACGAGGAGAATATGTGTCTGCGCGGATTCCATAGATATTGAATTTAAACGCTTTCCGGCGGCACTACTTCAGGTGCGGCTTCCGGAGCCGGGTCGGTGTCGGTGGCGAGCATCATTGAACTCAAGTTATTGACCTCGGAAAACGGCGTCTTTTTATCGAACGCTTTTATCATAGCATCCTCGCGCATAGTGAGCATTCCCTGGGAGCGCGCAATATCCCAAAGTTTTGATTCCACAGGATTTTCCAAAATTGACTTCTCGAGTTCCCGCGACATTTGGAGTACTTCAAATACCGCCATACGTCCCCGCATACCCGTCGGACACGTGGGTGTTCGCGCTGCTTTGTAGGCGGCTTTCGGTACGGGAAAGCGATACTCCTTTGGAAGGGTGGCGAGCTGCTCCTCGATACTTTTCCTCTCGCTTGCAGAAATTTCGTACGCCTCCTCTCCCCCTTCGCAAAAGGTGCGCACAAGGCGCTGTGCGATAGAAGCGATAAGTACCGGAGGAATGAGGTACGGCTCAACACCCATATCAATAAGACGCGGTATCGTGCCGACGGCGTCATTGGTGTGAATCGTTGAAAACACGAGGTGCCCAGTGAGTGCCGCTTGAATTGCGAGCTTTGCGGTTTCTCCGTCGCGGATTTCACCGACCATGATAACATCGGGGTCCTGGCGGAGTGTTGTGCGGAGACCTGTAGCGAATGTGTACCCGATTTCCGGATGCACTTGGGATTGGATGACGCCATCTACGAAATATTCAATCGGATCTTCCAGCGAAAGTACGTTCTTGTGCTCGCGGTCAAGCTCTGAGAGCATCGAGTAGAGCGTCGTCGATTTACCGCTGCCGGTAGGGCCGGAAATGAGAATAAGTCCGTGCGGCCGATTCAATGCTTCGCGTACAATCCCGAGACTTCTTTCTGTCAGGCCGATTTTGTTGAGCGGTATGAATCCTTGGTCACGGTCGAGAATACGTATCACGACTTTCTCTCCGTTGTACGAGGGGAAAGTGGAGACGCGGAAGTCGATTTGGCGGCTGTCGATAGATGCCGAGAAACGCCCGTCTTGCGGCTTTCTTCTCTCATCCAATCGGATTGATGCGAGCACTTTTATACGGGCGACTATTGCGCGGTGGGCGGAAATGGGCAGCACGACAGAGGTGTGCAAATCTCCGTCAACTCGGTACCGGACTCTGACTCCCGAAGGGAGCGGCTCGATGTGCACGTCGGATGCGTGTCCGTCGATGGCGTAGCGAAGAATGGTCGAGACAATTTTAATCGCCGGTGCGTCTTCCTGAATCGAGGCGGATTGCCCATTCGACTTTATGAGCGACGGATCTTCAAGATCAAGAGAAGAAGATTCTGTCTCGGTTTTCATCGTCGGATTCGCATGCTGTTCTGTCTGGAGGTCTGTCACCGCACGCTCCACTTCCCCGCGCAATCCGCGATACATCGTCATGACACTATCAAAATCAACCTGTTCGATTTTAAATACTTTGTACGGCGTACCGTTCGTTCGAGAAATAAAATTCAATGCGTCGATTGCCTGCATGTTGTCAGGATCAATCATACCCACCTCAAGAATTCCTTCCGCAAGACCGATGGGCGCTATTCTGTAGTGCTCGACACTTTCCTCAGGAATAAGTTTAAGAACATCGTATGGGATTTTTGCATCCCCGAGTGTGCGAACGGGGATTTCAGGAGCCGCGCTCGACGCTTGTGACGACGGCATACAAGTTAGCGAGTGCGCTCTGCGGGTGGTTTCGTCGTATTGCCGGAAGTGCCGGAGAGCGGTGCGAACGGGTTCGGACGACCTACTGCCTCAGGAACAAGCATTGTTCCGAAATCCTTGAGGGCGACGAATGCAGGGTCGGTGAAAATCGTTCCCGTGAGATTGACAGAACGCAGCGCGAGGAGCGAACCGACGATTTCCTGATCGGCATTGGTTTCGGCAAGAGTACCCGGAATCGGTTCGTCTGAAGAGAGGAGCGGCACGTCCGAAGTGTCTGAAATCCCGTACCACACGACACCGACAATCACAATGATGATTCCGATGAACAAGAGCATGTGTTGTTTAATCCACGACATAGTGTTATTTGAGCCAATAGGTGCGAATGGTAAGCGTATAGGTATAGAGCGGTTCCGCGGCGCGGGCATCTGAGGACGTGATGGAGGCGATTTTCAGTGAAACCAGGTCGACGATACGCAGACTCAATTCGAGGTCTGCCATGAACTCTTGGAAAGTCTGATACGTTCCCTGGGTTGTGAATGTAAGTGTAAGAGAGTCGTACTTTTGTTTCGAAGCGCCTATCGCGCCGACGGCACTTTGCGTACCGACAGCACCCGTCTGTCCGGAAACAACCACGTTTTGCACTGCAATATTGTGCTTTCCCGCAAGACTGTCGAGGTCAAGGATGAGACGGACGTTGTCCACATGGTCGGGCAGTAATTTTTCAAGCTTCTCTCTATCAGTCGGATTGAAGGCATTGTAGCGGGACAAAAGCTCTTGCTTCCGCGCCTGCAATTCTGATGCCTTTTCAAGGGCGGCATCGTACTGCGCAATACTCGCATTCGCGACTTTCACTTTGTCATATGTCGGTTGGGTGAAGAGAAAAAACATTGCTCCTGCCGCAATGATACCGATGAGAGAGATTATAGTGCGCATCATATTGATGGTGTGGGTTGCGCCGTTTCGGCGGGAGGCACTTGTTCAAACGGAGAGGTGTTCACGGGCGCTACCTGCTGGTTCTGGCGGAGCAGTCCCGCGACCAACTGCACGTAATTGACCGCCGCCGGATTCAGAAGTGCACTCAACTTAAAATGCACTCCGTCCGCCTGTCTGTTGATATCAGAAAAGATCGGATTCGTGATAATACCGTTTTTGCTGAAAAGATCTCCTTGCAGTGCAATCGCATTCACACTCTGCGCAAGGCCGGTCATCTTCACTGTAATGTGTTGCGGATCTGTCGCCTCGAGCTCAAGTGTCTGAAAAGCAATTGTCTGCAGGGTCGATTGCTGAAGCGCGAGAAAGAACGCCGTCGGTGCCATGTGAGAACCCAAAATCTTGTCCGCCGCACGCATGCGGTCATCAAGCCGTGTAATCTGGTGTACCAGTGAGGGCTCGAACGCATCTTTTGCTTTTTTCAGCGACTCGAGTTTGCTTGCGGCACTCTTGTCTATGTACTCAGAGTAGAGAAAGACCGCACCACCAAGCGCAAGCGAGGCGACGAAAAGCACGATTGCAACAAGGAGGAGGAGGTCGGAGAGTCCGCTGCTGCTGTAGCGTTCACGTGGCACGGTCGTAGGGGCCGCGGCATCCTGCGGAATAAATGATGATTGTATCGGCGACTCAGCCATACCCGTCACACGAAATGACATTGTTTTTGCAATGCCATATTTCGCGCCGGTAGTGCGCGATGATTTTGATTATGAAATGAAAAATGTACGGTCATACCGCAACGTTTGCTATGCCATTTCGTGTGTTCGGGCATACGTAATTAATTGTGTTTGAGCTTGCGCAACGTGAGTCCCACCGGAACCACAAACGACGGGCCGATCTCGCGAAGCACGGTTCCCAGAAATGCAGGTGCCTCGGTTCGTCCGAACGGATCGGCAATCGACACCTGAACATTTAAATTCTGCTGTGCCACTTCGGAGATGCCGGGCAGGGCTGCCCCGCCGCCGGTCAACACGACGCTCGATACGTTCTTGTTGTATCGTTGCCCGTAGCTCAATAGTACTCGATTCACTTCGCTCCAGACACGTGACAGTGTTGATAACAGAGCAGTATGCACACGGTCGTTCTCATCACTCGAAAATGCGCTCGAATTCACGAAGCCGCGTTCACGCTTGGTGCGCTCCGCTTTTTCGAAATCCCAATCGAGAGAACGTGCGAGCGATTCGGTAATGTGCTGACCGCCGAGGGTGACGAGGTGTGTCATGCGGACAATCCCCCGCTCGACGACGTACACTTTCGAGGTCGAGGCACCGAGATCCACTACTACTACGGGGGCGACGCCGTGTCCGAGCGCACTCCGAATTGCGCTGAATATCTCGATTTCATAGAACGATGCGGTAATACCGGCCGTTTCTAATATGGATTGGTATGTACGGAGCGTCGTGTTGTGAATGGCGACAAGTAAAACCTCCTGACCTTTCGCTCGAATAGGATTCTTATCTTGTAGTTGGTCAAACGCACTCGTATCTCCGGAATCCTGTGGAATGACAAACCAGTCAAGTGCAACATCCGAAACCGGTACCGGTATATATTTTCGCGCCTCTATCGGGATAATGCGTTTCAATGAGTCTTCATCGACCTTCGGCAGGTCGATGACGGAAACCAAACTCGAAGAGAAAGGAATCGAAAGACCGCCGGTGCGCGCCGTTACATTCGCCTCTTTCATAAGGTCTGTGAGCGCTTCTGCTGTCTTCTCGGGAGTGAGCTTCACCACCTTACCTATCGGCTGCCCCGCATAAGGACCGAGCGCAATCTCGCCGTACGTTTCCAGAATCGCCGCCCCGTGCGCGGCGCGCATCTGGACAATTTTTGCGGAAGATGAGCCGATATCGATTCCGAGGAAACTTCCTTCGGCTTTTTTCCCGAACGCATTACCAAAGAGCCCGCCTAGAGAGAACGCCATCAGAAAATTATATCACTTTATTTTCAATGCATCGGAAAGTATTTCATTGTGGTCGAAGGCAAGTCGCAAGTTCTGCCAATCTTCGACAAATTCGGCTGAAGCGGCATCATCTCCCGCTTTTGCATCGGGAGAGTCTACTGAGGCCAAGTACGCGACAGATATCACATGCCCGCGCGGATCTCGTTCAGGTCGTGAGTAAACACCGATAAACTTGATACTTTTTGCGACAAGTCCGGTTTCTTCAAGCAGTTCCCGCGCAGCGGCGTCTTCGGTCGTCTCACCGTATTCAACAAATCCGCCAGGCAATGCGTATGAACCCTCAAACGGGTAATTCTTGCGCCTGATGAGCAGAATCCTGTTCTTTTCATCAAACACAACGCAATCTACCGCTATCTGAATTTGTTGTGCCATCATTGTGAATGTAATTGAACATCCGATGTCCAATTTCTATAATGCATCTATTTTTGCGGCGAGGATGAAATCATTTTCAGAAAGTCCCCTGATTGCGTGCGTCGTAAGCGATACCACTACCCTGCCCCATGAGACCAGGAGGTCGGGATGGTGACCCTCGGATTCCGCGATTGTGGTAATTTTGTTGGCGAAGTCCATTGCTTCAACAAAATTCTTGAATTTGAAGTCTCTTGAAATGATTTTTCCGTCTTCAGAGAGATTCCAACCGGATATTTGCTTCAAGAGTACTTCGGCCTCTATTCGATTGAGTGGCACCGCTCCACCTTCACAGGCCACGCATTTCTTTTGAGTGAGCCCCGTCATGTCCGCCATCCTAACATGGGCGCTACAATGGGATTATGAAGATAGCGGAACTATTCAACACTGTTCTCGATGCGGTATTGCCGCGGCGACATCGCACGGTGAGAACAGCATTACTACAGTCGGGTGACCTCCCCCTTTCCCCCACATCGCACTCGCTGCTCGGCACGACAATCACTACGCTCATGGAGTACGGGAATGAATCGGTATCGGACACCATTCAATCGCTTAAATATGACGGCGCCGGTCATGCGGCACATCTCTGCGCCGCTGTCCTTGCCGATTATCTACGGGAAGAAATCGCGTCGCACAAATTGTATTCGCAAAAACCGATTGTGCTTGTGCCGGTGCCACTTCACAAGGCGCGTGCGCGCGAGCGCGGATTCAACCAAATAGAGCTCGTGCTTGCTGCGCTTCCAAAAGATTTCAAAGACGGCACACTTTCGCGAATCAATACGAAAGCACTTTCGCGTACGAGGGAAACAAAGCAGCAGACGAGACTCTCCCGCTCGGAGCGGCTCGGCAATGTTGCTGGTGCATTTGAAGTACAGGGCGCAGACACCGTCCGCGGTTCATACATATATCTTATCGACGACGTCACAACGACGGGAGCAACACTGGTGAATGCGGGAACGCCACTCCGACGTGCGGGTGCCACGGTATCGCTCATCGCACTCGCCCGTGCGTAGTGTCGCCCCCCCTTTTTTGTTATTTGTCTACGATCGGCGGAAACGCTGAGTCATCTTCGTACTTGTTGGTCGCGAGATAGAGCATGGATTCAGGGAATGTGAAGCCAGCCGCTCGCGCTCGTCCGAGATGGAGCGAGAGAATATCTTTTTGTGCGTACTCTATCGGGATGTCCGACGGTTTTGTTCCGCGGAAAATCTTGTCGGCCATCACCGCAGCTTGTTCGCCACTCTCGCGTGTCCCATTCGACAATGTGAAATGGCCGCCGCGCGGTATGTCCTCGTAGTTGGTTGCCATCGGAATACCCAACCGTATTGCAAGCTCCGACTCTCCCGCTTCCTGCGTCTCGTAATAGTGCCCTGCGATATGCATCATCGCGTCGATGTCACCTTTCTTGATGGTCGCCGCTATTCGGTCGAACGCTGCTTTTGCCTCGGGTGGCGCGACATCCGTCGTGTACTCGACAATCTGCAGCCCGAACTGCGGCGCTACTTTCTTGACCTCATTGTAATATTCCTCGGCCACCGCTGGCACTTGGAATCCTTTTCCAAATACTCCAAGCTTCTTTGCGTTCGGATTAATATCTTTTATGTATTGCATATGTCGCTGAACAAGCTCAAGGATATTCGTCGCGACGCCTGTGAGATTGTTGCCCGATGTCTGGAATGAGTCGACAAGACCCATGGTGACCGGATCATGCAAGCGTGAGATGAATACAATCGGCACATCAGTGCGACCACTCTCTTCCGTCACTGCCTGCGCCACCTTCGCTTGTGCTTCAAAATCTGTATATATAAGATTGACACCATTGTCGAGGAACTCTTGCGCTGCTTTACGCGCGTCATCTCCGAGTGTCGGACTAATGACGATGACGCGGTCGTCATACTCCACGTTGTCGTATCCGAGTTCCGCGAGCTTTGCTCGAAAACCTTCGCCCGCCTCCAATACCTGCGGTATCTGGATTATACCGATGCGCTTCGGCTCTTTCGCATCAGCGCCCGGCGCCGATACAAGACCCGTCCAAAACAAAACACCGGCACCCGCGGCTATGACCGTAAGTGCCGCAATGACAATCGCAATCGTGTGTAATTGCGTCGACTGATGCGGCTCATAATTCATTGTCTCAGCCGGTTTGACCGGGGCGTTCGTGTTTTCGGGCATATCCGCCCATTGTATATGAAGAGACACCGAAGCGTATATCAACGTGGGTATAAGATTATTCAGCGGTGATTACCTGCGACGCTCTGTGTTTACCGAAGCGCGCGAGGTCAACGGGGCTTAGGAATGTCATTCGCAGACTCAAAGATTTTCGCAGCTTTGAAACGCATCGAATCAGGAAAGGTAATGCCAGCCGCCTCGGCACGATCCTCCACGAGCCATAGCTCGCTGTGCGCGCCGTATTCTACCGGAATATCACTTGGCTTTGCCCCTTTCAGTATTTTGTCTACTATCGTCGCTGATTGCGCCGCAGAGAGACCAAAGATATCCGAGTATGAGAAGTGGCCGCCGCCGGGAAGGTCTTCAAAAGGTGCCGCATGCGGGATACCGAGCCGCGTCGCGAGCGCGAGCTCCCCGACCTGCTGCTCTGCGTATGCGTGACCGGCTATGTGCATCAGGCCATCGATGTCTCCTTTCTGAATGGTCGCCGCAACTTTTGCAAATTCTTTCTCCGCTTCAGGCGGTGGTGCAGTGGTCTTGTATTCCTTGATGACAATGCCGAAGCTTGCCGCCTGCTTCTTGAGCTCTTCGAAGTACCAGCCGCCGAGCGCAGGAACCCAGAATCCATCGGTAAAGACTCCGAGGGTTTTCATGTTGGGGCTTATCTCTTTGTAGAACTCAAGGTGTTTTTGAACGATGTCGAAGAGGTTGCTCGCTACGCCAGTCGCATTGTTGCCGGAAGAGCGGTACGAGGCGACGAGACCATACTCCACCGGGTCATGAAAACGCGAGATAAATACAATCGGAATATCCAAACCCCGCTCTTTCGTCATATCGATGGCAATCTTCGTCTGAATCTCAAGACTCAGCCACAGCAGATCGATTTTGGAAGCAGGGTCAAGCAATCGCTCCAGGTTTGCAGTATGATCGGCTATCATGTTCGGACCCGGGACGACAAAGGCCTCGTCGTAGATTACATCGCGACCTTCCTGATAGCCAAGCTCCGTCATGCGCGCCTTGAATGCCTCATGCGCCTCTTTTTGTTGATTGAATCCGAGAATGCCTATCTTCACGGGTCCTGTGCGGGTGGCTGAATTGGAGGTCTTGCTTCCCATCCACTGTGTAATCCCAAGTGCGCAGACCACCAGAACCATGAGTGCAGCGATGCCAACCATCCAGCGATGATGCCTGTGCTCCGTTGGCACGGGTGCAAGCGGTGCAGGAGTATTCACAACAGGTTCGTTCGTAGGTGGCATATGAACATTATGGTAGGTCAGATGTGCCGACTACGAAAGCCCACACGTGTGCATAAGCGCACTAGATTCTTTCTTTTTGATTGAGCGGAAGCGACACGACGAACGTGGTCCCCTTTTTCTCCTCCGATTCGAATCGAATCGAACCATTGTGTTGATTGACTATGTTCTTCGCGACATACAACCCGAGACCGCTGCCGTCTGTGAAATAGGATGTTGCTTGCGCCGAGCGAAAGAATTTCGTAAATATACGATCGGATTCTCCTTTCGAAATGCCGATACCCGTGTCGCGTATCGTAAACTGCACCGCGCCATCTTGTTCGCGCACTTCCAACGTCACTTTGCCCCCCACTGGCGTGTATTTAATCGCATTGTCGAGAATGTTACCTATCACAAACTCCATTTTGTCAGCATCGAAATCAAACGGCTGGATATTCGGCGCAATATTCACAACGAGTTCAATCTTTCGCACCTCTGCAGATTTTTTAAATCCTTCAACCACATTTCCCAAAAACTCGTACACGAGCTGCCGTGTCGGCTTGATGCCGAACTTCCCTTCTTCGATGCGAGTTACATTGAGGAGATCGTTCACAAGGTCGACCATATGATGGATCGCTCCAAGACCACGCTGCACTAACTCCTTTTGTGCAGCATTTAGCACACCTTTCGTCTCGGAAAGCAGCGCTTCTACAGTCCACGACATACCGGTAAGCGGTGTGCGCAACTGATGTGCCGCTATCGAGACGAATTCGCGCTTCGTCCGCTCCATCACTGCCTCTCGCGTGATGTCCTGGAATGTAAGTACGCAGCCCAATTGGATACTTGCTCCTTCGCGGATCCTGCCGGCGACCAGATTGACGATATGTTCACTGCCACGCTCGTCTGTCATTTTCAGGTTGTTGCCGCTAAAGATGACGCCCTCCAATGCCTCCCCTTCACTAGGGCAATATGTATCAGGACGCACCTCTGATTCTCCATCGTAGAGTTTTACGATATCGGTAATCGGTTTCCCGAACACCTTGTCGGCTCCCAACCCTGTAAGCGTCTCCGCGGCCTTGTTGAAAAGAATAACGTTGCGGTTCAAATCGACCGCTATAACTGCGTTCGTGATACCGGAGAGTATGACGCGGAGCTTGTTGCGTTCCGCTCCTGTAATGCGCTCTTCATTCTCAAGCGAGCTCACCGTCTTCGCGAGCGTTTCGGCGGTCGTGTTAAAACTCCGTGCGAGATCACCAATCTCGTCGCCGGTCTGCACATCCGCACGATATGCGAGGTTACCTTTCCCAAACTCGAGTGCGGCACGATGCAGCGCTTCAATCGGACGCGAGACACGTCCCGCAAAAAAGAACGCTGCCGCTGCCGCAAATATGATCGCGGCGAGTGACAAAATCAGGGAGAACCACGCGGCGCTCTCGGCTTCCGCATAGACGCGATCCTCGGGCTGTTCGGCAATCACGTACCAGTTGATGCTCGATGAAGATGCCGACCGCGAATCGGGAAGCTCTATCGTAAGCGTGTGTGCGGAACCGAGTACCGACTGACCGAGTTCGTTGTTGTATACGAATGATGTCAGCGCGTAATCAGTGTGTGGCATGGCCTCATCGTGCGGCGCAGCGACGATAGCCCGCACCGACGGAAGCTCAGAGAGGTTGCGCTCCGCAAGCACATAGGATTGGTCGGGGTGCGCAATCACTACACCACGCTCGTTCACAATGTATACGCGCCCCGGCGGACCGACTATTTCGGATATAGCTCCGACAACTCGCGGCATGATACGCGCATCGACCTCGGCAAATACTGCACCGGCGAATTCACTGCGAGCGTTCAGAATCTGCATACCGAAGGTGAAGAATGGGCGACCGCTCTCGACCACAACCGGACCAACGTAAATCCCGCTCTCTTTCACGGCTCTAAAGCGCGGGGAATCGGCGACATTCTGTCTGTCCGCTTCGGTGAGAACAAGCCGGCGATTCTTGCGTGCTATCTCTTCCCCGTCGATATTGACGACGGTGATATCGGAAAAGTTCTCACTTCGAAAGAGGATATTCTCCAACAGCTGGTCTGCTATGTCGGGTTGTATGGGAAATTCAGGCTGATAAATTGCGGCGATATTGTCGAGGATGCGGAGCTGCGACACCATGAATGTCTCAACCTCCGCCGACGCGGTCGCCGCAAGTTGATGACCGAGTTTTGATGCGTCATCGCGAAGCGCTTCTTGGAATCGTGCCAATGTGACTGCGGAGACAATGATAAGAGGCACCAGCGATACGCTGGTGAGAAGCACAATGAA
>Ga0209542_10012060_pt1 | contig 15216 bp, 13 predicted proteins | sample RifCSPhighO2_01_FD_184028 | JGI IMG/M metagenome (GOLD analysis project Ga0209542, IMG submission 184028) | Soil microbial communities from Rifle, Colorado - Rifle CSP2_plank highO2_0.1 (SPAdes) (version 2) | ecosystem: Environmental > Terrestrial > Deep subsurface > Rock core/Sediment ...
TAAGTGTTTTGTCTAAATTTATCAAAAAATTCTTCTGACAATACTTTTGTGGGGTCAAAATAGGCCATCATTTTACCCGCCACATCTTTATCTACTCCTCCTGCTAATGCTGGTATGTAATTAGTATCTGTAGTTTTCCCATCTTTTACTACTGTCACATTTAGTTTATTGTAAAAGACTAAAGCTAAAATATTTGAAGAATCAATAACTATTTTCGTAAAAAACATCGAAAAATTTATGAGCAGTGCCATAATTACCACCTTTACTATTATTTTTTTAGTTTCATGACCTAATCCTAAGATTGTTTGGATAGCTACATACAGCAAAACAAGAATAAAAAAAATATTGGAAAAGTCTCGAACGACAGCCCAAGCATTACCTACGAATGTGGCTTGGGCATAGAGAGTGCTTTGTATTGTAAGGGCAATAATGACATCAAAAAAGTTGGCAATGACACCAAGCAAAAAGGATGGTATGTAATAGAAAAGCCAATAAAGTATTACTGCAATACATCCATCAACTGGAGGGCAGTTTGAGAGACTATCATATAGCGCGTTTCCACTTGATTTTGTCGCTTTATCTAATGCTGCTTGTTGTTCTGCTGTTGGCGCAGGCGGTCCTAATGGTGCTGGTTGTGCACTTACCTGCACCATTGGACTAAACAGTCCAATAAGTATAATCAGTATTAAAATGTATGGCGCATATTTTCTCATTAATTATTTCTGCACAATTTTTTATTATGATTTGGCAATATTAATTTACCGTAATAAGAACTGTATAAATTTTAAACGGATTTGACGAATCTCTGACTAGAACTGAAGTCTGACCCGACGCAATCCCGGTAATCGTAAGGATATTAGGAGTGGCAGGGTAAATTTGGGCAGTTGCTATTCCTACGTCCTGTTGGTTCGTGACAATGTAAGGTACCACACCACCAGATATTGATAAGTTGGTTACCTGTCCAACATTTACTGAAACACTTTGCTGTATAACCAAATCTTCGGGACCATTTGTAGTAATAGGGACAGTAACTGTTTTCTTGGCTGGCGAAGAAGAATCTTCTATTACAGTATAAGTAGTTCCCCTTGCTGTGCCAGTAACTATTAAATTAGCTCCAGAGAGAACAGCTATCGCAAATGATTCATTTGGAAGTATTTTTATGAAATAAGGTTCTTGACCACCAGATATAGTGGCTACGAATGGACTGTTAATACCGATTGAAATATTTGCTGGGTTGGAAGCCAAATCCCCTATAGCATTTACGGCGATCTGAACTGTAACAGTTTTTGGCATTGGGAAAGACGAATCTTGGATTTCCACAGCAGTGACTCCTCTTGCAATACCAGTAACCGTCAGAATGGCGCCAGAAGAACTGTAAGAAACTTGGGCAGTTGCCACCACTCCGTTTGGTTGAGTTTTTATGCTATAAGGTGCTGTGCCGCCAGAAATGGCTGTACTAGCTACTTCCCTAACGTTGACTGAAACATTTTGTGGAATGTTTAAAGCTGCAGTTCCGCTTGTAGTAGTTCCCCCACTCAGAGTATTACCGTCATAACTCCAGTTATCGTTTATTGAAGGTGCCTGATTTACTGTACTTGAGAGTGCGTTCAAGCCAGTATCCAAAAGTTTATTTAAGAGAGCATCAAAGATAGCAGCGATGCTATTGCCTATCGCTCCATCAAGCGCAGTTTGCAGGAAAGGAGTATTAAGCGCGCCAAATATTTGATTTGCTGCCACAGAGCCAGGAGTTGTGGATACTAAACCACCCGGACAAGTATTTACCTTTGCCCAATTAGCTTGCGCTGCTGCCTTATCAGAAGCATATTTTTGATTGTAAGCCCCCTGGTCAATCTCACCTCGTTGATCTATGAATGATTCTTCTGGATTAGCCGCACCCCATGCCTTATCATCAAACTTAAAACTTGGTTTCAGAAATTCGTTTGTGCCATTATTATAATTAGGATTTACATCTGGGGGACACATTTGTGGCGACAAAAAGCCCATTCCTTGCTGTAGAGCGTCTTTTACCTTCTGCGCTGGTGACATAAGTGTTCCCTCTAGCCTGCTTGCCAGATTCTGTTGTATTATCATATTGAATCCCAGATAATTATTTTGCGGGTACTGGGTATTTATCAGAAATCCATTCCATCCACCTACATTAAAATCATTTCTGTATCGGACAAGTAAATCAGGATCGTTTATTACTTTGCTTAAAGAATATTGCGCGTTATCCGCCAGTTGTCTTTTGTAGCTATCTATTACTTGCAGGGCAACTTGTTTACCAAAAGGAAATCTGAAAGTATCATATCCGATCAAATCCACCAGGTTTCTAATTTCGGACTTTGCTATATCTTTGAAAAAAGATTCGGGGTTTTCTAAGAAAAGTGGCGACCCATGAAAACCAGAATTTATCCAGTTTATAGTGGCTTGAGTCATTTTCGCTAATATTCTTTTGGCGGCCACTTTTAGCAATTGTTTGCCTATTTCTATCGCGTAATCTTTAAAATGCAAAGTAGTGTTAGAGGTGGTTGATCCCGTAATTGTGCTCAAAAAAGTTTGAGCTATTCGGTCAGCAACTGGTACACTTGTTGGATCGACTTGAGCTTCTGCCTGTTTTGATTGAAAAGAGACAAAAACAGCGGGTGTTAATATAGTAAAAATTATCAAACAAGAAATGAGTTTTTGTGTTGTTTTACTTTTTAGTGACATGTTTTAGGCTTACCATTATTAATTATAATATGTTTTTCGTTTTAATTGTTTAATTTTTGCTTGATTGTTTCGATAAGTCTACTAGCAGATGTTGCCAAGGCACTGGCATTTTTTTCATATTGGCCTATGGCGCTTATCGCAACTATAATGTCACTATCAAAAAGTCTCAGATCACTGATATTTTCTAATAATTTCTGAGAATTATTTATTAAATCCAAATGTAAAAGTGAAAGAGACCTTGGAACTTGGATTTTCAATGACTCACTTATAATTTTATTTGTCTGATTTATGATTGGGTCAAGTTCTTTTAATATTTCAGTATTTTCTTCATCTGTTATAAACTGTTGCAATATATTCATCACGCTTTTTTTGTTGGTATAATATTTTGTGTAGATACTATTTAGCGTATCGCTATATTTTTGTATAGCCTCTTTTGTATCGTTGTCTATTATTTTAATATCAGAAATCGCGTATATTTTTCTGGGAACAGAGTTTTGTATTTGTTCCACAAGAGAACTGCTTAATTGGTCTATTGTAGTTTGGTCTATCTGCCCATTTTGGTTTAATGTGACAATTGTTGCAAAAAGTTCTCGAGAAAACTGGTCTGTTTTTGTCAGATTTTCTGGTGTTTGACTTTCTTTATTTATCTGATTATTTTTTCCTTGTTCAGCTTTTAATTTATCTATTGCGACACTATCTGATGTGCCAGGGGTGGTTTCCTTTTTCATTGGATCAGTTCCCCACAAACCTTCCTCCCAATCTAAAATTCCGTCACCATCAGTATCTTTATTTACTAAAATTTCTACTGTTTCATCACCGTAAATTAGTCCGTTTTCTTGGTTAGCTCTTTGGTATGTTTCAGTGTTTTTAAATATTGAAATGTTTTTTATAATAAAAAGCACAACAAGAAAAAGCACCGCAAAGATGATTAGAAGTATCCTTTTGTGTTTTAACCAAATCTTTTTGATTATATCTTGATTATACTACCTTTTTATAAAGCAAACTAGCTTTTTTGGGCTATTTTGTGTGTACAAGTTTATACCTATGTTATAATACCTATCTTGATGAGGATATTTTTCTTATTTATTCTTTTTACCCTTTTGTTTTCTTCTCATACTGTTTTTGCAACAGGAGTTTTTGATGACTGTAACATTACTACTACCTTGAGAGTGGGTTCTAAGGGTGCTGAAGTTAAATGTCTTCAAGGAAGAGTGGGGGCAGTTATGGATGGTAGTTTTGGTCCTCTGACCAAGATTGCCGTAATGACTTTCCAATCAAGTAAGGGATTGGTAGCTGATGGAATAGTTGGTCTCCTCTCTCGCGCAGTACTTAATACTGTTATGGCAAGTAATGGTATTTATCCAGCAGGTTGTACCTCGACTATAGGATACAGTCCCACAACTGGCTTTAAGTGCGATGGTAGTTTGACTCCGATAGCGGGAGCGCCAGCTCCTGTTACAGATAATGTTTTGGTCACTGATGCTAATAATGCACAAAATATAAACCCTAATCTTGTTAATTTAGACCAATTTATAGAAACTGTTATTGAAGTGAACAGGGAAAATGGTTCTAGCGAAAAAGAACTTCAGCTTATGGCTGATACCGTTAGAAAAGTAGTAATGAACAGTGAAGAAGATTTAAATAAAAAGTTTGAGGAGTTACTTATTCAGGAAGCAAAATTAAGTGCTAACTTTACCCGCCCCTCCATGTCTGTTTTTGATAGAGTGATTTCCAAAACTCTTTCTTTTTTTGGGATTACCCCTTCCGTAGCCCAAGCTGCAGTGGGTTTGCCATTTGGTAGCCCATTTATATTAGCTGTTCCTTGTATAGGTAGCTGGATGATAGCTATGGTACCCCTTCCGCCAACAAGAATAAAACTTATCAGTTATTATCCCGGAACCCAAGGATTTGCAAGCTATAATATCCCTCGTACTACGTCTTTACTTGGAGTTTATTCAAAAGGCGGTGTTTGTTCTTACAGCTTTGTTAACATAAATACGGAAGGTACGATTCTTCCAATGGTAGGTTCATCTCCTATCTAAGGATAAGGATTTTCTACTGTTCAGTGCTAAGCGCAATCCAGTCTGAAAGCGACAAATCCTCTGCCCTTTTGTTTTCTAAAGATGTCAGAGTGTCTCTTTGAAATAAATCTTTTAGATTACTGGAGAGTTTTTTTCTTTTATGGGCAAATCCTGATTTTACTATTTTCCAAAATTTTTCTTCGTCTATTTTGTTTTCTTCAAAAACCCTACGAGAAATATTTTTCATAGCAATTATTGCGGAATTTACCTTTGGCGCTGGGCTAAAATATCTTTTACCAACCCTCATAATCATTTTTGGCTTTCCATACGCCTTGACTGAAATTGAAAGAATACTTTCTTTACCATCATGTGCAAGTATTCTTGTTGCCACTTCGTGTTGAACCATCAAGACCATCATTTCTGGCTGATGTTTTTCTGTTAAAAATTTTTTCAAAATCGCGCCAGTTATGTTGTAAGGAATATTGGCGATAATTTTATATCTTCTAAAGCTAGGTAAAATGTTTTCGGACTCACCACGAAAATTTTCAGCTGAAAATTTTCTCTGTCCGTCGCCGCCCTCCCTACCAAGGGTTCGCTCGACAACATTTTGTCCAGCTTTTTCTATGTCAAATTTCAATATGTCATCATTTATTAACACAAGAGAACCTTTTTTTATTTCTTTTTCAAATTTATTTTTTAAAAATTCAAAAAGTTCATAGTCTTTTTCTACGGCGATGACAAAACTGGATTTTTCTAGCAGTTTTTCTGTCAGCGTGCCCTTACCTGGTCCAATTTCTAAAATCACATCATCGGTTTTTATTTCTCCTGCTTCAATAATTTTCCGAAGAGCTATCTCTGACTTTAGAAAATTCTGCCCTAAAGCCTTCTTGGCTCGGGCGAAAACATATTTGTTTTTTAGCCCTAGTGATTTTTTTGCTCCGCCTCTACGGCGGATCGCCAATGAGGCGATTTTTTCATATTCTTTTATCATATATAAATTGTTTTCAACAAATTTCTCTCTCCCTCCTTTTCTAATAAATCTGACGGAATGTCCGCAATAAATTCCGACGGAGAGTTGATGTTGCGCGAACCGAAAATAGTACGGAAATTTGCAAATGATAAAAATAACTTACTTCGAGCGCGAGTGACTGCCACATAAAAAAGTCTGCGTTCTTCTTCACTATCGAAACTTTCTGTTTCACCATGTTTTTGATGCGGGAAAAGTCCATCTTCAAGTCCGGTGATAAAAACATACTTAAACTCAAGTCCTTTCGAGGCGTGCACGGTCATTAATTTTACTGTATTTTTTTCTTTCTTTTTTTCTTCGCTAATCATCAATGAATCCTGGTCTGATGCGAGTGAGGCATCTTCTAAAAGCTTTTCTATGCCACGACCGTCCTGCAAACTATCGTATTTTAGTGCTAGTGTTACTAGTTCCTTTATGTTTTCAAGTCTTTCTATGTCTTCTTCAGTACCACTTGAGAGTTTTTCCTCAATACCTGATTTTTTTACTACAAATTTTATTACTTGGCTTGTTTTTTCTAGTTTTATTTTTTCTTTTATTTCTTCCAACATCTCGTAAAAGTTATTTATTTTAATTTTTACTTTTATTGGTAAATTTTCCATATTATTGGAAAAAATTTTAACTAAAGTAACTTTACCGATGCCTCGCGCGGGAAAATTTATTATTCTTTTTATATCCGAAAGGCTATCTCTATTCAAAGCTGCGCGTAAATATGCCAAAGTGTCTTTAATTTCTTTTCTTTCAAAAAATTTAACTCCTAGGACTTGATATGGGATATTGTATCGGAGCATTGCTTCTTCCAATGCTCTGGATTGGAAATTCGCGCGGTATAATATGGCTGTTTCGGACAACGGTGCGGATATTGCCAGAGCGGGGTCGCTGTCTCCGCGTGCTCGCGGAGCGCTCCCTCTCGGCTCGTCAGCCTGCGAGAGACCCCGCCTTGACAAATCCGCACCGTTGTCCTTCAGTTCCAAAATTTTTGTCGCGACAAAGTCTGCTTCATCATTTTCATCTAAAGCTTCATAAAGTCCTATTTTTTCTCCAGTTTCATTTTTTGTAAATAAGTTTTTGTCTGGCCTGTATTTGTTTTTTTTGATTATTTTATTTGCCACCTCCAGAATATTCTTGGTAGATCTGTAATTTTCTTCCAGCAAGACCACTTTTGCATCAGGATAATCTTTTTCAAAGCTTAAAATATTTTTCAAATTTGCTCCGCGCCAAGAATAAATGTTTTGGTCCGCGTCTCCGACTACGGCTATATTTTTATTATTTGCTGAGAGCATTTTAGACAGTAAATATTGCACTTCATTCGTATCTTGGTATTCATCAATATGAATATATTCCCATTTTTCTTGATAAATTTTCCTAATTTCCTCTCGTTCTTTTAATAATTTTGTTGCTTTTAAAAGCAGGTCATCAAAATCTAGAGAATTTTCTTTCATTTTTTTCTTTTCATATAAATTCCAAACTTGAGCTACTATCTGACCATACGTACCTTTTTCTCTTTCTATATAATCTGCAAGATGTATAAATTTTCCTTTTTCATGAGATATAATATTTTTTATTTTCTTAGGGTCGTACTGTTTTGGGTCTATTCCCTGCTCTTTCATTATTTCTTTTATTAAAGTCACCGAATCTCCCTCATCTAGTATTGTGAAATATTTAGTTAGTCCTAATAATCTCGCATTTTCTTTTATAATGTAAACTCCGAGGGAATGAAAAGTGCTAACAAATGGAATTTTATTCTGGCTCTGAGTTCCTTGGGCATTTTTTTTGATTTCTGAAATGATTCTATCTCGCATTTCTTTAGCTGCTTTATTGGTAAAAGTAACAGCCAAAATGCGCTCTGGAGAAATTCCCTTCTTTATTAAATTCACAATTCTATGTGTTATTGTTTTAGTTTTTCCAGCGCCCGCTCCAGCAATAATAAGAAGTGGGCCTTCCATATGAATCGCTGCTTCCCTTTGTTCTTTATTTAGTTCTGATAGATGTTGTGTGTCTGTAGTCACACTTGAAATATAACACAAACTTTACTTCTTTTGCTTTGCATATAGAGCATCTACTTTCCTGTTTATTAATCCTATATTCCACATTGTCCGTTGCTCTCTTGTTAATGCCTTATCTGGGTCTTTTCCTTCATCTAATGCTTCCTGTCTTATTTTCATTATTTCAATAAGATATTCTTCTTCAGTTTTCAGTACGAATTTTGGTGAAGCAACTGGAGGTGGATTTGCCACTTTTGATTTCATTGCTTCCTGCAATTTTGCATTTAGTACGTCAATTTCTGCTTGTTTTTGAGCTAATTTTTTTTCGGATTCTTTTTGCATCTCTTTTTCTTTTTTTGTTTTTTCTTCTTTTACTCTTTCTTCCTCTGCTTTTTTTGCTGCTTCAACTAGTGCAGTCATATTTGTTTTCGAAGATTCTTTATGAATCTCCTCCATTTCTCTTTCAGTGGTATTTTTCTGTGTAATTTTTTTTAACGGGGCCTCCTGATACCAACCTGATTCGTCCATGTGTTCTCCAGTTTTTTTTGCAACAACACCGGCAACACCAAGTCCAGCTGCCAATGTTGCGACTTGCAACCTTCTTTTTGTAAAAAAGGGTTTTTTACCACCAGACGAACTTTCTATTTTCTCCTCTTTTTCTTCAATTTCTTCTTTTGCGGGATATTTTTTGGCAACTTCCGGGAATTCTGCAAAAAAAGCCTTCCTTGTAATTTTGTTTTCTTTAATTATTCTTTTTGCATTTTCTATTGTTTCCCCAAGCTTTACTTTTTCTTCTTCATTACCTTGTTTCTCATACATTTCTACGGTTTGCTCTAATTCTTTTTTCACTTCAGCATCTCTTTCGTCCATAATTTTTAGAGCTTTTTCCACTGCTAGCTGTCTTTTTTCTTCGGCAGTCAATTTGGGAATCGCCGACAAAGCTTCTGTGGCTAGCCCTAAATCTTCTCTTGCTTGCGCAGTATTTTCTCTCACTTCCAAAAGTTCTTTTTCTAACTTTATTTTTTCTTCAGTTTGGATTCTCAATGTTTCCATAAAATTTATAAGTTAAATTGTTTTATCTTGTCTTTATTTTCTTGTTTTTTTTATTTCTTCTATCATTTTTCCTACTTTCAATCCTATTTTTTCTTCTTCCAATCTTCTTTCTTCTTCCAATCTTCTTTCTTCCATTTTTCTTTTCCTTTCTTCAAATTTCTGTATTTGTTTCTTTAATTGTGCACGTCTCAAAAATCTTATTTTTGAAGTTTTTTCCAGTTCTAATCTTAACGAAGCTAAATTGCTTTCAACATCAAGCGGTCTTACATCCAGTTCACCTCCTTTTTCAGCTTCTGTCGTGACTTCAACAGGTTTTGCTCTGATTTCTGCCAGCCTTTTTAATATAGCTTCTTCTTTTTTTGTATTTTCTTCAATTATTTTATCTGCATTTGCTATTGTCTCTCTAAGTTTTGCTATTTTCTCTGCTTTTTCTGCTAATTTTCCAATTTTCTCAAGTTCTGTAGCTGGCGCAGGTTCCGCGCTTTCAGCCTTAGCAGCCTCAATTGGTAGTTTATTTCCATCTCTGTCTCTACGATCGTACATTTTCTCCCCTCTCCAATATTCTTTAGTTTCATCAGGTAAGACTCTCATGGTCCTTTCTCCATTTCGGTAGAAATCTCTACTTCCATCAGGGTTTGGGTAATATCCTGTTTTCTTGGTTAAATCTTCTGGTGGTTTTGGTTCCATATTTATATTATATATTTTTTAACTCTGGATACTAATTTTCATCGCAAAGTAAACTAATTAAACACTTTTTTGCCCACTTTGTCAATTTTTAGGCCGATGTTTGTTATCCACACCGCCATTGACTTTTCTGACTTTTTGGATTATCCTACTCTCAATAGTCCCGAAGAGGGGTATGGTACAAGTTGACTGAAAGCTAGAGATGATAGTAACCATCGTGAGAACCTTTGTTTGCAGTACTATTTGGTCGTCCTGTGATTCTACCCTTATTTTTAGGGTTGAAAAGGAAATCTCGTGATATTTAGTTTGTTTTATAAAACCACTATTTAAAATATTCAGCTCCATTTTGGCCTTTTCCCTATTACTAAGGGTTGTTTTTGTGCTGATTTTTATATCTACTCCCATTCAAGCTCAAGCTGGATTTTTATCTTTAATTTTAGGTGATGATGCTTATGCAGATACAGCAATTTATGATTCAACTCAGTTCGATCAAAACTTAGGAACCATGGCACTTCTTCAAGCCAATGTTTCCTCTGTTTCAATCTATCAAGATAAAGACTCAAAAGACGATAAGCAGAAAGATGGCAAGGAAGACAATGTGATTGATGTAAATGCAAGCGTGAATATTGTTTCTGACAACGCTCTTTTACCTGTAACTGGTCCTATGGGTGTCTATGATGGGAAGGAGGTCGTAGATCTTTCTTCACTTGATACAAGTGTTTATGTTGTTCGATCGGGTGATACTGTAAGTGTGGTGGCTGAAATGTTTGGAGTTACCACAGACACTATATATTCAGCTAATAATATGAAAAAAGGCGATAAGCTCAAGGAGGGTGATGTTCTTCTTATTCTTCCTTTCTCTGGTGTGGAATATACTATAGTAAAGAATGATACGCTTCAAGGTATAGCCAATCGCCATAAAGTAAGTTTGGATGACATACTTATTCATAATAATATTGACCTTAATGAAAAGATTTCTATTGGCGATAAACTTATGATACCTGGGGCAAGTATACAGAACGGAATAGCAAAAAGTGGAAGTGGGCCTGCGATAGCAAGAGGTAGCTTGTCTTCTTCAATGCCTAGTGTTGCTGGGTATTTTGTAAATCCAGTTCCTAGTGGAAAAAGGTCTAGAGGTATAACTTCTAGTCACCGAGGTGTTGATTTGGCGGCTCCAACCGGTACACCTATTCATGCTGCAGCTTCGGGTACTGTTGTAATCGCTAGAAATGGCTACAATGGTGGTTTTGGAAATTACGTTGTTATTCAGCATCCTAATGGAACCAAAACTCTATATGCTCATATGTCTAAATTGGGCACAACTCCCGGTGCTGTAGTATCTCAAAGTGAAGTAATTGGCTATGTGGGTAACACTGGCAATTCTAGAGGATCGCATTTGCATTTGGAAGTTTTAGGGGGCAAGAATCCTTTCTAGTTTGTTTAGAATTTTTATAAGTTTTATTCAAGAAGAGTTAATGCAACCATTGCCAAAATACCAATGATTACGGTTAGTATTTGCAATATGGAATATTTTAGCTCTTTTGTTTTTTGAAGCTCAGGTATTAAATCAGCAACAGCAATATATATAAATCCACCAGCAGCAATAGGTAAAAACAAAGAAGAAGATAATTGTGCTATTTCCCCGAGGCCAAATAATACAACAGCACCCGCAATTGCTGTGAGAGCCGATAAAAAATTAAGCCACAAGGCACGATTTTTTGTATATCCAGAATGTAAAAGTACTGCAAAGTCACCAATTTCTTGTGGAATTTCATGTAAAATTACAGCTAGGGTTGTGGCTAATCCCACAGGGACACTAACTAAGAAACTTGCTCCGATAATCATTCCATCTATAAAATTGTGAATACCATCTGAGAAAAGCACCAATTTGCCAACTGGATGAATATGGCTATCTTCTTTATCTTCACCATGATGATGCCAATGAAGAAATTTTTCTAAAACAAAAAAGAAAAGTATTCCCGCTATAATTAAAATGCTGGTCAGAACTTTATTACTAGAATTATCAAATGCTTCAGGTATTAAGTGTATTAAAGCATCCCCCAAAAGAGCACCTACAGCAATGCTGATAAATATAAAAATATATTTACGCAACACCTGCTCTTTTAACGAAAGAGTAAAAATTCCTATAAATGAAATAAGACTGACCACTATGACACTCGTAAATGTATATAAATATATTGTTACCATAGAGTGCGGGATGGGAGAATCGAACTCCCAACCTCAGTTTGGAAAACTGACGTTTTACCATTAAACTAATCCCGCTAAAGTTGGTACAATTAAATTTATACCCTAAAAAAGCATTAAAAACAATCTTATATTTCTATATCTTACTTCCCTTTCTCCATGACTTAATTTTTTCAATAAAATTTTTAGGCATAGAATCAATTGCAAGAGCAATCACTGCAGCCAAAATTGCAATATCTCTCACTGTTCCTTCATTAATGCCACTTACCGTAAGAACAATAATCAAATGAATTCCTCCCACCAAGGCTGCAATCCATACAAAAGAATCAATTAATAACAAAGCTCCAATTCCAATATCTAAGATTGCTGTTCCAATCATAGCTTCCCTTATAGGTATAGGCATCAGATTAGCCGCCCACGGCATCAAATACCCTCCCCAGGCTTCAGGTTCTTTAAAAATCAAAACGCCGATCCATAAAAAAGTTATAGCTAAGCCGACTCTTAAAATGTGAAATGAAACTTTATTCATATTTTACTTTAAATATTTCTACTTACTAATATTATAATTCCCATAAGCCAAATTGTACATGCGGACATCAAACACCAAAAACACCAAGCATGTATGACACGCCACTGGAGATATGTAAACCAAAAGGACATGATTGTTGCCCCACTTACAAGAATTTTGATAATCAAATTCCACAGTGGCATTGGTGGAACTCCGATCACCAAAAAAGCGGCGATGAATGAAATTATTATGTATGCCAGCAGTCCTAAAATATCATTATGGACGATAAAAATTTTATTGTATTTACTATTTAATACAATCTCACAATTATTTCCAATCGGGCAAATTGGTTTTTCAGAAGCAATTCGGGTACGTATAAGATAAACAGCTTCACTGATTCCAATTGATGAAAGGGTAAAAAGTAATGCAAATGAAGTCATAATTATAGGGCTGGGAATTGGCTATTACATAGCCAGGTGCTTTTCGATTTGCTTTTAGCAAATAACGAAAAGCCTTTCAATTTCCAACAGAAGCAAATAAATTTGCTTCTTACTTCCCTATCGGGCCGCTGGGAATTGAACCCAGTCTAAATGCTCCCAAAGCACTTGTACTACCGGTATACTACGGCCCGATTATCTTTATAAAGATAATCGAGTATATCACAAAATAATATCACTTACTACTTTTATTTTCGCGTTTTTGTCCTTTAAACTTAAGAATACAATCAACAAATCTACTTGCCACTCTCTTTCTTCCAGGTTTTTAGATAAAATATAAGTTTGAATTGTGCGAGCAAGTCTTTTTAGTTTCCATGGATGCATATTATCCTCAGGTTTATAATGATCTATTGTTTCATGATTAACGTTATTTAGTGTTTCACGTGCAACAGATTTTACCTCAATAAAATAGAGTTTATTGTCTTTTTCAGTCACAATGTCTATTTCGCCCCACTTTTTAGTATAATTTCGATCTAATATTGAAAAACCATGTTTCACGAGAAACTTTTTAGCTATGTTTTCGCCAATTTCTCCTATTTTTTGTGTTTCTGAAGTAAATACTTTTGGCATTTCAATAAAGTTTCATAAGTAACAGAATTAAATACGTTTCACGTGAAACTCTTTTATTAATTTTGTGTCTTTTACTAAAATATCTTTATTTAATAACGTATTTTTAAAAAAATTGACCTAAAAGACAAATTTTTATTGTGTCCTTTATAAACATTACCAACACAGTTATCCCCAATTCTTATAAAATCCATTTTATCAAGGATTTCTGTAAAGGACAAGAATTATTGTTCTTGTGCGGCCAAGGAGAATCGAACTCCTATCAACTGATTGGCAACCAGTTGTTCTACCATTAAACCATGGCCGCTATAAAATATTTATTTAGTATAATATTTTATTTAAACTAATGCAATATTTACTTCGAAATTCAATTGTGTTCCGAAGTTTATTATGCTATGATCAGATTAATGAAAAAATGCACCAAATGTAAAAAAGAAAAACCAACTAATGAATTTAATTTCAAAATAAAGTCCATAGGTTTACGCCAAGGTCAATGTAGAGAATGTACTAGGTTATTTGTCAAAAATCATTATAATAGTAATAAAGATTATTATTTAAAAAAGGCACGAAGAAGAAACAATAAATTAGACCTAGAACTAATTGAATATCTAAAGGAATACTTTTTAAAACACCCATGTATAGATTGTGGCGAATCTGATATAACAGTTCTGGAGTTTGATCATACGGGTAAAATTCCTAAATTTAAAGCGGTTTCTTACCTAATGAGATATCGTTATAAATTAGAAAAAATTATAGATGAAATTAATAAGTGTGAAGTTAGATGTGCTAATTGTCACAGAAGGAAAACTGCTAAGCAATTTAAATGGTTAAAAAGTAAAAATGCGCTCGTAGCTCAACGGATAGAGCACTTGTCTTCGGAACAAGGGGTTGGGGGTTCGATTCCCTCCGAGCGCACAAAATAATGGACACTTTTAAAAATTTAATACAAAAAATACCAAAAGAAGTTTCACATGTAACAGAAAGCTTAGAAAAAGCTGGTTTTGAAGCATACCTAGTAGGCGGATGTGTACGGGATCTTTTAATGGATAAAGAACCGAAGGATTGGGATATTACAACCAATGCTAAACCAGACCAAATTATCAAGTTATTTGAAAAGACTGTTTATGAGAATACTTTCGGTACGGTATTGGTGATTGTTCCTCGTGAAACACTTATCCCGGATGTTTCACGCCTGTCCAACAAAGCCTCAGCGTCGGCGGATGAAACATTACGTCAAATAGAGGTTACTCCATATAGAGTTGAAGCAAAATATAGTGATTTCAGGCATCCAGATGAAGTTAAGTTCAGTGATAATTTAGAGGACGATCTTAAAAGACGTGACTTTACGGTAAATGCTCTAGCTCTAAATTCTAAAGGACATCTTACGGACATATTTGGTGGCATAAAGGACATGAAAGAAAAAACACTGAAAGCAGCAGGGGAGCCAGATGAACGTTTCAAAGAAGATGCGCTTAGAATGTTGCGGGCTGTGCGTTTTGCTTGCCAACTTGATTTTTCTGTTTCGCATGAAACCACAGAAAGTATTTTAAAAAACGCAGAATTAATTAAAAGGATTTCTCCAGAAAGAATTCGTGATGAGTTTGTGAAAATAATAACTAGTACCAATCCTTCTTCTGGAATGGTGATGCTTCAGAAATTTGGATTATTAAAAAATATTATTCCGGAACTACCCGAGGGAATAGGGTGCGAACAGTTGGGAGAGCATATTTATGATGTTTGGGAACATTTGCTTCATGCTCTCCAGCATGCGGCAGATAAGAATTGGCCCTTAGAAATAAGGCTCGCAGCGCTTTTTCATGATATTGGGAAACCACGTTCTCGAAGAATTGCTGAAGGTTCTGCAAAGAAAAAATACACTTTTTATGGGCATGAAGTTGTCGGCGCGCGGATGACGAAAAAAATAATGGATAGATTAAAATTTCCAAAAGCGGAAATTGAATTG
>Ga0209542_10012061_pt1 | contig 15216 bp, 18 predicted proteins | sample RifCSPhighO2_01_FD_184028 | JGI IMG/M metagenome (GOLD analysis project Ga0209542, IMG submission 184028) | Soil microbial communities from Rifle, Colorado - Rifle CSP2_plank highO2_0.1 (SPAdes) (version 2) | ecosystem: Environmental > Terrestrial > Deep subsurface > Rock core/Sediment ...
ACTTTCCTGCTATCCTTAAACAAATCCTCTGCAGTAGGGCTTCTTTCCATATTTTCAGTGCAGACAAAAAGTAATTTCACCTTTTTCATTTAATAATAAATCTCCCTATCCTTAAAAACCTAACATTAAATTTATAACCCTGTTCTGCTTAATCCTAACTAGGTGAAGATGTACGACATAATCTGTTTTGGTTCTGCAACTAGGGATATTTTTATAGACACTGGTTTAAAAGAAGTCGGAAGAGACATAGCTTATCCTGTTGGGGCAAAAATTCCGATAAAAAAGCTTCACATTGATATAGGGGGTGTGGGAATTAATGTTGCTGTAGGGACATCAAGAATGGGCCTTAAAACAGCTTATTTTGGAAAGTTTGGGGATGATGAGGCATCAGAGGCCATATCAGGAATGCTGAAAAAAGAAAAAATAGAATTTTTAGGGGAGAAGACAAAAGGAATTACCGGCTACGGTTTCATACTTGACTCTTACGAAAAACACAGGACAATTCTCACCCATCACGGATTAAATGACAATATAAAAGAATCAGAGGTCGATAAAAGCAAGTTAAAAACAAAATGGCTCTTCTTATCCTCATTAAGGGGAGACTCAATAAAAACAGAGGAAAAACTAGTTTACTGGGCAAAAAAACAAGGCATTAAAACAGCGTTTAATATGGACGCAAAGGTTCTTAAAAAGTACAATATAAACCTAAAAAAGATTCTTAAGCAGATAGATGTTCTTATCCTAAATAAAGAGGAAGCGCAACACCTAACCCCAGGAAGAACAGGCGAAGAGCTTGCAGAAAAAATAAGCAAGTTAGGCCCAAAAATAGTGGTTATTACAGATGGGGAAAAGTCGGTATTTGCCCAGGAAGGCGGCAAAAAATATAAACTAACTCCTCCTAAAACAAAAGTTGTGGAGGTCACAGGAGCAGGAGACGCATTCACGGCAGGATTTCTATCCTCATATACAAAGACAAACGACACTTTTTTCTCCCTAAAAATTGCAGCCGAAAACGCAAAATCCGTAGTCCAGCATTACGGAACCCATAACGTTCTCTTGTCCTGGAAAAACGCCTGTGAAATGGTAAAAAAACACTCATAATATATGCTCTATCACCCAAAATAATTTAAAGCAAATATGAATTAATAATATTAATATGGGAGACGAGCCAAGGGTGTTAGGAAAAAAATCCAAGCCTATAACAGTAAGATCAGTAAAAGGCTTAACAACTTTTTTCGAATTTGGTCATACAAATTCAGACTACAGAAGCTTCTTAATTGCTAGAGATGCTTATCAACAATCAAAAAAGATGAGGTGGAGTGGATATCTTGAATCAGCAGCTCAAAGACATTTCCTAGATTTTATAACCCCATACTTGACTCAACAAGAAATTAGTTTAGCAGAAGAAGATGCAATTAAATTAACAAGAGATAATGGACTAGAAATAGAGTGTGCGCAAGTAAGCATAGCACCTAAAGGGGCACTACCTCAAGACGATTCAGATAGATTTAGTTATCATCCAAAAATAAAATTCCAGGCAACACAAAGAGGTTTGAGCGCAGATGGTTATTTAGTAAGAGACGGATCAGATGAATTGTTGATACTTCATGATATGTTAAGATTAATTCCACCAAGCAATGGTATCATAAGACCAAAACTGGATGTTCCCAATAACGAAGTTGAAAACATTCAAGTAGCGTCTATAGCACAAATTAGATGTGTTATTAGAGGATTAGAAACAATATATGACCACATAAAAGGAGGAAGGCTTGAAGAATTGCAATCATTAAAAAGTGGCATAAAAGACACCAATGGGATCGCACAAGAGGTGCTAAAAATCGAATATCAAAAAAGGCTAGAAATGTTGCTTCCAAAGCACGTTATATAACCTTCTTCATAAACTATTTAAATTACGTTCATCTCTAAGAGACTATGTTTAACAAAGAACCCTGCAGAAAATGCGGAGAAAAAATAAGCAATAAGTATGAATACTGTCCCTACTGCGGCCAGGCTACTGGGAAGCCTAAAGAAGACTGGGGCATGCTTGGAAAAAACGACTTGATGGAACAAGAAGGAACAAATCCTTTCGCCAATCCAATATTTGGTGGGATAAGCGGAAAAATGCTTAACAAAATGCTTGGCAGCGCAATGAAAATGCTTGAAAAAGAAATGCAAAAAGGAATGTCAGGAAAAGAAATGCCATTAAATACAAACTTTGAACTCTATGTCAATGGGAAAAGAGTAAGCCCCGAAAATATAAAAGTGATAAAAAAAGCCCCTGCGCCATCACAAAAGGAAATGAAAAAAATAAGCCACAAAAATGCCTTTTCAGAAGAAAGCCTGCAAAAATTTACAAGCTTAAAAAAAGAAGAGCCAATAACAAATGTAAGAAGATTATCCAACAAAGTAATTTATGAAATTGAAATGCCGGGAGTTGGGTCAATAGACGATGTTGCTATTGTAAAGCTTGAAAGCAGCATAGAAATAAAAGCTCTTGGAAAAGACAAGGCATACAAAAAAATAATCCCAATAGACCTTCCATTAAGAAGATACAGGCTAGAAGACCAAAAATTGATTCTAGAATTGGGAGTTAGGGATTAAGTCCAAGCAGCCACATTATCTACAAAAACATTAAGTCTGCCTTCAGGATGAGGTAATATTATTTCGCCGTCTCTTTCTAAAGAAGCGTGTGAGGCAGAATTTATAGTTGCAATAACATGTTTTGCATTAAACCTATCAGCCTTCTTAGGATTATATGAATATTTTAGGGGCTCAGCATCAGAATCACTCGAAACTTTCAGTGTAAATCTTACATTAGAACGAGATTCAACAAAAGAGGTAAGGGTGGCTTCCAGACCCGAATCTCTTACAACTCCACACTCAGAAGAAGCACGATCTAAAATACACTGATAACCGTAACCGTATTCATAACCTTCCATTAAAATAATTAATGTCAAAAGATGTTTTTAATGATTGCTGAGATCCAAAATATATTTTAATAAAAATAGGAATGAGACCGCTCGGATTTGAACCGAGGACCCCTGCCTTGCTAAAGATAGGATAAGATAGAACCTCGTCCTATTCCTATCAGAATCACCTTCTAGTTGGCTTTTACACCAAGCTAGAATGCAGTGCTCTAGCCAGGCTGAGCTACGGCCTCATTCCAAAAGAGAAAAATTAGGCTATTTATAAGCCTTGTGACTGAAGAAATTTAAGATATTTTTCTTGATGTTTTGGATTTTTAGGACCAATATCTTTCATAAACTTGTTGAACATATCAATACCCCTAATAGTTATTATATAACTTCTTTTTCTGTTGAATTTCCTGTTATATAATTGAGAGTATCTGGTTGCATGAAGCCCAAACTCGCGGAATAATTTTAAAAATTGATCAGATAATTTAAATGAAATCGTTGTGATATAGATTCTTGGATACAACTTCTTGTTCTTTCTTTCCAAGTAGATTCCTCCGTCAGTATCAAATATTCCCCTGATTACTGATTTTTTCAACTGGTGGCTAGATAGAAATTTTTCAGGAATTTCTATATCATGCTTAAATCCTAAAGGCAATCCAAGTCCTTTTTTGAAATTAACTAAGCCATCACCCCAGATTTGAAATCCAAAAACTCTAGTAGAAGGCATCTCTCTAAGGCTAATTTTTATTTTATAAAGTTTTTCAAAAAGAGGTTTTATTCTTAGTATATAGTGCGCTTTATCATCTTCAATATGCCCTCTTAACTGGTAAAACCCTTTGAATTTACCTCTATTTCTATAAAAATTCATGCTTCCATCCCCGATATGCCATCCAACTTCTTCTGCTAGTTCTGGAGAAATATTACTTGGAAACCGCATATCAAAATAATGCTCTAATAGTATATAAAACCTATGCTGAAATTCATTTATAAAAGTTTTTAAACCAACTTTTTCTAAACTACTTATGGCACATGGAATGTATCACTACATAAAACAGGCATGGAAAAAGCCTGATGAAAAAGCCCTTAGAGAAAGAATGATTGAGTGGAGAAAATCACCAGTATTTAGCAGAGTTGACAAACCATTAAGGCTAGACAGAGCAAGATCCATAGGGTACAAAGACAAAAAAGGGTTTGTCGTAATACGTGCAAGGCTAATAAGGGGAGGCCACAAAAGGCCTAGGCCTAACAAAGGAAGAAGATCAAAAAGATTACACATAAATAAAAACCTAAAAATGTCTTACAAATGGATAGCAGAAAACAGAGTCCAAAAGCAATATCCTAATCTCGAAGTCCTAAACTCATATCCAATTGGAAAAGATGGGATACATTACTTCTTTGAGGTGGTCTGCGTTGATCCTGAAAGGCCTGAGATAAGAAATGATTCAACAATAAACTGGGTAACCAAACCAGGGAACAAGAAAAGATCCCTAAGAGGCTTAACTTCCGCAGGCAAAAAATCAAGAGGCCTTAGGTCAAAAAGCCCCACCAACAAAAACAGGCCAAGCGTAAGAGTGGGAAAAGGCAGAGGAAAGTAATCCATCAACTAACTCCAAAATATATTTTCTGTTCCATAAATGCTTATAATGTCATTATTTATTAAGTTTGTATGCCAAGAGGAGTATATCAAAGAGGCAAGAAAGGAGTGAAAGAGGAAAGCGCTGAAACTCAAAGTCCTATTTCAAGAGCTTTAGCTGAAAGTCCACAATATGCAGTAGATGATACTGCTACAACAGCTCAAGCTATCTATAATGGTACAAACTCAGCTCTTAAGATTAGCTACGATCAAGCTCATGCATTAGTTAATAGGTTAGGAAGAGAAGAAAATGTGGCAGAATTGGAAAGAATTGTAGGTTCAAAATTAACTTCTGAAAAGCCAACTACAAATGGCAGGAGAGGCAGCAGAAAACCTGAGCTTACCCCAGAAGTTTATAAAGATGCACTAAGTGCAGGGAAAACAAGGGGAGATTTAGAGGCCAATTATAGCTTTGACGGGCGTCGACTAGGGGCATATGCTAGGCATTGGGGAAAGTTAAAAAAAGAATAAATTAATTCTACAATAAATTTTTAAAAGCAAGAGGGGTAGTATAGCTATGGAAAGTATATTTCTTATCTATGACAAAATTAATTATTCCGCAATTTACAGTAAAAGTAATTGATGGGAAGAGAACATATGAATTAAAAACAATTGCAAATACCGAAAAGAAAAAAACTAATTCTCCAACCACAAGAAAAACCAACGTAAAACCAGGAAAACTAGAAAGAAAAGTTATCAAAACAACACCAATTAAAGCAAAAAGAAGTCAAAGAAAATATGATAAAGATTATGGTAAATCCCCTAAATTGGATGTAGCCGAGCCTGATGAGTCTTATATTGATCCTAGTGAAGATGCAGAATATTCTAAAGCAGATGACACGGATTACATGAACGTTGGGGAATATCAAGCCACCCTCAAGCTATATTCTTTAGTTAGCAATGATGAAAAAAACACTATTCTTAGAAGATACAGAGGAAATTTAATAAGTGCTACAAAGGAAATTGAAGAATTAGATGAGCAAAGAAGAGAAAATCATTTAAATGTCCAAACGCCAACAAATAAACAAGATATTATTGTTGAAGAAAGTTCTGGAAACGGCAGTGGAAATGGTAATGGAAATGGGCAAGGTGATTTAGAGACAAAAACATTAGTGCCTTATGATCCAAACGCAGTACAACCTCTATCTAGTGAAGGAACTAAAGTAGAATCAAGAAAAGGTAAAGGCTACAATCCTATGTTTGGTATTGGCAGGCAAAAAACAAATCAAAGAGGAATTCCAAAAATAAATAACAATATTCCAGAACCAGAATTACCTCCAGTAGAGGGAGTCATACCTCCATATGATCCTAGATATGGTGAAAGACTGAGATTATTAAGTAGGAATTGTAATTCAAGCTCTGTTAAAGGAAGGAGCACAATCACAACAAAAAAGACAGATGGTGGAAGAGAAGAAAAAGTAGTTCCTGGGTTAAAAAAAGTGTATCAAGGAAAGTCAACATTTAGCCCTCAAGATCTTAGAAAAGCCACTCCTCCAAAACTTGAAAAAATGATACATCAAATTACTCACTATGAAAAATTTTTCACGATGAACCATACTCAAGGAGAAGTTGTAGAAGGCATAGGATCTAACTGGACAAGATCAGCTGAAATAGATTCTGAAAAGATAGACTTGGAACAAGAAACTATAGAAGACTTAAATCCTAGATAAATACTTCTGAAAATTAGGTTAATTTTCGCAAAAAAATGTTGTCTCCAAAGCTACCAGTAAAGTATATAAATTCTAAACAATAGTTAAGTTTATGGCATTTCAACTAGCCCCTTTACCTTATGCATATAATTCTTTAGAGCCATTCATAGATGAAATGACAATGAAAATTCACCATGATAAGCATCATCAAACATATACTGACAAGCTAAATGACGCATTAAAAGATCATCCTGAGTTGCAGAAGAAAAAGGCAGAAGACCTTCTTAAAAATACAAACAAAGTTCCTGAGAAAATAAGGCGGGCAATCATTAATCACGGCGGAGGATATGTAAATCATAACTTCTTCTGGAGCATACTTAAAAAAGATGTAAAACTAAGTGGCGAAATTGAAAAAGCAATAGCAAAGAAATTTGGAAGCTTTGAAACATTTAAAGAGCAGTTTTCAAGCTCAGCTACAACTTTGTTTGGAAGTGGATGGGCCTGGCTAGTTTTAAATAAAGGAGAATTAGAAATCATACAAACCAAAAACCAAGATTCTCCTATAAGCCTTGGAAAAACGCCTATTCTTGGAATAGACGTATGGGAACATGCTTACTACTTAAAATACCAAAACAAAAGAGCAGATTATGTTGCAGCTTTCTGGAATGTCGTGAATTGGGATCAAGTTAATAGTAATTATAAGAAAGCCAAGAAATAGCCAAAATTTCCCACAAATATTTAAAAATCAAGAAAACTTTATTTTGCAATGGTTGGCATGAGTCAAGCATATATTTCTGAAACAACTGAAGAAGTGCCAACCAGGCAAGACTATGAAAACGAAGCACAATTAACCTCTTCAACCACAAGAACACACATAGCAATATATACCAGAAGATGTAGGGAAAGAGCCAAATATGGCTTGGCAATAACTCCCCTTCCGCCTCGAAACCCACGCCCAGATATTGCAACGAGAGTTATAGACACAACAACCCTTCCAAAAACTAAAAAACCAACAGAAATCCCAGATGGACTTCCAACAAAATACTTTCTTAAGTCCACATTCAACACTAAAGACATAATGCAAAGCCCTATGGGAAGAACAGCTCCAATGATAGATAAAATTTTATCAGGTGAAAGACTATTCACTATGTAATTATTTTTTCATTTCCTCGCCACCCTCCAAACCTTCTCAAAAATAAACTTCATCAACTTAGCCATTTCTTTGTTTTTAATAACAACCCCAACAGGTTCCTCTTCCATTAAAGTTAATAATGCAATTTTATCACCATACACATAAATTTCTGATTTCAAGCCTTGAATTCCATCAAGAAATTTAGTAATTCTCTTTTCTTTATTATCATTCTTCTTTAATTCTAAATTCTTATTCGATTTCTCTTCTATTAACTTACAAATTATTCCCTCTTTTACTCTTTGCTTCACAAACAATGATGAATAAAAATCAAAATATTCTTCAAATTCTCCAAAATTCCCTAGAATATGGAAATCTTCCTTTGTTCTCAAAACATCTTGAAGAATTGTCTTTAATCCTTCTTTTCCATAATAAACATTCACTTCAGGCTTCTCAACTACTTTTTCCTGAATTTCTTTTAGTTTTGGAATAGCTTCACTTATCCTAGTTTTTTTCTCTTCCAAAATATCAACAAGTTTCTCAGGATTTACTGCTTCAAAATACTTAATCCCTGATTTAATAATAAAAGTAACAAGGCCTTTTTCGTGTAAGGATTTTAAAGTATCATAAACAGTGCTTTTGGGCAAGCCGACTTTTTCTGCAATTTTATAAACTGTTGAACTTCCAAGTCTAAGGCAAACGATATAGATCTCAGCCTCTGTTTCTCTTAACCCATAATCAATAAGCATTTTCTTCTCATTTTCCATAGTAAATAAGCAGCTTTCTAGATTAAATATCTTTCTACAATCGGCGGTTTCCGCCTGTTAATATTAATAAAACAATATAGAATTCCTAAAAAGTGATTAAAATGGTAAGCATTGAAAGAAGATGGAAAGACTATTGCGAACTGAAACAAAAGAAAAGTGAATTGGAAAGAAATTTAGGAGAAACTCTAACCAAAGAAATAGACAAGTTAGACAAACAAAAAGGAAGAGTCTCAGGATGGACAATATTTTCAGGCATTGTTATAGGAAGTTACATATTAAAAAATTACCTGTTCCCTTTAGTATTTAGAGGGGAAATGAGCCCCAGTGAAGGTGATTACGCTATATATTTATTAAGTGGGCCATTAGCCACAATAGGGTTAAGCTTACCAATAGATACTCTAATAATAGAAAAATATTTTGAAAGAAAAATAAGTAGACTCAATAGAGAAAAAAATGAAGACATCCAAGAATATAGAAAAACGCGGGATTTGGTAAAATGTTATGGAAAAATATCTCCTTAGTTATAAATAAGAAAGCCAAGAAGTAAACTTAAATACTTCTATTTCTTTTTCAACAAAGGTTTGCCCAGACTTTTATCGGAGACAACGAGAGCTTACACAAAATAATCCAAAAGTGAGTGTGGGCTCGAGCAAGAAAAGAAGTCGCTTGGGGGATCTAAAACCGTAGGTTTTAAAATGAGGTACAAAATACTAACAGAAGTCTATGAGCAGCTAGCTTCCACAACAAAACGTCTTGAAAAAATATCCATACTATCTAAATTCCTTCAAACAATTTCCGAAGAAGACAAAGACGTGTTATACTTATTGATAGGAAGGATTTATCCGGAATATGATGAAAGGAGAATAGGAATAAGCGAACAATTAGTGATCAAGGCCTTGGCAAAAGCAACAGGGACAGAAACAGGAAAAATTGTCCAGGAATGGAAAAAAATAGGCGACCTTGGAAAAGTGGCCAAAGTCCTTACAGAAAAAAAGAAACAATCAACCCTTGCATCGCATATATTAACTACCAAAAAAGTTCTTGATAATTTAAGGAAGCTCCCAGGGCTGGAGGGGAAAGGGACAGTAAATAAAAAGATGTCTTTAATTACAGAACTTTTAACATCTGCGGAACCGACAGAAGCCCTTTATATTACTAGAACACTCATAGGAGATTTAAGGATAGGCCTTAAAGACGCAACAATAAGGGATGCTATGACAAATGCTTTTTTCAATGGAGATAAAGCAGCTTCGGAATCAATACAAAAAGCAATAGACAAGTCCAATGATGTAGCAGAAGTTTTTGAGATAGCTAAAAAAGGAAAATTGAAGCCACTAAACAAAGTTCTTCTTGAAGTTGGGAAGCCTATAAAAGCCATGCTGGCGCAAAAAGCCAAGAATATAGAAGAGGGATTTGAAGCTGTTGGAAAGCCTGCAGCCATAGAGTATAAGTATGACGGATTCAGGCTCATAATACACAAAAAAGGCGACAAAATAATCCTGTTCACAAGAAGGCTGGAAAACGTAACAAAACAATTCCCAGAGGTTGTTGAATATGTAAAAAAATACACTAAAGGTCAGTCTTTTATCCTGGATTCAGAAGCTGTCGGCTACAACAAGGAAACAAAAGAGTATACCCCGTTCCAGTCAATTTCGCAGAGAATAAGAAGAAAATACGACATAGAAAAGACTCAAAAAGAACTGCCAGTTGAAGTGAACGTTTTTGACATTCTCTACTACAATGGAGAATCACTCTTAGATGAGCCGTTTGAAAAAAGAACAAAACTAATATCCAAGATACTGGAAAATCACCCATACAAAATAATTCATGCAAAACAAATAATAACTGGTGATGAAAATTCTGCTTCTAAGTTCTACAAAGAGGCATTAAAAAGCAACCAAGAAGGCGTAATGATGAAAAATCTTCAGTCTCCTTACAATCCTGGAAGCAGAGTTGGACATATGTTAAAAATAAAACCAGAACAAAGAGACCTAGACCTAGTTATCACAGGAGCCGAATACGGAACAGGGAAAAGATTTGGCTGGATGTCTTCATTCATCTTATCTTGCAAACAAGGAAAAGAATTTCTTGAGATAGGCAAAATGGGAACAGGAATAAAAGAAAAAGTAGAAGAAGGTATTTCTTTCCTGGAGCTAACAGAAAAACTAACCCCCCTCATCATAAAAGAGAAAGGCCGTGAAGTTTCAATAAAACCCCACATAGTAGCGTCTATAACTTACCAGGAAATTCAACACTCTCCAAACTATAAGTCAGGGTACGCTTTAAGATTTCCAAGGCTTACAGCTCTTAGGCCGGACAAATCAACAGAAGACGTAGCAACTCTAGAGGAAGTCAAAGAAGCTTATGAAAAGCAAAAAAGGAATTTCCAGTACGGTTAATCATCATTCTTTAGCATAATTAGGCGAATCTTTTGTTATCAAAACATCATGAGGATGGGATTCGTGAATTCCAGCACCACTCATTTGGTCAAACTCTCCTTTTTCTCTCAGCTCTTCAATGTCTTTAGCCCCAATATATCCCATCCCTCTTTTTAATCCACCCATATATTGAAACACAATTTCCTCCACATTACCCTTGAAAGGAACAAGACCTTCAACACCTTCTGGAACAATTTGTGTTTTCCCCTCGCTTTGAAGGTATCTCTCCCTAGAGGATTTATTGGATTTCATAGCTTCCAAAGACCCCATTCCTCTATAAGATTTCCATTTTCTCCCTTGATAAAAAACAACTTCCCCAGGAGCTTCTTCTGTCCCGGCCAACATACTCCCCATCATAACAGAATGAGCTCCAGCAGCGATAGCTATAGGAATATCTCCTGAATGTCTCAATCCACCATCTGCACAAACAGGAATACCAAAGCCTTCTACTGCCTTGACACAATCATAAATTGCGGAAACTTGCGGCCTGCCAATTCCTGCAATAACTCTTGTAGTGCAAATAGAACCCCCTCCTTGCCCTACCTTTATCCCATCAGCCCCTGCTTCAGCAAGTCTTCTAGCAGATTCACCAACAGAAACATTTCCAACAACAACGTCAACAAGAAACTCACTTTTTATTCTCTTTAAAGTTTCCATCACAGATTTTGTATCGGCATGTGCAGTATCAATGACGACAGCATCCACTTCTTTTTCCACCAGTGCTTTAACTCTTTTCAACGCATCTTCCCCAACACCAACAGCAGCGGCAACCCTTAACCTTCCTTTTTTATCTAAATTATGGCTAAAAATCGCACCAGTTTTTATTCTTTTAACATCGCTAAAAGAGTACATGCCTGCAAGATCCCCATTGATTCTTAATAAAGGCAAAACCTTCTTTTTCTCCTTCTTCATAATATCAAATGCCTGGTCAATAGTAGTATTTTCAGGAGCAGTTAACAAATCAGAAGACATAATTTCTTTTACTGTGCAATTAAAATTATCACAAAAATCAAAATCATTCCTAGTAATCAATCCAACCATCTTTCCTTCAAAGTTAAGAACAGGAAAACTCTTAAAACCAAATTTTTTATCCTCTATTTTGTCCAAAATTGACTGGATTGAATCCCCTTCAAAAACACAAATTGGCTTCTCAATCAGGCCATTGAGATGATGTTTAACTTTAGAAACATTAAATGCCTGCTCTTCAATGCTTAAATTTCTATGAATAACTCCTATTCCTCCAAGTTTTGCAAGTTCAATAGCCATTTTATATTCTGTTACAGTATCCATAGCCGCACTAACTAGCGGGATTTTTAAGGGGACATTTTTAGAAAATCTCGAACCCACATCAACATTATCCGGCAAAACTTCAGAATACCCTGTCCTTAATCTAACATCATCAAAAGTAAGGGCAAGCCCCTCTTTTCTTGCATTTTCAAGGACAAACTTCTCCCCCATGCCAATATGTAAAAAACATAGTTTATAAGAATTATTGCAAATTAAAACATTTATAAATTTCCTTTGTTTGGATAGTGAATGAATAATAAAGGGGGGCTGAAAGTACTTCAAGGAATTTTAATGGCTATATTAATAATTGAATTTGCAGCTTTCTCATTCTTGCAGATTAGCGAGAACAAATTTAAAAGCCCAGTAATAATCCCAACAGGCCAGGCAGTAGGTAATGAAAACTCGTGTGCACCCGACTGGCGTTGCAGTGAGTGGTCTGCCTGCCTGGATAACTTTCAGATAAGAAGCTGTGTGGATTATAATATCTGTGGAACAAACGAAAACAAGCCTATAGAAAGGCAGTCATGTGGAGTTCCATGCACGCCAGACTGGCAGTGTGATTCCTGGACTCCTGAAACATGCGAGAACACAACAACCCAGACAAGAACATGCACAGATGCCAATTTATGTAACAGCCTGGAAACAAAACCTGCAGAAGTGCAAACATGTGCTATTGAAAGAGATTTTAGCTGGGTAGTTACATTCATAATTATCATCGTTGTTATATTTATAGTGGGGACAATAATTCTCCTAGTTCAGAAAATCAAAGAAGACTAAAGTCTATCGTATCTAAAACAACTGATTAAGTGATCGTTAACCATTCCTGTTGCCTGCATAAAGGCATAACATATTGTGCTCCCGACAAACTTAAACCCTCTTTTTTTCAAGTCCTTGCTCATTTCGTCAGATTCTTTTGAGGTTGCAGGCAAATCCTTCAAAGTTTTATTCTTATTTTTTATTGTTCTATTTTTTGTAAACTGCCAAATATATTTATCAAAGCTTCCGAACTCTCTTCTCACTTCAAGAAACTTTTTTGCATTATGAATAGTTGCCTCAATCTTAAGCTTATTTCTTATTATACCCACATCTTTAACAAGAAGCCTGATATCTCTCGCACTATACTTTGCCACCTTATTAAAATCAAAATTAGAGAAAGCTTTTCTGAATCCCTCTCTTTTTTTGAGAACTATCTCCCAGCTCAGGCCTGCCTGAAAAGTGTCAAGAACAAAGAACTCAAATATCTTCCTATCATCATGAAGCGGCACGCCCCATTCCTCGTCATGATACTTTATAATCAAGGGATTATTTCCAGGCCATTCACACCTACCCATCTTTATTATGGTGAAAAGTTATTTAAAAACCTTTATAAACCCCCCTCGCAGTATTTATAAATGAACCTTTAGGCGTTTTTACAAAAACGACTTGGACGGAATCTACGATTCCAGTCTTGAAAAGGTTCCCAAACTAGACTAACAAAATGTCAAATAAAAAACAAAAAAGCATTCTAGGACAAATAATGTTCATCATAGCCATTCTTGGATTAGTTTTGACTATTATGGGCGCATGGAATCGTAATATTTTAATGATAATAGTTGGAGTTATCCTAATAGTAATAAGAGGATTTGTTGTAGCCAACAAGAATAAATAAACACTGAAAAACTACTATAAATAAAATGTCACAAAGTAATTACAAAATCCAAAACATTGTTGCAACCACTTCTCTTGAAAAGCCAGTGCCTTTAACAAAATTGGCAAGAACCCAGCCTAATACCGAATATAATCCTGAGACATTTCCAGGCTTAGTTTTGCGAATTAAAGAGCCTAAATCAGCTGTCCTAGTATTCAGTTCTGGAAATCTCGTATGCACAGGAACAAAATCTATTGCACAGGTCAAACAAGTTATTCAGGAAGTGATAAAGCAGCTAAGAAAAATAAATGTCAATGTAACAGCAAAGCCAAAAATAACTGTCCAAAACATAGTAGCCTCTGGCTCGATTGATTTAAAGCTCAACTTGAACTTCCTAGCTTTGGAAATGGAGAACACAGAATACGAGCCAGAGCAGTTTCCAGGCCTTGTCTACAAGCTGGTTTCTCCCACAGCCACATTCTTATTGTTTAGCAATGGCAAGCTAGTGTGTACTGGAACAAAGAATAAGCAGCAGCTAGAAGACTCAATGGATCAGCTTTTGAGAAATGTCAAGGTAGCATTAAAGAATTACAAAGCTTAATTCACCCCTTTCTAATAATTATCTTTCTGAAAAACCACTATTAAAGAAACATAAATCTATAAAAATAAGGCATTTATCCCTTTTTTATGGGTATGAATCAAATCAACCAGAAACAAAAGAAAGATTTGACCTCGGTTGCTGGATTCATAAAAACCCGCTGGAGGTTTTTATAATGGAAGAGGAAGCTTTAACAATAGCAAAGCCAAAAAAAGAAGAGATAATCATTGAGGCCAAAAAATTCTTTGAGTCTCACAAAAAAGACCTGGGGGAATCCCTGAGAAAAATTAGTAATGTTATTTTAATGGACTTTATAAAACTGACAGAATTTTCCCCTTTCCTTTCTGAAGAAATTATAGTTAATCCTGAAGAAACCCTAAGGCTTATGGAAGTTGCAATAGAGGAAACAGGGCTTACAAATAACGCAAGAATAAGGCTTTTTAATCTTCCAAAAAGCCAGGAGATAAAAATAAGGAATATCCGATCCAAAAACTTAGATGAGATGATCGTAATAGAGGGAATCATAAGACAGGCTTCAGATGTGCGTCCTCAGGTAGTCAATGCAAAATTTGAGTGCCCAAGCTGCGGAACAATAATTTCTGTCTTGCAAATGGAAAAAAAATTCAGGGAGCCGGCAAGATGCTCTTGTGGAAGAAGAGGCGGATTTAGGCTCGCGAGTAAAGAGATGGTCGACACTCAAAGGCTAGTAGTTGAAGAATCTCCGGAATCTCTTACTGGAGGGGAGCAATCAAAAAGAATTAATGTATTTGTCAAAGAAGATTTGGTGGAGCCAAAAATGGAAGAAAAAACAACTCCTGGAAGCAGGATAAAAATCATAGGAGTATTAAAAGAGGTCCCTGTTCCCTTACAGTCCGGAGGCTTATCGACGAGATTTGAGCTTGCAGTAGAAGTAAACAACATAATACCTCTTGAAGAAACCTTTGAAGAGCTAAATATTTCCGATGAGGATGAAAAACAAATTCTTGAGCTTGCAGAAGATCCTACTATTTTTGAAAAACTTGCAAGAAGTATAACTCCCAGTGTATGGGGATATGAAGAAATAAAAAAATCTCTTGTCCTTCAGCTATTTGGGGGAGTAAGAAAAGTCCACACCGATGGTCAAAAATCAAGGGGGGACATACACATATTGTTAATAGGGGATCCTGGAGTAGC
>Ga0209542_10012062_pt1 | contig 15214 bp, 21 predicted proteins | sample RifCSPhighO2_01_FD_184028 | JGI IMG/M metagenome (GOLD analysis project Ga0209542, IMG submission 184028) | Soil microbial communities from Rifle, Colorado - Rifle CSP2_plank highO2_0.1 (SPAdes) (version 2) | ecosystem: Environmental > Terrestrial > Deep subsurface > Rock core/Sediment ...
CATCTTCTTCTAGGAATGTTAAATATTGGTATGAAATGTCGATATGTGGATTACCACCTTTCTTTCTGTGTTCTTCTATTGTGGCTTGGCCACCTGAGAATGCGTATTTTCTAATTTTGTTTGTTGCTTGTTCTGGTGTATCTGTTAATGAGATATATGATAATTGGTCTGAAGATGACATTTTTCCGCCTTTTAATCCTGGCATGAAGATGTGGTATGTTGAACTTAGTGTCATGAATTTCTGTTCTTTGAATCTGTACATAATATCTCTTGCTAGTTTTATGTGAGGATCTTGGTCTATTCCTACAGGTACTACTACTGGGATTGGACCTTCAAACTCTGATAATTGTGGGTGTAACATATCTGAAACTTGTAGTAATGCTGATGATAATTTTGCTGGAGTGATATCTCCATAGATTGCTTTTACTTCGTTAAATGTGATATTTCTTGAAACTTTGTTTGCTAATGAGTAATACGCATTTGATTTTTTACCGTCTTTCGATCTTTGACTTTGGAAATAGAAATTACAATTTTTGGGTTTTAAGCCTAAGGCGATATAATTGATTAGATATTCTTCTAGTGCTATTTTCTTTAATTCTTGCATATCTGGATTTCTGGTATTATATGCTTCTATGTCTGCTACTGTGATGTATAATTTTGCTCCCATTTTTTGGTATAATAGAATTTGTTGGATAACTGTTGCGTGACCGAAATGGAATTTACCTGAAGGCATTAAGCCTGTCATCATTACAAATTTTTTCTTTGATTTAATTGAATCTAGAATTTTGTTGAAATCTCTATGTCCATAAATTATCCCTCTTCTGAATAAGTGATTATCTGTAAGAACTTTTGGGAGATCTTTTGGCATTGGTGAAATACCAAACTCTTTGATTAGTCTTTCGTAATCAATATCACCTTTTACTTCCCATGGAGTAACTGTAGCCATTCATTAATTACTTGAATTTACATGTTTAAATATATTTTTATATTAGCTAACCATGATTAATATTGAATGAAGCATAACTTGCAAGTTACTTTGATTCTAATTGGATTGTATTTATTAGCTCAATATATTGGATTGTTTGTTACTTCTGTTTATCTTGAGAAAACTTTGCCTTTTGATATTGAAAGACCTGAGTTAGATGAAACTTACTCATTTTTGCAGATTTTTGTTGCTATTCTTATTGTTACTTTTTTAGTAATGTTTATTGTAAAATATGAAGTTGGAATTGTATGGAAAATTTTATTTTTTATTTCAATTTGGTATACTGTAATGTTGAGTTTGTCTAGTTTTTTAATTCCTAATTTAGCTTTGGTTTTGGGTTTGGTTGCTGGTTATTTTAAAGTTTTTCAGAAAAATATTGTTGTTAATAATTTAATTGAATTATTTGTGTATGGTGGATTGGCTGCATTATTTGTTCCTATACTTACTTTAGTATCAATCTCATTGTTGCTTGTTTTAATTTCGATTTATGATATGATTGCTGTATGGAAAACTAAGCATATGGTTAAGATGGCTAAATTTCAAACTAAGGAAGGAATATTTCCTGGATTTATGATTCCTTATGGAAAAGATAGAGTTGCGATTTTAGGTGGTGGTGATGTTGGATTCCCATTAATATTTGCTGGTGTAGTTTATAGTGTGTATGGTTTATTGGCTTTAGTTGTCCCTGTTATGGTTGCTGTTAGTTTATTCTTATTATTTTATTTTGGTGAGAAATCTAAATACTATCCTGCAATGCCTTTCTTATCTATTGGGTGTTTTGTTGGGTTTGGTTTAGTAAGATTTTTAAGTGTGGTTTTTTGAATTTAATCTATGGATGATAAAATTACTAAAGAAAAGTTAGAGAAGTATTTTTCTATTAGTAGAAGAGCTTTGAAAATGGCTGAAGAGTCTTTAGAGAGAGTTAAGATTAATGGTGCTAAATTTGAGATTGTTGATATGGTAACTAGGTATTTGAAAGATGCTAAATATTTTATGGATAAGGATGATTATGTGAATGCTTTTGCTTGTTTGAATTATGCTCATGGCTGGCTTGATGCTGGGGCTAGAATTGGTGTTTTTGATGTTAAGGATTCTACACTTTTTACTGTAGATTAGTTATATAGTCTCTAATATAGTTATTTTTATAAAAAAGGGATCAAAAATAATTCTAATGGGGCAAGTTGTTATTGGGTTAAAAAATTATGGGAAGACAGCGATGTCTTATTTAATTAATTTAATTGGTTCTAGATCTATTTTTTACGGATTGGAATTACCTGCTGATCATATGAAAAGTTTGGATGTTGGAAATCGAGATAGAGATTATGCACCATTTAAATTTTTTAGTAAATTAGCTAAAAATTTGGCTGGATTTAGAGATCAATTGACTTTTTTAGATCATCCTGAATTACCTGACCAGATCAGAATAATTGAAAAAGCTTTGAATTTAATTGAAAAAGGTGTTTCTTTAGAGACATTTTTAGAAAAATTTCGAACATGGGATACCAAGTGGTGGGATATTATTCCTAATTTAGCTCCTGAAACTTCTCAATCTTTTTTAAGAAAAGCGCAATTTTTGGGTTATGTATATCGGTTTATGAAAGAAAATGATAAAGGACAATTACAAAATCAATTACAGAAACTTAATGATGGAAGAATTGAATGGATGTTAGATCGAATAGTTGCAAATAATCTAGAATTGGTTGTTTTGAGTAAAATGAATGCTGACCAATTAAAGGGGAAAATTGGGTACGAGTTTAAAGAAATTTAATTTGTCATAATTTATTTAAAGTTAGATATGTGAATTTTAATTATGAAAAGAACTAGAATTGCTATACTTTCAAGTTTAATTGAAGGACATAAGTGGTTGGATGATACTAGGAGTTATGAAGACCATTTTGCAAGTTTATCTAGAGGTTTTAAGAAAGGTTTTCAACGTTTGAATGGGACTAGTGGTATTGATACTTATGCTATTATAAGAAAGAAAGTTTCTGATATTGGAAAATTGGTTAGAATTGATACTAGTAGGGAATTAGGTAGGGTTTATTTTAGTAATTCATTTGTAACTAGACAAAAAAAACAAGAAAAGTATGGTGTAATTATAGAAACTTATTCTCCTCAAGAAATTGATCCTGAATTGTTGGGCTTGAAAATTAGATCAGGATTAGGTAGGTTATTTTTACAAAATGTACCTCATGATTTAGAATTTAAAATTGTTGCATATTCTGGATTTGATGCAGAACATGTTGTTAGATCTGAAGCATCTGATGAATCTTATTATTTTGTAATTAATGATATGGATTTTCCAGGGTTTAGAGCTAATTATCTCAAAATTTGTAAAACATTCAAGGGTAAAAGAATTGAATTAAGTCATTTAACTGATTCAGCTTCTTCACCTGAACTTCCTATTGCATAAAAAAGTTTAAATGTGTGATTTATCTTATATTTTCCAATGAAGGTGATTGTAATTTCTTTAGGTGGTAGTGTTTTTATTCCTAATTATGTTGATTATAATTTCTTAGATAAATTTAGAGAATTGGTTCTCAAATTGAAAAATTACAAATTTGTTATTGTTCTTGGTGGTGGTGGAATTGCTAGGAAATATTTGAAACCTATGAAGAAAAAAAGATTAGATGTTAATGAAAGAAGTAGGTTTGGATTTGAAGCTACAAGATTAAATGCTTTATTTTTAATGAAATATTTTGGTAAAATTGCAAATGAAGATAATCCTAAGTCTATGAAAGAAGTTAAGAATTTGTTGAGGAAAAATAAAGTTGTGGTTTGTGGTGGATTAAGGTTTGCTAAAAAAAGTACTTCTGATGGGACTGCAGCTAAATTAGCTAATTACCTTGGTACTGAATTTGTTAATTTAACTGATGTTGATGGATTGTTTAGTAAAGATCCGAATAAATTTAAAGATGCTAAATTGGTTTCTAGTATTAATTATGATGATTTTTATTCCATATTAAATAAAATTAAGTATAAACCTGGACAACATTTTGTATTAGATCAGCTAGCTTCTAGGATTATTCGAAAACATAATATTAGGACTGTTATTCTTAATGGACATAGGTTGAAAAATTTTGAGAGTTATTTGAAAGGTAAAAAGTTTAGAGGGACGGTAATTTGCAAATCTTAATTTTTACAGGTACGCCTGGGACTGGTAAAACTTTTGTGGCTAAAAAATTAGCTTCTAAATTTAAATTCAAATATATTAGTATTGATGAAATTGTTAAGGATTATAAATTAAGTGAAAAATATGATCGTAAATTAAAGACTAAAATTGTTGATGTGAAAAAATTAAGTAAAGCTTGTATTGATTTGATTAAGAAATCTAAAGAAAATTTAATTATTGATGGACATTTAAGTCATTATATTCCTTCTAAATATGTTGATTTGTGTATAATCACTAAATGTGACCTTAGAGTGTTGGATAAAAGGTTGGTTAAAAAAGGTTATACTAAGATTAAAATAAGAGAGAATTTAGATGCTGAGATTTTTGATATGTGTTTAATTGACGCTTTAGAGAATAAACATCAAACTTTAATTGTTGATACTACTAGTGGGTTTAATTTGAATAAATTGGTTAAACAAGTTAGAGAAAGATTAAAATAGGCCTTTAGTGTTTGATTATACAATGATTATAGCTAAGACTATTTCTGAGCTTAGAAATAAATTAAAGAAGCAGAGAGATTTAACAATGGTTCTTGGTGGTGATGAACAAATTAATCGTGCTGCTGTTGAAGATAAGAGAGTTGATATTTTAATCTCTCCTGAAAGATTAGCTCCAAAAGATTATATGCATTCTAGAAATTCTGGATTAAATCAAGTTTTGTGTAGACTTGCAAATAAAAATCAGGTTGCAATTGGTTTTGATTTTAATTTTTTGTATAATAGTAAAGAAAGAGGTAGAGTTATTGGAAGAATGATGCAGAATGTTATTTTATGTCGTAAATTTAAAGTTAAAATGATTGTAGGATGCTTTGTTAATGGTAGAAGTTTAGATAATAAAACTTTACAAAGTTTTGGTAGATTTTTAGGTATGACTGGTGATGAAGCTAAGAAAGCAGTAAATTTTAAAAAAGAAAAAGATTTTGGAGTTAAATTTGAAAAATGAGGTTTGTTATATTTATTTTAATGTTAATTTTTGTAATTAGTTTTAGTTTAGCTGATGAAAACAAAATTGAATCTATTGTTCTTGAAGAATTGGAAGAGAATGGTAATGTAGATGTTATTGTTAAATATAAAGACGAAGTTGGTATTTTTTCTAGTATTAATGTTAATGTTGAGGATGTAATGTATGATGTTCCTGAATTTCGAGCTAAGAATAAAATAGAAAATCTTAATCTTATTTCTGGTAATGTTGATTTAGAAACTTTACAGGCTTTAGAAGAAAGTAAATTTGTTGAAGAAATTAATTTAGATTATCCGATTAAAGCTTTCTTAACAGATGGGATTAGATTAGTAAATTCGTCTGTTGTTAATCCGTTAAGAGTTGATGGAGTAAATTTGACTGGAATTGATCAGACTGTTTGTATTATTGATACTGGAGTGAATTATAATTTAGCTGCTTTAGGTGGTGGATTAGGTTCTGGGTATAGGGTTGTTTCTGGTTATGATTTTGTTAATTCTGATAATAATCCTATGGATGATCATGGACATGGAACTCATGTTGCTGGTATTGTTGGTGGAACTAGTACTGTTACTGGTGTTGCACCTAATGTAACAATTGCTGCTATTAAAGTTTTGAATAGTGGTGGTGGTGGTAGTGTTAGTAATTTATTGTTAGGGTTACAATGGTGTATTGATAATAGAACTCAGTTTAATATTTCTGTTATTACTATGAGTTTAGGATGTCAGAATTTTAATTCTTATTGTGATGATTCTTCAACTTGTGGTTCTGATTCTTTGGCTTCTGTTGTTAATGATGCTGTTGGTAAGAATATTTCTGTAATTGCTTCAACTGGTAATGATGCCAGTGTTACTACAATGGCTTCACCTGCTTGTTTGAGAAATGTTACTTCTGTTGGGGCTACATCTAAAACTGATGGATTTTATTCTGATGGTAATAGAAATAATATGACTAAATTATTTGCTCCTGGGACTTCTATTATTTCTTTAGGATTGAGTTCTGGAACTAGTACTTTATCTGGTACTTCTATGGCTGCACCTTTTGTTGCTGGGGCTCATGCTTTAATGAATCAATATTTGAAAATTGAAAATAATACTATTTATACTCCAATACAATTACAGAATTTGTTTAATGTTACTGGAAGACAATTGAATGATACAACAAGTGGTTATAATTATTCAAGAATTGATATTTATGCAGCTTTAGAAAGTTTAGATTCTGAAAATCCTAGCTTGAATTATACTTCTCCATTGAATCAGACTTATTATCAAAGAACTATTGATTTGAATTATACTGCGTTTGATGTTTTACTTGATAGTGTGTTTTATGATTTTAATTCTACCAATACTAGTTTGACTACAAATTCTACTATTAGTTTTAGTGGTGGATCTAATACTATTGTGTTGTATGCTAATGATACTAATAATCATCTAAATTCTTCAGTAATTAATTTTAATGTTAATACTACTCATCCTCAAGTTACTTCGGATAGTGTGACTAGTAGTGTAAATAATGTTAGTTTGAATTGTACAAGTGTTGATTTTTCTGCTTTGAGTAATGTAACTTTGTATCATAATATTAGTGGGAGTTTTGTTGTTAATGAAACTAGAAGTTTAAGTGGAGAAAAGAATTTTACTAGTTTTGATTTATCTTTTAAATCGGATAAAATTTTTATGTGGAATTGTTTACTCACTGATACTTCAAATAATCAAGATTGGGGTAATTCTAATATTACTATTAATGTTGATATAAATGAAGCTCCGAATATTACTTCGTATACTCCTACTAATTTGACTTCTAGTGTTAATGAGAGTGGTTCATTAGTTTTTACTCATGTTTCTAGTGATTCTGAAAGTAATGCTATTAGTTATGCTTGGTTTATTAATGGAGTTCAAAATGTTACTACACAGAATTTTACTTATAATCCGAGTTATAGTGATTCTGGAAATAGGAATATTACTTTAATTGTAAATGATAGTGCTTTATTTGATAGTCAAGAATGGAATATTTCTGTTCTTGATGTAATTGCTTGTGGTAATGGTGTGAATGAAACTGGTGAAGAATGTGATGGTAGTGATTTTTCAGGAAATACTTGTAGTACTTATGGATTTAGTAGTGGTAGTTTGACTTGTACTAGTTGTGTTGTTAGTACTAGTTCTTGTACTGTAGCTGCTTCTGGAAGTGGTTCTGGTGGTGGTGGAGGAGGAGGCGGTGGTGGTAGTGGATCTAGTGAAACTCCTGTTGTTAATACTCCTAAACCTAAGAGTAGTTTTGATAATTTTGTAGGGTTATTGGCTGCAAGTGATGATGAACAAGATTTAGAAACTAATGAAGAGACTAATGAGCAAATTGAAGATATTCCAGTTAGAGTTAGAGGTGAGGGTTTGTTGACTGGATTGAGTGTGTATACTAAAACTAAAGGAGCTAAATTTGGATTGGGATTTGCTGGTGGTTTGATTATATTAGGATTGTTTGTTTTATCTAGAAAATTGGTTGTTAAAAAGAAGAGAAAATAAAAAATTTATATAGTTCTAAAATAAATTATTGTTAATGAAAGTAACTTTATTCATGGCAATGTCTGCAAATGGATTTATTGCAACAAAAAAGGGTGATGAACATTTTCTGAGTGATGAGAATTGGAAATCTTTTTCTAAATTAGTTAAATCTTATAATAATTTAATTGTTGGAAGAAAAACTTATGAAGCTGTTAAGAAATGGGATCAGTTTAGTTTTAATGATTTTAAAGGTGCAACTAAAGTTATAATCTCAAAAAGAAACTTGAGATTGGATAATGATTATATTCTTGCTTCAAGTCCTAAGGTTGCATTGGAAATTTTGAAAGGAAATGGATTTACTAAGGTGTTGCTTGCTGGTGGTTCGGAATTGAATACTTCGTTTATTAAATCTGGTTTAATTAATGAAGTTATATTAAATATAGATTCGGTTATGATTGGAGAGGGAATTCCTATATTTTCTGCTAATAAATTTGAATTTAATATGAAAATACTTAAAATATGTAAAATTTCATCTAATATTGTTCAGATTCATTATAAAATTAAGAAATAATTATTTAGGAAGCGTAAGGTTTATATATCAAATCTATAATTTGTATGGTTGATTGAGAGATTAAGGGAAATATGATTTATTATTTCTCATTTAAAAGGTGATTAAAAAATTAAAACGTTAATGCCTACATTAAAAGAAAGGAAACGTTATCTTTTATTTAAAGGTAATAAAATGATTAGTAGAGAAGAATTTTTAATAAAAATGAAAGAAAGTTTTGGAGATTTTGGTTTAGCTAAATCTGGATTGAATTTAGTGTTAACTAAAAGTAATAAAGGAATTGTTCAAGTTACACATACTTATACAGATGAAACTCAAATTGCATTATCTTTAAATGACTATGATGTTCTTAAAATATCTGGTATTTTAAATAAATTGAAAGGAGGATTATGATAATGGAAGCTCAAATGTCACATCAAGCTATGGGATATGATCGTGCTAGTATAGTGTTTAGTCCTGGTGGAAGATTATTACAGGTTGAATATGCTAAGAAAGCTGTTAAGCAAGGTACTACTGCTGTAGGTCTTGTTTGTAAAGACGGCGTATTATTAGTTGCTGATAGAAGGTATATTGATCCTTTAATAGTCCATAGTAGTGTTGAGAAAGTTATGGAAGTTGATTCTCATATTGGTGCTACTGCGGTTGGATATGTTATGGATGGTAGAGTTTTAATTGAAAAAGCCCAAGTTATGGCGCAACAGCATAGAGTTACTTATGATGAACCTATGGATGTTCAAACTTTAGTTAAAGAAATTGCTAATATGAAGCAAGCTTTTACTCAGTATGGTGGTGCTAGACCTTTTGGTGTATCTATATTATTTGCAGGTATAAGTGATGAAGGTCCAGAATTATATGTTACTGATCCAACTGGAATATTTTTTGGATACAAAGCTACTGCTGTTGGTGAATTAGAAACTGAAGTTAGAGAAATTTTAATTAAAGAATATAAAGATGGTATGAATCTTGATGCTGGTTTAAAATTAGCTGTTAGATCTTTAAAGAAAGTTTCTGGAAAAGATTTTGATTTAGACAAATTAGATGGAGCTTTTTTGAATACAACTGATAAAACTTTTACAAGAATGACTGTACAAGATTTTGTTAGATTAAATAAATAATAACTTTCGTGAAAGTTAACAAAGCGAAAGTTTAATCACAACTTTGGGAAAGTTGGCAAATAAGAAGAGTTGACAAAATTAAGAAAATGGACATACAAAAATCAGTAATTGCAAGATATAAGAAAGGTTCTGATAATTTTGAGATTCTTGTAGATTGTGATAAGGCTTTAGAATACAGAAAAGGGAAAAAGATTGATTTAATGGATGTTGTAATTGTTGAAACTGTTTTTAGTGATTCTAAAAAAGCTTTGAAAGTTCCACAACATAAGTTGCTTGGTGCTTTTGATACAGAGGATTTTTATCAAATTGCTGATATTATAATTAAGCAAGGTGAAGTACAAGTTAATAAGCAACATATGGATAAAGAGAGAGAAGAGAAATTAAATCGAATTATTGCTTTAATTCATAGAAATGCTATTGATAGTAAAACTGGATTACCTCATCCTCCTCAAAGAATTAAGAATGCGATGGAAGAAGTTAGGGTTAAGATTGAGGAACATAAAACTGCTGAACAGCAGATTGATAGGATTATTGATGAGTTAAGGGCTGTAATCCCGCTTAAAATTGAAGTTAAACAGATTGAATTAAAGGTTCCTGCTAAATATGTAGGTAATGCGTTAAAAGCTGCTAAAGGTTATGGAAAGGTTAATAAAGAGCAGTGGATGGACGATGGTAGTTTCTACGTGAGTTTGGAATTGCCTGCAGGGCTTATGGAGGATTTTATATCTGAAATTAATAATTCATGTCATGGGGATGTTGAGATAAAAATTGCAAAGGAGAAAAAATGACTAAAGTACTTGTTGAAGATAAAGCTATTGTAGTTCCTGGCCAAGTTCTGGCTGATGGTATGGGATTTTTACCTGCAGGTGCTGCATATAGAGATAATGATAAAATTATTGCCTTACAATTAGGTATGGTAAATATCAGTGGTAGATTAATTAAATTAATTCCACTTAAAGGATTGTATGTTCCTAAAATTAATGATATGATTCTTGGAACTGTTGAAGATATTACAATGACTGGATGGTTTGTTGATTACGGTGGTTCTAAGTATGCGATGCTTTCTGGGAGAAATTATGGTGGAAGAGATGATGGTAGAATAGATGACTTGTCAACTGTTTTAAACAATGGTGATGTTATTTCTGCACAAGTTTTTAAAGTTATAAAAAATAATACTGTAGATCTTACTATGGGTGGTCCTGGATTAAGGAAATTGACTAATGGTAGATTAATTACTGTGAGTCCGCCTAAGGTTCCCAGAATTATTGGAAAACAAGGTTCAATGATCTCAATGATAAAAGATGCAACTAATTGTAGAATTATTGTTGGGCAAAATGGTATTATTTGGATTTACGGACCTGATCCTGAAATGGAAATTGTTGCTATTGAAACTATTCAGAAAATTGAAGAGTTAGCACATACTACTGGTTTAACTGATTTGATTAAGGAATTTTTAGAGAAAAGGGTAGGTAAGAAAAATGTACAATGAAAGATTTGATGGAAGAAAAAGTGATGAAACTAGACCTATCACAGCTAAAGTAGGAATTATCCCTAATGCTAAAGGTAGTGCAATGTTTAAGATTGGTAATACTGTAGCTATGGCTGCTGTTTACGGTCCTAGAATTTTGTATCCTAAGTTTTTGAAAAGTCCTGATAAGGCTTTGTTAAGATGTAATTATAATATGATGAGTTTTTCCGGAAGTGGTGAGAGAGTTAGACCTGGATCTTCAAGAAGAGATAGAGAAATTTCTCATATAACTGAAAAAGCTTTAGAACCTGTGTTAATTGTTGATGATTTCCCAGGTAGTGTAGTTGATGTTTATATAGAATTATTACAAACTGATGCTGGTACTAGATGTGCTGGTATTTGTGCTGCGTCAATGGCATTAGCACATGCTGGATTTAAAATGAGAGGTTTAGTAAGTGCAATATCTGTTGGTGTAGTTGGTGGAAAATTAGTTGTTGATTTGAATAATCAAGAAGAACATCATGAAGAAGGACATACTGATTGTCCTGTAGGTATGATTGCTAGAACAGGTGAAATTACTTTATTGCAAATGGATGGATTTGCTACACCTGATCAAATTAAAAAAATGGTTGAAAGTGCTAAAAAAGCATGTGAACAGATTGAAGAAATACAAAGGAAAGCTTTGTTAGAAGCTTATGAGGTTGCAAAATGAATATTGTAACAAGTCACGTTAGAACCTTAATTGAAAAAGGTATTAGATTCGATGGAAGAAAATTAGATGAATATAGAAAAGATGTTACTGTTGAATATGGAATCAGTAAGAAATCTGCTGAAGGTAGTGCTAGAGTTAAGATTGGTACTACTGAAGTTGTTGCAGGTGTAAAGTTTGAAGTTGGTAAACCTTATGCTGATACTGCTGATCAAGGTAGTATTATTGCTGGTGTAGAATTACTACCTTTATCTTCATCTCATTATGAATCTGGTCCTCCATCTATCAAAGCTATTGAATTAGCAAGAGCGATTGTTGATAGGGGTATTAGAGAAAGTGAAGCTATTGATTTGAAAAAATTGTGTATTAAGAAAGGTGAAAAGTCTTGGACTGTTTTAATTGATAATTATACAATTAATGATGCTGGGAATATTGCAGATGCGATCGGTTTATGTGCAATGGCTGCATTAAAAGATGCTAGATTCCCTAAATATGATGAAAAGGCTGAAAGGGTAATTTATGAAGAAAGAACTGATAAAAAGGTTCCATTAAATGAGTTACCTATTCCTATTACTGTTATTAAGATTGGAACTCAGCTTGTTGTAGATCCTTCACCTGATGAGGAAGCAGCAATGGATGCTAGATTAACTGTTACAACTACAAGTGATGGTAAAGTTTGTGCTATGCAAAAAGGTGGAGCCGGTACTCTTACTGCTGATGATGTGGCTAAGGTAATAGAGTTAAGTTTAAAAAAGGGAAAAGAGCTTAGGAAATTAATTGAAAAATGATTAAATTTACTAAATACGAAAAAGCAAGAGTAATTGGTGCTAGAGCTTTACAAGTAGCTATGGGGGCTCCTCTTTTGATTAAACTTAAGAAAGAGGAATTTGCGGCTATTAATTTTGATCCGGTTCAAATTGCTAAAAAGGAATTTGATGCAGGGGTTTTACCAATTACTGTTAAGAGACCTTTACCTCATACAGATCTGAAGGGAGTTTAAAATGGTTGAATATAAATTAACTGTTGTTAAAACATCTGATGGTGAATATCTTGTAAATAGGTATCATAAAGTTCATGATATTAAGGTTAAGAATTTTGATGATGTATTAGCTTACATAGGTAGAACTGATAAGGATATTTTAGAGGTTGAACCTATTTTAATTGGCTTGACAGCTGCTGAACTTACGATAGTAAGGAAAGTAAGATCAATATTTTTAAATTTAGAATCAAGTTTATAAAAATAAGAAAAAGTTTTACTAAGATGACTAATTCTATTCCAGAAGGTTTAAAGAAATATGTTGCTAGTCTTTATTACTTAGATAGAATTCAACCTGATCATCTTGCTATGAGTGTTTTAAATCTTAGAGATAATGGTTATGGTGGTTCGTGGGAAAAAATGTTAGCTGCTCACCCCATATGTGGTTGTAAAACTGTTGATAAATCTTTAACAAGTGTTGATCTTTCAGATTTAGAGTTAAAAATTGTTCAAATGATTAAAGTTGAAAGATCTTGTGGTGTTAATTTAAGTAAATTGAGATCTGATTTTATTGAACCTATATTAAAAGATATTGTTAAGTAAAGAAAACGTTTATTAATTCTTGAATTCTTATTTTTTAGAGATGATAATAAAAGAGGTTGAAGCGAGATCTATAGTTAATTCTAACGGAGAAGAGTGTGTTGAAGTTAGTGTTAATAAGAAATTTATAGGTAGTGCAGGGCTTGATAGATTTAATCGATTCAGTGTAACACAATTACCTAAGACGGGGAATGTTGCTCAGGATGCTAATAAAGAATTTAATGAAGTTTTGAAAGGATTGAATGTTTCTAGTTTTGAAGATTTAAATGAAGTTGAAGCTTTGATTGCTGATATTGATAATAGTGCTAAGTTTAATAAGATTGGTGGGAATGCTATTCTTGCTTTAGAATCTGCTTTAATTAAAGGAATGAGTAATGGTGAAAGTATTTTTAGATTTTTGAATCCTTATGCTGATGATGTGCCTCAGCCTATTTTTAGTTGTATAGGTAGGAGTTTGAATTATAATCCTGCAAATGATATTGAAATGAAAGAGATTTTGGTTATGCCTAATTTTGAAAGTTTTGATAAGAATGTAGTTGTTGGACAAATGGTGCATCGTAAGATTGGTGAAAGATTAAGATTTAATTTGAAGAATTTTAATGGGTCTTGGATTAGTGATCGTGGATTTGATAAATTACTTTATAGTTTTAAATATTTGATACAAGATTTGAATAAAGAATTAGATGGGAATATTTCATTAGGTGTGTCTGTTGGAGCTAATCATTTGTTTGATGGGAAGTTTTATGTTTATAAAAATAAAATGTTAGCTAGGAATGATCAGATTGAATTTGTTTCTAAGTTAGTTAAAGATTTTGATATTGAGTATATTGAAGATCCGTTAGAAGAAAATGATTTTTCTAGTTGTAAACATTTTAAACGTGGTATGGTAAGTGCTAATTACTTACTAGGTTCTAATGTTGAAAGATTTAATCAAGTTAAAAATTTTGTTAATACTATTGTTGTTAAACCTACACAGATTGGTAGTTTAGTTAAGACTAGAGAGTTAATTAATAATGCAAATGAAGAAGGATTGAATGTTGTATTGTCTGAAAGTTCTGGTGAAACAATGGATACAATTAATTGTCATTTAAGTGTTGCTTGGAATGTTCCGTATGTAAAATTAGGATTGATTGGAAAAGAAAGAAGAGCAAAGATAAATGAGTTTAAAGAAATTGAAACTAATCTTTGAAAAGATTAATCAAATGAGTTTTACTTGTAAGTTTGATCAACATCGAATTTTGAAAAGATTAATCAAACGCAACTTTGTAAAAGTTGACAAACACGTTAAAGTTAACAAAATAAAAGTGTGATTAGTATGTTTTTAAATAATCCTTGAAATTGTAACTATTGGGGAATAATTATAAAACTATTTAAATAACTCAAAATAAAGTTTATATTAATTATGATTGATTATTTAATCCGTAAAAAGGAGGTGGCATAGGGTGGTAAACGTAGTTAGTGAAACAGCGGTTGGAATTCTAACACCTTTACAGCAGTTGTGGCTTCAGGCAACACAAATTGTTCCTAGTTTGGTTGCAGCTGTTATTGTTCTAGTTATTGGTGTTTTTGTAGCTGCTATATTTGGACATGCTTTAAGGGTACTACTTGATAAAACACGGTTAGATAGTGTATTGAGAAAAGCTCAATTAACTAAAGCTGTAGGACATACAGATGTTTCTGCATTGCTTGGTGAATTATTAAAATGGTTCATCATAATAGTGTTCTTACAACAGGCAGTATCGTTAGTTAACTTAGGTGCTTTGTCTACATTATTAGGTAGATTTGCTCTTTGGTTACCGCAATTATTAGTTGCAGTGATCATTATGTTAGTAGGTTTAGCAGGAGCGCACTTTGTTGAACTTAAAGTTGTTGAACATACTAGATTGAAAGGTATGAGATTTTCAGCTAGAGTTATTAAGTGGATTATTGTAGTGGTGGTATCTCTTGTAGCTTTAAGAGAGATCGGTGTTGACGTTTCAGTATTAGAAAATACATTCCTAATAATAATCGGTGCTGTTGCTATTGGATTATCTTTAGCATTAGGTATTGGATTAGGCTTAGGTTTAAGAAAAGAAGCTGAAAATATTATCAAAGACGTTAAGAAGAACCTTTAGGGTTTTTTCTTTTCTTTTTTCTTTTATATTCTAATTTTAATCAAATAATTTTATC
>Ga0209542_10012064_pt1 | contig 15214 bp, 18 predicted proteins | sample RifCSPhighO2_01_FD_184028 | JGI IMG/M metagenome (GOLD analysis project Ga0209542, IMG submission 184028) | Soil microbial communities from Rifle, Colorado - Rifle CSP2_plank highO2_0.1 (SPAdes) (version 2) | ecosystem: Environmental > Terrestrial > Deep subsurface > Rock core/Sediment ...
AAATCACCCACATTGACCAAATCCTAAACAAAGGAGTCGTCATCATGGAGGCCTCCATTGTAGACGCTTTGCTTTCTACTGAATCTGAACTCTTACTTATCGGACAAAGCAAAGGAAAATTCGGAGGCGGACAACGTAGAATTTTTAGACAAACCCAGAAAAAAACACAAGAAGGCAACAAACCAAAGTTTTCCACCCTTGCTGCCGTCGGAGACAAAAATGGCCACATTGGATTGGGCATCGGCAAATCCAAAGAAACGGTTCCTGCCCGAGAAAAAGCGGTTCGTAATGCAAAACTCGGAATCTTTAAAATTGTTCGGGGATGCGGAAGCTGGGAATGCCAGTGCAAACAACCCCATAGCTTACCCTTTGCTGTTTATGGCCGATGCGGTTCTGTACGCATCCACCTCATCCCTGCTCCGAAAGGAAAAGGACTTTGCTGCCATCCTGAAGTTGCTAAAGTACTCAAACTCGCTGGAATCCAAGATGCTTGGAGCAAAACGTATGGACAGCCCAAAAATCGTGTCAACCTCATCACTGCCCTGGAAGCTGCCTTGAAGCAATTGGTCACCACTAAAGTTTTACCTGTTTATCAAGAACCCCTCGGTATCGTCAGTGGAGGTAAAGAATAATGCCTGACAAAAAAACTCCTGTTAAAAAAACTGCTAAGGGAGGAGCTCCTACAAGCGAGGGTCACCTTGCTGCTATCTTACTTAGAGGACTCCTTCATACGCGACACGACGTACGAAAAGCCTTGTACAACTTACGACTGCGAAAAAAACATGTCTGCGTTATTATTCCAGATAGTGCGAGTCACCGAGGCTTACTTAGCCAATGCAAAGACTATCTTACTTGGGGCGAAATTGAAGAAAGCACGATCAAAGAACTGGATACTCAAAGGAAAAAAATAGAAGGCAAAATCAGCCGTTATCACCTAAACTCTCCTAAAGGGGGCTTTGAGCGCAAAGGCATCAAAATCAGCTACCATGACGGAGGAGCCTTAGGCTACCGCTCCAATAAGATCAATGACTTAATCAAAAAGATGATGTAACATGGTACACAATAAACGTAAGAAAAACAGCCGCCACCGAGCCAGCTTTACCCACGGCTACGGAAGCAAGAAAAAACACCGTGGAAGTGGACATAAAGGAGGAAAAGGACGTGCTGGTAGCGGAAAGAAAGCCGACCAGAAAAAACCCAGCTATTGGGGCATTAAAAACTTTTATGGACGACATGGATTCAATACTCATGTTGCTCAAGAAAAAATCAATCCCATTAACTTAGATGACTTACAACTACGATTGGCCAGCTTTGTTTCCTTGGGAACGGCCAAGAAAAGCGGCGAGGGCTATGAAATTAATTTAACCGAAGCAGGCTACAACAAATTGCTTGCTTCTGGAAAGGTTAACTGCAAATTGAAGGTTACTGTGGACTATGCCTCGGAGAGCGCGGTTACTAAAGTTAAAGGTAAAGGCGGCGAAGTGATTGTTTTAAAAGTCAAAGAAGAAAAACCAGCCAAAGAAGCAAAAAAGAGTGAGAAGGAATGATCTCTTTATTAACCCAAACCTCCTTACCGGCTAATTCACCATGAGCTTTCTCGATACCATCCTGAACAATCTGCCCGAAGTGGCCGGGCCCGAACAGAAGAAGCTTGGCTTTAAAGAAAAACTCAAATGGACCTTAACGATTTTGATTCTGTTCTATATCTTGGGATTGGTCCCCTTGTATGGCCTTGGAGCCAATGCCCTGCAGCAATTCGAGTTCCTGTCTATTATCTTAGGCGCTAGCTTTGGAAGCATCATTCCCATTGTTACTGGAAGCATTGTTCTACAACTGCTGAATGGTTCAGGCATTTTAAAATTTGACTTGACTACCTCTGAAGGCAAACGCCGATTTCAAGGCATCCAGAAACTATTAAGCATCTTTTTCATCATTTTTGAAGGATTCATTTACGTCGGCATGGGTGGTTTGCAACCTGCTGAAGGCATCCCCAAACTATTCCTCATCTTCCAACTCTTTTTAGGCGGTATGGTCATTCTATTCATGGATGAAGTTGTAAGCAAGTGGGGCTTTGGATCGGGCATTAGCTTGTTCATTGCTGCTGGAGTCAGCCAAAGCATGCTCATCCGAGCTTTGAACCCCTTTGCCAGCCCAACTAATCCTACCATCGCTTCAGGTGCCATTCCTGCCATCTTCCAATCTTTAACTCGAGGAGACCCTATGACCTCAGTTCGTCTGCTGGCTAGCATCCTTGCGACCATTGTTGTTTTCATGATCGTTGTCTATGTCCAAAGTATGAAAGTCGAAATTCCTCTTTCCTTTGGAAGAATACGAGGTCACGGCATCCGGTGGCCCTTGAACTTCATGTACACCAGTAACATCCCGGTTATTTTAGTAGCCGCGCTTATTGCGAATGTTCAGTTATTAGGAAGTTTAATGCAAAACTGGGGATATCCTTTACTGGGACATTTCAGTGGAGGACAAGCCATTTCCGGCTTTGCCTTCTGGCTTAACCCCCCTAATGTACTGAACCAAGTCCTTACAGGAAGCATATCACCTTTAACCTTCCTACACGCTCTCGTCTACATTGTTGTCTTTATGGGAGGTTCTGTTTTGTTTAGCTACTTCTGGGTCCAAACCAGCGGAATGGACGCCCGAAGCCAAGCCGAACAAATGCTGAAATCCGGCCTGCAAGTACCTGGCTTTAGAAAAGATGCCCGTGTACTGGAACGATTGTTACAACGTTACATTGGACCTTTGACCTTCATGGGTGGCTGTGCTGTGGGATTATTAGCTGCCCTTGCCGACATTTCAGGCGCTTTGACCTCTGGAACTGGCTTGCTGCTTACGGTTATGATCGTGTACAAACTCTACGAAGACATTGCAAGGCAGCACATGATGGACATGAACCCCATGATGAGGCAGTTTATGGGCGGAAGTTAAGAAATTAATTCTAAAATAAAAAACTAATTCTTTTTTTATCTTCCTTTTTTTTATTAGTGTAAGCTTTTTATATTAGAGAAACTAAAAGAGATCCATGATCAACCTTTCCTCTTGGAAGACCTGGACGGTGCTGGCTGGGACACTCCTAGTTGTCACTTTGTTGTTATACCTGGTTTATGTGGCGGATACACAAGCCTCTGAAAAGGTTGCTTTAAATCAGCTGACTCCTAAACTGAGTGTGGAAGAGACCGAGCAACGGTGCTTGGAACGATTGCAGGCTGAAGTGCCTGCCCTTTTAAGCCAAGTCCCTCTTGCGGCTAACATTCCGATTGTGGATCATGAGCAGAGAAAAATCCCGGTATTGATTACCCCCACCCAATATGCTGTGCTGGATTATTCGGCGTTTCTTAATCAGGTCCAGGATTATGTTTTCAAAACCTTGCCAAGCTGTGTTCAAGAAACGGGAGGATACACTCTTGAAAACCTGCACATTTACCCTTTGCTAGACTCGCCTACCTTGAGCCTTTCTCTGCAGTATACTCTTTTATGGCAAAAAAGAACGGTTAAACAAAGCCGTACGATCTTTACCTCGGATTTTAACGCTCAAAACCTTTTCCAGCTTGTTCAAGAATACGTTCAAGTTCAACGGGTGCTTCCAGCCGTTCAAGTCCAACTCTTAGAACGGCTTTCTGCTCAATATAGGGTTAAGATTGAGCTGTATGGTCTTGGAGATACAGTCATTTACCAAGTGTTTGACCCTAATATGCTTAATGTCTCACTTTTATTTGCCGCTCAATATCCCTGGCAACAACCTGTCCAAGGTGCTGAGCTCAAGGAAGCTGGCCAACTACAGAGTTTTGAAAATGTGCGATTCAAAGAAGGGAAGTTTTGGATTATTAAATAAACAAAAAAAAGAAAAACTATTGTGGAGAAAGGAGGGTGATGGTGTCTCCGCGGATGAAAACAGTGCCGAGCTTGCGCTTCACTTCATTATCAATGCGCTCCTCTGCCTCGTCTAAAACAATGTTGATGTGAATGTCAAATGCCTTCAATAAGCCCACGTACTGGCGGCCGTTCTTTAGCTCGACAATGACTCTCTTGTTGCGACTCTTATTCAATGCGTCTAAAGGACGACTTTCCATACTTTCCATGCTATCACCTTATCATATAAAAAATAAATTAATTCATCGTATTCGTAAATGCTTTATAAATGTTGTGATCCTTTATCGTCTAGAAATTGCCTCTGAATTACCAGTATCTACGATCGGACCAGCGCCAGGGATGGTAGTAATAAGAAGGGCGGTAGTAATTGGATTGGTAATAAGGGCGATAATAACTGTACCCTGGCCAACGGTATCCAGAATAGGGTTGATAATAAGTAGGGTACGAATAAGGATGCCAGCGCCAATAACCACTGGACTGATAGCGATAAGGATAATCCCACTGGTCATCGTATTCTGGCGGAGCAATGCTTAAAGCAGAGATAGGAGCAACTAACAGCAACAACCATATCAGAAAGATCGGTAAGGACTTCATGATCGGAAGGAATGCGGTGAAGTATTTAACTTTTACCATCCATAATAGCCCTATCGGGAGGGAAAGCCATACCCGCCGTATCTGGAGTAACTGTATGGATTCCAGTGGGAACCACCGTACGTGACGGGGTGGTGAACGTCTAAGTATTGGTTGGAGTACAAGTCGACTATGTTATGATGGTCTTGGTATTGGTATAAGTGATGGCGCACGGTTTGTATGGTGTTGTGGCGGTAATGAGTAAATACACGAGGTATGTTCTGAACATCGTACACGTGGCGCTGGTATACATTGCCCCCTAATTGGGAGGCATATGACATGGGAGAGCCATAGTTTGGAAGAGAGTAGGCATAGGCGTTGGCTAAAGGCAGAGCTAAGACCAATAAGGCCATTATAAAAAGGATGGTTCTTTTCATGAACTTGGGAAAGGTTGCTTCTTTTTAAATATTTCCCCTCCTCAGTGGTTATTCTGAGAAGTCTTCGACGGTGGCTTGGACTAAGGCGAGGTAATCCTTCGTGGAGATGGACATGGAATCCGTCACCAGGCCGACGTTGAAATTAATGGATTCGTTCTCCAGCAAAGACCTGTCTACGTAGAGAGGAAGACCCAATAGGCTTCCAAAGGGAGGAACGCTGCCCGGTTCGCACTTGGTTTTCTCTAAAAGCTCTTCTGGATTTGCAAAACGAACCTTTTTCACATTTAGCAACGTACGAAGTTTACCTGAATCCAAACGCTTGGCTGCGGACAACACGCACATGATGAATTGCTCATCTGCCTTCAAGACCATAGCCTTCGCCCCTGTTTTGATGTCTACCCCGCGAACCTTAGCAGCTTCTTCGGAAGTACGAACGGGAAGGTGATGGAATTCTTTGAATGGAATATTGTGCTGCTGGAACAAGGAACGAATTGCCTTAAGCGTGTCTTCTCCCATTGTATATTAAGCAGTTCAATATCCTTTATTAATCTTGTTCCACCATAGGATTCCAACCAACAAGATTGCTCCTAGAATCAGACTTAATTCAAAAAAACCAAATCCTCTCTCTTTCTTGAAATCCTCTGGGAAGAGCACCTGGAACGAAGCCAATACATCGTACGCCCCTGCTTGATGACCTATTACTTCCATCTTCCAAGACCCTGGAACGGATAGAGAAGACATTGGAAATACAAACCCATTCTCTTTTGCTTCTACTCCTGCTACGATCGGACCGATGGATTTTTCTTTGTTTTCTAATGTGACCACAGCATGATATACGTTTTCCTTGAATGTTAACTCTAGAAGTCTAGGCCTCACTTCCGTGAGAAACACTCCATTATTGCTCTTTTCAAAAGGAGCTTTTAATGGTGGACTTGTGACGATCATCCACCCGCTTAACAACAAGACAATTACACCTACTGCGGCTTCCCATCGGATCCTTTTTTTGGATGCACTGCGTGCATTCAACAGACGCAAAGCAAACCAGCTTGCGGCTATCATGGATAAGATTAAACAACGAATCCCCCAATCTGTTCCTAGATTTGACCAAGACTTTAGGTGAAGCCAAACGATGTAAGCTCCAGTTACAATGGCAGTGATGACTGCTGCTTCCAACCATCTCTTTTCATTTTGCTCTTTTTTTATACTCGCCCAGCCGAGGAAGATCATAATACCTGCCCAAGTTTCTTTTGCCAACAGGTGAACAAAATTGATGAAGACAGAAAACAAGGGATACACATCTGAAGCTGCAGCATGGCTCATTCTTGCTCTTGCCAGAATCATCAATAGAACACTCCCTAAACAGATCCACTGCCCAGACTTTTTCTTACCCTTCCAGAACCACACCCCCAAACAGACCAGGCCTAGTAAAAAACGATAGCTGGTGAAATGCCCTAACTCCGTACCTAAGAATGAATGTTGAATTGCAAGCCCGCCAAAATCAACTGTTTTTTTGAGCGAAAAAGCCAACGTGCTAAGGATCACTAAACCCGCCCCGGACAACAGGTACTTACTCACCTTCTCTGAACTAGCCCACCCACCCAGTACCATGACCAGTGCGCCGACTAGCAGAGCTTGCCCAATCAGTTCCAACCCAACCCAAAAAATATCCAACCCTCCCTCTTCTTGCAAGATTTGCTCTGCCTCTTTCCCTTCTGCGCCTTCCCCTACCCTAAATGAATAAGCCCCTTTTGTAAAATGGCCGTCGTCCGCTGAAAGAACTGCCCAAGAAACCGTGTACGTCCCATTTTGAGATACCCCCTTCCCAACTAGATGATGGGTATCTAAATAATCTACATGAACCTGATTTCCTACTCGGCTCCCTTTTGAATCATACACCTCAATGTGACTGCCCCCTAGATCCACCCGTTCACTGAACCAGATGCTGACTTCTGTCGGGGGCTGCTCCAGCGTGGAACCTGGCATTGGACTGGATTGCGTTGGAACCGCATGCGCTGCGGCAAAAGGAAGAAGCAGAATCCATAATAAAAATAATTTATTCATTGCACCTTCCAGAAAGCAATGATGCTTAATAGAAGAGAAAGCCCTGCCAAGATTGCCGCAACCATTGGCCACCTATTTTCTTTTTTAACACTCAATTCCTGTAACGAAGCGGAAGGCTCTGGAAAACCGTACTCTGCTTTTGGCTTTGGACAGCCAAAAGACCCTGCTTTTAAGATGCGGGTTACACCTTCTGAAACTTCAACACGACTCGTGTCATCTGCAGTAGCTGGATGGCCTGTAGGATTGCAGGAGAACATCAGGTCCACGGAAACTTCATTGATCATGCCAAATACTCGGTATGTGAATGTGGTTGCAAGCGTAGGATAGAACTCGGCCTTGTACGCTCCTGGATCCTTATACGCTGGAGCAAGAGCCATTGTTTTTTTCTTATCTCCTGCGATGAGTTCCACCTTTAACGAGGTTTCCAATCCAGCCACTGGCTCTGCATTGGGTGAAGAAGAATCACCTGGATTGGCTGGATCAGCGAGTTTAACCCTTAAGTCAACCCCTGTTTTATCGTCTACAAATACGGGTTCGTTTAGTGAGCCGATGACAAAAAGATATGTTTTATCTCCGATTTCGAAGACTTGACGCTCGTGCGCAAAAACCATTCCTAAACTCAATAAAAAAACGATGAAAAAAACAGCGTTTCTCATCTTCCTTAGACTTTGAGGACCCTTTATAAATAATTAGGGACAATTCTAGAATATAGAAACTTGCCAGGTCTCTGCAAATTTATCCACTAAATGATCTACGAAACTTTCTTTGTATGTGATAAGAACCTTCGCGACGGCGCTTTCATCCTTTAACCTATATTCTTTTTCACGCCCCTTCTGAACAAGAACAACGACATTGCTTGCCACCAATTTATTCAAATATCTGGATACGGCGGAGGGGGCAGTCTGTAGGTGATTCGTCAGTGCCTTGTGCGTGGCCTTTTTATTTGCCAGCAGCTGAAGAACCACTTTCCTTAGGCTTGAATTTCTCAGAATGCCCAAGATCCGGCGCTCATGGTTATTCAAGCCCAATGGAAAAAGGCGCTTGTTTCCCCTGTCTTTTTCAACCTGGATCAATCCTTTTTTATCTAAGAAACGCAAGTGGTGCTCTAAGTTACCGGTCCCTCCTCCGAATAAGCGATGCAACTCACGAAAATGAGTGCCTGGGAACTGCTCAATCAAGCTATAGAGCCTTTTTCTAGTCTCTAATTCCAGCGCCAGATGGGTCATTTTAGAATACAGCAAATGACCCCTCTTTTTATATAATTGGATTCATTTGCTGTATACAGGGACGAAAATAATCTTTATTTTTTGTCGTCCCTGATTATACCGATCGCAAATAAGATCAAAATAACGAGACTAAGTGCATGCGTAAAGACTTCAATTGCGCCTGAATGCCAAACCATAATATTCAGTGCAGTAATGATTTCTTTTAATGCAAAAACAAAAAAAGCCAAGCAGACAAAGAGAAACTTGCGATTATTGTGCTTTTTATACGTTAACCAGGAAATGGCAAATAAAGCGATGGACAAGGCTGCCGTGATGAAATGCAATAGGTCATGGCTGAATTCGTACATGAAAAAATGGAAGGGGCTTCATTTTATAAATCTTATTCCTCCACATGAATCTGTTTGTATGGTTTTGAGTACACTTTCTCGAAAACGACCTTTTTTTCCAACAACAGGACCACGATGAATAAAACGACCATCAATATGATCTGTACGGTTACGAACTGTTTTAATGAGCTGTGGAACAACAACGTGAAGATTAAGTCACACATCAGCGCCAGCCAAAGCAAGGCGATGTTGTCATATTCTTCCCTAGCTAATTTATAACAGTAAACCAAGTTGATGATGGAAAGCAAGGTAAACGCCAAGGTACCTGCAAACAAGATATCTCCCCCACCGAAATTAGGCCCAAAAATGGTTGAAACCACCCAGTTTGGGAAGAATAGAAAAACAGCTAGTAAAACCCCGCAGCAAGCTAAGTGGTAGCGCAAAATCGACTTGAAATAAGGTGCCGTTTCCTGACTTGTACTGAATGCCTCCACCACTTTCGGGAAGAAAACCGAGGCCATGGAAACTGAAATCATGTAGGGTACCTTGAACAACATAGACAATGCCAGGTAATGCCCTGCCAGTTCCTTTGTCAAGTAGTGCTTGGCAAAGACTACATCTAAGTATAACAATATAGAAAGCGCCAAAGACACATAACACACTGGCCAGGCATACTTTAAAATGTCCTTTCGCTTAATCTTGTAAGGCTCTAAATGGCGCCATTTCCATAATGGCTTCAATGCCAATAGGTACGCTGCTAGGGCGCCGAACACAAATGCTGCAATCGCCCCATTTGTTTTGAACTGCAAGAAAAAAAGAACCAAAACAAAGATGAATCTGAGCAATGGATCGAATAACTTCAACAAGCTCAACTGAAAAAACTCTTGAAGACCCCTTAATGTTCCGTTCACTACAGGTTCTAATGAAGCTAAGATAATCCCTAAACCCAACCAAAAGATCGCGCCTTTTCCTGTCATATTGAAAAAATCCCCCACCGGACCGCTGAACACAAACAGCAACAATGCCACGCCAACACCTGCCGAAAAGAAAATCTTAAATGCGGACAAGGAAAGATACATGATCATCTCCACCTGACTCCTTGTACGATAATAGGAGATGAATTTAGTGATCACCATCTCGCTTACCAAACCTGCAATGGTCACTGCAAGAATAATGGAAGTAATGACTCCCACCGTACCGTACTCCTCCGGTCCCAACTTACGAGAAGTCACTACATGGAATAATAAGTTAAACACTGTACCGGCTAAAGTCATAAGACCTAACATAGCGGTGGTCTTAAACAAGTCCATGTCTACCTGCTTTGAACCATGAGACTTCCACCAAAACCAAGACTTAAAGGGATCCATCCTATACCTATCTATAGAAACAGGAAACCGGCTTATAAAGCTTTCCTCCTAACAAAAATTTCGTGGTTTAAAGTTTCGTGCGCTCAGAAACAGCAGTTTCTGGCGCAAAAAGGAACATGGTTCCTATTGCGCCAAGAGCGCTGCTCTTGTGCGCGCCAGAAAGACTACGGCCTTTCTGTGCGCTTTAGCACGAAATTTTTGGAAGCCTCAAAAAGCTACGCTTTTTGGGCCACAGAAATGCTATGCATTTCTGTTGGTTCAGAGAAGTGCACGGCACTTCTCGAACAAGAAATCCGAATTGGATTTCTTTGTTCCAAAAATCACTGATTTTTGTTACTAAGGATTATAAACCTTAGAGCATCCCCTGCTTTATGAATTCTCAAGTTTTTAAGAATGTCATCTCTGCCTACCATGCTTACCGATTCTCTAGGATGTTCGGATTGAACGTTGCCGGAAACAATGGCATCGACCTTCTTGGGAAAGACCTGGGCATTGAACTCAAGTGTCGAAGCGACCGATGGCACCTCACTTGGCCTGTCCATTATGAGCAGGTAGATAAATTTCCCTCCCAACAGCCCGATAAAACACTTTATTGGGCTTTTCTTCTCTACAATTTTAGAACCCCCGTTTCAACCTTAGATCCTGGAACACCTCTTCATCATTTAGGCCTTTATGTGCGCAATCCCCAAGTTTGGTTCCTTCCATGGGACTGGATTCGGCCTTTTCCTGTTTCTCGCACCCCTAAGGCTAGCTATATTTATGTCCATAGAGGCGACCTGCCGCCTTCTTTGGACTTCCAATCTGTGACTAGAAATGAATATCAATTGCATCTTCCAAAAGGTCTTGACCTGGAAAGACTCGTTCAGAGAGAATCTCAGCCCGCTAAACTTTACAGACTAAAAGTTTAAATAAAACAACTGCTTGGCTTTTTCTATGAGTGAACTCGACAAGATCCGCAAGAAACTAGAGAAAGAGTTTGAGGAAAATGTTGAAGTCGATGAAGACAGCGAGCATCCCATCCATGAAAAGTACACGAAACTCAAAAAGAAGAAATGGCTCAAGGAATAAGCCCAACGTTTGGAAAAAACCTGGCTTTTATGAAGCCATGGAATCCATCCCCAACCAGATTACGTTCTCTAGGTTTGTGTTGCTGCTTCCTTTGTGGCTTACTGCTTTACTTGAACTTCGCACGGCTTTTGCCGCTTTTTTCCTACTTGCCGGGCTTACCGACATTTTAGACGGTTACACGGCTAGAAAACTAAATCAGACGACGCACTTTGGAGCGGCGTTTGACAGCTTTGTAGACAACCTGATTGGCTTATCTATGATCTTTTGGGCCTTTCTCCTGCTACCGGATTTGATTCGGGAACACCTCACCTTGATTGTGGGTCTTTTTGTTTTATTGGCCATTAACCTAAGCCTGCAATTATGGACTTACCACCGCTTCCTTCCGTTGCACTTGTATTCAGGAAAGCTGGAATTGACTCTGATTTACTTGTTCTTTGCCCACGCCGTGATGTATGGTTATTCTGAGCTGTTCCTATATATCTGTGCGCTGTGTGGTGTTATCACTCTGATTGAAGAGGTGATTATTACGTTACAACGCAAGACCATGCACGAAGGAACCAAGACGGTGTTTCATTCACGTTAATAAAATTTCAATGACTTCATCTTCTTAATTTTTTCCATATATCGTATGCGGACGAGTTCTGGCCAATTCTTTGGATCTAAGCCTTTCTGACCCAAGAAGGCAGCCAGCCAACGTTCAAATGAACCACCTGCGCAACCTGACCACAACTCTTCTTTACGACCCTTCACTTGGAAGGCTTTTGGATATTTATCCCCGTTTGAGCTTGCATTTTGGATTTCTAACCACTCTTTTATTCGGTCACCGCGGTACGGAAGGTAGGCATCGAAATCAAACGTGCCAACGTCGTTGTTTTTTTTATCTTCTTGGATTCCTCCATGCACCATCCACCAAGGAGTCACTCGGGATTGCCGTATCTCTAAGTCCAATGCTTGATCAAAAAAGGTTCGCATGGCTTCAGCTAGGTCATGCCAGGTTTTTACCACTTGTTCTTTTGTCCCTAAATATATGGTTTCGATTCTATGGAATTCTTCCACACGATCCAACCCATGCGTTCCTCCGGCTTCATTGCGGTAGGTTGGACCAGACCAGTCGTATATTAATAATGGAAGGCTTTCTTCGTCAATCACCGACTTCTCTAAGTAAGGCCAAAAAGGAGGACATTGAGCAAAGCTCATCATTCCCACGCAAACGCTTTTGTTCAACACTTCTTGAGCGGGAACCTTATGTGTGATGTAATACTCATCCATTACATCCTCCCAAAACTCTTCGCTGGACTCTCTTGGGACCGAGATAAAATAAGCATTGGGGTAGATATTTTTTGCGTGGCCGCTTTTTTCAGGAACATCCCAAGGCTCAAACTTGGGGAAAGTCATCTCGAAAAAGCCTAGTTTTTTGTACACTCTTTCCTCAAAGAGTTCTTTAAAAACCGCTATCAAGGCTGTTAGCTCTCTTCCTAGGATAAATTGCGCCTTTGCAGAAGTTCTTCTCAGCCAACGCATTTTTTCTAAATCTACTGCAGGATCGCTTGTGTAAGTAACGATGCGCTGCTGACCCTCCCACATGAGCTCTCTAAACTCATCCTTACCCTGATAGGATTGCTTCTTAACCTTCTCTTTGATTAAGGATACAGTACGCATGACTATCTGATCCTCGAAAAAATCTTTGTCTATCTTTTTGTAGATAAGGTGCACTTCCTTACCTTTAATTGTGACTTCCCCATAGGGTACTTTAATCGGTTTCGGAGGTGTTTGATCTAGATCAAATATAGTCTCGTACTCTTCCAAGTGGTAGTCTTTTGTCCCTATTTTACACTCTTTACCAAGAATTTCCTTTAGTTTTCTATCCAGCTGAACTACGAAATGAGTCGGATTGGTATCTCCTGTAGTCAAGTGAAGGGTTAATTTTTCCTTTAATTCAGGCTTCGCGGAGAAACCTGGATCTTTATCCTTGAATTTTTTCTCAAGTTCATTTAATATTTTCTCTGCCGATTTCTTAGCCTTTTCATCCAGGGGCTTTGTAAACGTGAATACGACTTTTAGTTTGGACTCCATACTATAGATAAACGACGATTCATATAAAAAGGTTTCCAGCAGAATAGGTAGTATATCAAAGACTTGACATTAAACTTTAAGCTCGACTTTCTTTCCTTTCTTCAAGGCGGCCAGAAGGATCTTGCCCATGCTGCTCTCGCTTGTCATCTTGAGGTCAGCTTTCTTGGAAGAATGGGCCGTGAGTAGGTAGTCATTGTCAACAACGATGTCCACGTCCTTGTTGGTGTATTCGGCAGCTAGGTGGAAGGTGATGTTGGACTTGTTGTGCTTCACTTCATAAGGAATTGGGCTTTTACTGGATTTTTTCTTGCCTTCTAAAAGTTCACGTACGTCAATCGAGATGCCTAGTTTTTCTTCGATGCGTTGGATGGTCTCCCCTTTTGGGCCGATGATCTCCATCTTCTTTTCAGCTGGAACGTAAACCACACATTTGTTGTCCGAAACCATCTCCACCTCGACCTTTTCGGAGTACTTCTTGAAGGCCTGCTTGATGGGCTCGATGGCGAGACGGGCGGCCGGGCTTATTGAATCTGTTTTGACGGGGATGACGACGGTTTCTTCTCCATATGAGTAGACTTCAAACTCTAACTTACCTGATTCGAAGTCATGCACGACGACGACGGGGCGTGCCAAATCGGCTTCGGTCATTCCTGCGGGGACCTTTACTTGCATTCCCACGCTAAAGACCTTATCTATTTTTCCGTTTTGGATAAAAATAACCGTGTCCATAACGTGCGGAATGACGCCGAGTTCAATTCGGCCGATGAAGCGTTGGATGGCATCGATGCACGCCGTTGCGTGGACAACTCCAACCATGCCGACTCCGCTAAGTCGCAGGTCTGAATAGAGACGGAAGTCTTCGGTGGAACGCATCTCATCAAACAAGGTGTAATCTGGGCGTGATAAAAGAAGGATGTCTTGCATTTCCTTTGAGGCCCCATGGCTTAAAGAATACTGGGTGATTTCATCGCTTAACACCAAGTCCCGGGGTGTTTCGATGGTCTTAATGACCTTATTTTTAGTAAGATAAAATTCAGCTAAGGCCTGGCAAAAGGTGCTCTTCCCATGCCCGGGAGGCCCTGCAATTAAGATGCCTTCTGCTTTTTCGGCAATGCGAGCTGCTAACTTCTCTGACAATTTGTAGTCGGATAAGGAGAGCTGTTTGATGGGACGCACGGCTGTTATTTCATAACCGTCTGAGAATGGGGGGCGGGTGATGACAATGCGGTAATTGGCAATTTGGACAATGGAAGAACTACGGCGCTCCACTTCAATGAAACTGTCCTCTCGTAAAGAAGCTTCTTCTAATATTTCTTTTCCCATGTCCCGCAATGCATCTGCTGATAAGATCTCTTTACTAATCTTTACGAACTCCCAATTGCCTGGAAGGCCTTTTTTTGCTCTTGGAACGCAGCCTTCCTTTAGGTGAACACTCATGGTGTCCTCTGTGAAGTACTTGACTAGGATGAAGGGCTTTTCTGATGCTGTGAATTCATACAGGATTACTGAAATTCCCTTGGACTCTGCAACCGTTGCTTGAACCTTATCGGCTGTGAATAAAGTGGCTTGCTCTTGAACCGCTAATTCTCGGATTAACGAATCAATTTCTCCGGACTTAGCGTAACGGATTTCGAAGTCACCTGGACGAGAGCCCTTGAATTGCACCTCAAACTTATGAGATTTGGTTAAATTACGAATGGCCTTGATCTCTTCCAGGCCTTTCAGACCAGTTTCACGGCCTTTATTGGCCTGGCTTTCGAGCTCTGCCACTACGGCTTCATGGATGAGGACAAACTTTGGATGGAGCTCCTTTGCCTTGATTTTTTGAGAGAGCAAACCCTCTATGATGATGCTTGTATCCGGCACGATCTTTTCATGCTCCATATCGACGAGAAGGTTTATAATGTTTATAAAGGTTGTTCCGGTGGTTTCGAGCCCCTTCTTTTTTTGCCGTAAACTTTCCGGAAAATGAGGCGAAAGCTTTAAGTATAACTAATGTATAACTTATTTTTATGGCGGTTGAACTCATTGTGCGGAGATGGGGGAACTCCTTTGGTGTCGTGCTACCTAAGGAACTTCTTCGACAGAAAAAAATTAGACCCAACGACAAAGTACTTATAGAACTCATCAAGCCGGCCGATCTGAGTGATGTGTTTGGCACCCTCAAAACGAAGATGTCTGGTCAAAAATTTAAAAACCTG
>Ga0209542_10012069_pt1 | contig 15208 bp, 15 predicted proteins | sample RifCSPhighO2_01_FD_184028 | JGI IMG/M metagenome (GOLD analysis project Ga0209542, IMG submission 184028) | Soil microbial communities from Rifle, Colorado - Rifle CSP2_plank highO2_0.1 (SPAdes) (version 2) | ecosystem: Environmental > Terrestrial > Deep subsurface > Rock core/Sediment ...
CCTTGGAGAACAATTAACTGGAATGTATACCCAGACCTTAGCAGCATCTCAAAAGATAGTAGGGAAAGAATTTATTCGCGGTTTTGGAGAAGTAGAGACCCAGGAGTGGGGTGTCCGGCATAACGATGCCAGAGTATTACAACTGGTTAGTCTAGCGCAAAGAAATGACTTGAACTTTATGTTCCATCCAGTTGCCAGCAAAATAGATGATGTAGAAAAAATTATTGAAGCTTACCCGGGCACAACTTTTTTGATCCACATGTACAGGGAGGATTTGGATGACAGTAAAAGTCAATTGATTAAAATATTACAAGAGCATGACAATCTCTATTTCAGTATAGATGCTGCGCATATTCTTTTTGTTGATTCTCTAGGCGGTGATCTTGTATATGTGTATGACAGCGCAAACAAACAAGCTTCGATAGATAAATTTATTTCAACGTTCGACAGCAAAGAGAAAACCATGACTGCTGATGCTATCAAAGCGTACAAGCCGCTGGTTGATGCCGTGCCTGATAAAGTGATGTGGGGAACAGAAATCGGCCCTGAATACGCCTTTGATTCCAAAGTATTTGATCGAGCAGTCAAGATTTCACGCTTTGTGATTGCCGGATTTAATCCAGAACATCAGGAAGCAGTAGGATACAAGAACGCTTTAAGGGTATTTGGAGAAGGAGTAGTGGTAGATGCAAATATCAAAGTGCTTGATACCAGCTCTTGGCCGGATTGCACTGATGATCAGATTAGTGGCTGTGATACTTCTTGTGAAATTCCAGATTCAGATACCTTAACTGCTGAACAGGAAGCATGTGATCGAAATTGTCTTATTGGTAAACAGTGCAGGGAAGTTTTTGAGAATGATGTTGGATAGCCTTCCTTTACAAAATCTTTATAAAACTCCTTCTCCTTGACGATAGTATGGATGATAAATCTCTTGTGGTTTTTCAGGACACAAAAATAAGAAGAATTTGGTTTAATGAAGAATGGTGGTTTGTAGCCACAGACATTATTACGGCATTGACTGATAGTAAAGATCCCACGGGCTACCTTAAAGATATGCGTAGAAGAGATGAAGGTTTTGCTCAAGGGTGGGGGCAAATTGCCACCCCCCTTCCAATCCAAACTCAGGGCGGCATCCAGAATTTGAATTGTGTTTCTACTAAAGGTGCTTTGAGACTTGTTCAATCTGTCCCTTCCAAGAAAGCAGAACCCTTCAAGCAATGGCTTGCCCAAACAGGATACGAACGCATACAAGAAATTGAAAACCCCGAATTGGCGCAAAAACGCATGAAAGAGCTCTTCAAGTTCAAAGGATATTCTGATGAATGGATAGAGAAACGAGTTAGGGGCATTGCCATACGAGACGAACTTACTGATGAGTGGGGTAAACGTGGTGTTAAGACCAATAAGGAATATTCTATCTTAACTGCAGAAATAGCAAAAGCAACTTTTGGCATGACTCCCAGCGAATATAGGGAATTCAAAGGATTACAAAAAGAAAATCTCAGAGACCACATGGATGACTTAGAACTTATATTCACCATGCTAGGAGAACGTGTGACTACAGAAATCACGAAAACAAAAGATACGCAAGGCTTTGCTGAAAACAAAGATGCCGCTAAGGAAGGTGGAGAAGTAGCTGGAAATGCGAGAAGAGATGCAGAAAAAAGAATAGGAAAATCTATAATCTCCAGCAAAAATTATATCGCCGAGCCTGAAAAAAAAAGGAGACTCTTAAGATAAACTATGGACAAAGAAGATTCAGAAGAACAATCCGTTCATTGGACAGATGTGGCTGCCGAGAAAGTTATCAGAGAAAAAGGCAACAAAAAAACCTATACCGTAGCCGCAGGTATCACCTCTTCTGGTACTGTACATATTGGTAACTTTAGAGAAATCATCACTGTCGACTTGGTCCGCCGAGCCTTAGAAAAGCGCGGAAAAAAAGTCCGTTTCATATATTCTTGGGATGATTTCGATGTCTTCCGAAAAGTTCCTGCCAACATGCCTAAACCAGAACTACTACGGCAATATCTCAGAAAACCTATCATCGATACTCCTGATACTTTCGGCTGTCACAAGAGTTATGCTGAACATCATGAAAAAGAAGTTGAAGAAGCTGTCCCTAAAGTAGGCATCACTCCAGAATTTATGTATCAGGCCAAAAAATATCGTTCTGGAGAATATGCCAAAGAAATGAAGCATGCCTTGGAAAACACCGAAGCCATAGTCAAGATTCTTAATCAATTCAGAGAAGAACCGTTAGAGAAAGAATGGCTGCCGGTCTCTTTGTTCTGTGAGAAGTGCGGCAAGGATACTATCAATACTCTAACCTGGCCCGGCGGTTATACACTTAGTTATGAATGTGAATGCGGCCATAAAGATACTTTTGACTTCAAGAAGAAACCAACCCTCACGAAATTGAAATGGCGCGTAGATTGGCCCATGAGATGGAATTATGAAAAAGTAGACTTCGAGCCGGGCGGTAAAGATCATTCTACGGTGGGCGGCAGTTATGATACGGGAAAAGACATATGTAATCAAGTTTGGGACTTTGATGCTCCCAGCTATGTCATGTATGATTTTATCAGCCTAAAAGGAATGGATGGCAAGATGTCCAGTTCTAAAGGAGATGTAATTACTCTTAAAGATGTCTTAGAAGTATACGAGCCAGAAATAACTCGCTACCTATTCGCCGGCACGCGACCGAACCGGGAATTCGCCATAAGCTTCGATGCCGACGTCATCAATGTCTACGAAGAATTCGATAAAGCAGAACGAGTTTATTTTGGATTGGAAGAACTTAAGGATGAGAAGAAAGCTGAGAAATACAAGATCGCCTACGAACTAAGTTATATAGGAAAAATTCCTAAAACTATTCCTTACCAGCCAAAGTTCAGACATCTCACTATGCTCTTACAGATTAATAACTTCAAGATCGACAAAGTAATTGGCTATTTTGAAAAAGAATTGAAGAACGATCACGACAAAAAACGTCTGCGCATCAGAGCAGAATGCGCTGCCAACTGGCTGCAGAGACATGCTCCGGAAGAATTTAAGTTTACCGTCCAGGAGAAATGCCCGGTAAAAGTAAGCAAAGAAGAAAAGAAAATCTTGCACGAGGTAGCTAAAAAATTATTAGAACGTGACTGGACTGATGTGGAACTGCATGAAGAGATGTACATCCTTTGCAAGAATCACAATATGCAGCCTAAAGATTTCTTTGCTCTCTGCTATAGGGTTTTAATCAACAAGGAACGTGGGCCTAGGCTGGCTGCTTTCATCTTAGAGATTGGTAAAGAGAAAGTCGCGGAATTGCTGAAGAAAGCGTAATCTATTTTCTCCAAGAAAGATATTTATATAACCTAGCTGAACTACTTTTAGCAAAGAAAAAGATAGGTGTGTTTCCGTGCAGTCATTTATTCAAGATTTTGGCATCCTCTTCCTAGTCATAGTTGCAATCTCCTTTCTGGCAAAATTACTGAAGCAGCCGATTATTATCGGCTATATACTTTCTGGGTTTATTTTTTCCTTCTTTATCGCCGGCGGCAGTTCTACCGAAGAGCAGATCCTCTTGATGGCGGAACTGGGAATAACCTTCCTGCTCTTCCTGATGGGTCTGGAATTTGATTTTCAGAACTTAAAATATCTTGGGAAGGATATCTTTATCTCTACCACTATTCAATCAGTTATTTTCTTCGCAGTTGCTTTTGTGCTTGCTTCTCTTTTAGGATTTACTACCACCCAGAGTATCTACCTGGCCATCATTTTCATGTTCAGCAGCACCTTGCTGGTCGCGAAATGGCTGGAAGACAAAAAAGAAACCTCTACCCTGCATGGGAAAATAACTTTGGGTATCCTTATCGTACAAGACGTGCTAGCAATCCTCATCCTTACCGTTCTTAATTTATTACAGGAAACCAATGCTTTAGCCATTGCCTTTGTACCTTTGAAAGGATTATTGCTGCTTCTCTTGGCTATAATTTTCGTAAAGTATATCCTTAATCACTTACTTAAGATTGCCTACCGTTATCCGGAATTACTTTTTGTACTTAGCTTGGGGGTATGTTTTTTATTTGTTTGGATCTCCCCGCTTCTAGGTTATTCCACTACTATCGGTGCTTTTATTGCCGGGGTAACCTTAGCTAACACCGAATACAAGAACGATGTTTTGGGGAGATTGAAGCCGTTGATCATCTTTTTCAACCTGCTCTTTTTTGTCGGATTGGGTTTCCAAATAACCACTGATTTCAATACACAGATTATTTCTTTAATCGTGCTCTTTTTTGTGCTTTGTTTCATCATTAAGCCGGCAGTTATTTACCTTACTCTTAAACAGCGGGGATATGACTTAAAGACTTCCTTCCTAGTGGCGGTAAATCTTTCCCAATTTAGTGAGTTTGGCATTATCATTATTTCTGCCGGCATCGCCAGCGGTTTCGTAGGCGGAGAGATTGGTGCAGTAGCTATAATCCTGGTAGTATTGAGTTTGCTCATCTCTTCTTATTTCATAAAATATGATCACCAGATCTACAGGTTTTTGGAGAAGTATCTCCATAAGATAGATCATTTATTTTCTAAAAAAGAGTTGAGTGGTGGCGGTTCTGGGGCACTGGGATACCAGATCATTTTTTTTGGATATTATGATTTGGGAAAAGAATTTTTCTCTAAGCTGGAAGGGTTAGGAAAGAAAGCCTTAGTCATTGAGAATGATCGTGCTAATATTCATCTCTTAAAACAGGAAGGAATACCGTATCTCTACGGCTCAGTCTCTAATCCGTACTTCTTGGATCATCTTGACTTATGCGAAGCAGAGATAGTAGTTTCCAGTGTTATCAATACCGATGAAAGCAAGACCATCATCAAGTCAGTTAAAGAAAAAAGTCCCAAAGCGTTGATTATCGTTACTGCTAAAGGTCTCAAAAGCTCTTTGGAATTGTACGATGCTGGAGCGGATTATGTGATCTATCCTTCTTACCTCAATGAACAGAATGTTTCTGTCCTTTTAGAAGATTACACCTCTGACATCAACAAAATCATCACCAAGAAAATTAATGATCTGACCAGATTGAGGATGCGTCAGGAAAGATTGAAAGGGACAGAAACAATGTTTAACATCAATGACTTCATGAGATCTCTCTCCATAAAAGATACCGTCAAAAAAGTGCAGGGGGGGGCGCAGACAGCTTCAGATATTCTGCACTTGGATGTCTTGAATTTTACTAAGAAGAAAGATTCAGAAGTGATAAAGAAGAAAAAAGAAAGGAAGGCCTAATCATCGTCTTCTCTGCAGCCGCCGTCATCGTCGTCGTCAGAGTTCCAGTTGCATTTCTTGCCTTTTCCCTTACCGTGGCAGTATCCACCTGCTCCTGAAGAACTGTTCATTGTTCCACCGAAACCGCCGACTTGATAACTGCCTCCGTTTCCACCAACGCCAGTTCCACCAAATCCTCCGGCATTATAATCTCCGCCGTGTCCAGCAAAGCCCCCTGTTCCATTTCCTCCTTTTCCGGCACTGCCGGAACCACTCTTATTTTCTCCTCCTGCTCCGCCGAATCCTCCACTGACATCAGAACCTGAGCTTCCTCCTTGTTCATGTCCACCTGAACCTACATGATAATTTCCTCCTACGGACGGTTCTAATCCAGAACTCGAACTTCCCTTATAACTGTGATTTGGTGTTACTTCCTCTGCAGTTCCGCATGCAGCATAGAGAGCTACTAAACTTATCATTTTTGTAGAATATTTCATATTTTCAACTCCGCGTATTTTTCAAAGAAAGTAAATGACTGCTTCATAAACATTGTTGTTCTTGAAAAGAAGGATATAGTAAAAGAAACGCTTATCGCTCCTCAAAAAATAAAAAAATGCGGACGGCAGGACTTTCGCTCCGGCTACACTTTAGGCTGCTGATCGTGGGGCTTCACGAAGTGAACGCCTCACTTGACAACGTTCGCCTAGTGTAGCAGGCAATTCGAACCTGCGTAGGCACTAAGCCAATGGGTATCTTCCGTTTAGAACGGCCTAAGCTTGGACTAATTCTTGATTTTTTTCACAGAATTAACCATCCCGTTTGACCGCTCCAGCACGTCCGCATTAAGAGATTAAAATATGGCAACTACTTTAAAAATCTATTGGCTTTCTGCTATTTTTATGCCAGCAATATACTCTGATAATTGCTGGGATTGCCGCTTAAATCGTTCTGCATTTTCTTGATCAGAGAACTCAAAAGCAACAAATCCCCCTTTCTGGCTTGAAGCCTTGTAACTTCCTTCATGAGAAGCAGCGATATGGACAAGTGTATTAAATTCGGTATTATTTACTTCTCTCCCCTCTTGGTATTGCACTGTTGCATAGTATCTTGGTGTCATTTTTCTTTTGAACAGCAATTTTTATATAAAGCTTACCCTAAATTGTATGTGCATAGCGTGAAAATCACCAGTGAGGGCTTTGTACCATCGGTAGTCAAAGTGTGTGCGCTCGTAGAGACTCCGTAAAGATTGAGACGAGCGCCCCGAACGAGCTATGCACATACCCTAAATTCTTAAAAATAATCTTATCTCTTGATTTTTATGCAAATCCGCCGAATCAAATACAAAGATATTGAGCAAATACCTCAGCTAAAAATAAATACATCTTTCAAAACAGATTTCCAGGGCAGTTCGCCAGCGCCTTTCATCGGCAGGTTTGGATATCCCCATGTAAACATCGGCATCCTCAGTCCACAATTCTCTGGCGATACCTCTCATTATGATTCTCCTCGCCTATGGAGCAAGGATAATGCTGCTATCGGAAATATCGCCAGCCTGCGTTACGGGCTGGTAAACTCCCGCAGCCAAGCCAGTGTCAAGGATGTCCAGAAAGGCGGAAAATTTGTAGACATGGTGCAGGAAGTAGGCATGGCTAAAAATGCGGTAGAAGTAGAAGTCAACCTGAAACAAGCTCCGCAGTTACAATTCAAACCAGAAAAAGAGATCATCCCTTTCGGGCCGCAGGCAGCCATGAAAAATGCGCGGATCACCGCCAATACTGTTGTAGATTCGCGGATAGAGCGCGTGGTTTCAGATACTGATTTGAAAGCAGCACCAGCCATCATCAGCCTTTACCAGAAAGGCTTTGAAGAAAATACTTTGAACAAATTACTTTCCGTTGGCGGTGTTGGTTTGAAAGAAAATCGCAAACTTGTGCCGACTAGATGGAGTTTAACAGCTGTTGATGATGCTATCGGAAAGCAGCTGATCAAAGAAATTAAGGATTTTCCAGTTGGAGAATATAGCGCCTATTTCGGAGTAGGGTGGGGCAACTATTATCTTATTCTCTATTTTCCTGAGGTATGGGGTTACGAATTATTTGAAACATATCTAGATGCCCCAGTTAATCCATGGAGTAAAAACGGTTACATGTATTCTACTGATTATGAAAATTATGATGGCCGTAAAGAGTATGCCGAAGAAACTGCGGGAGGATATTATGCCTGCCGTTTAGGAATTTTAGAAAAAATGAAAGAACTCAAGCGGCAAGGGGGCTGTCTTGCTCTTCGATTTATTACCTCAGAGTATAATATCCCTCTCGGCGTATGGGTCTGCCGGGAAGCTACCAGAAAGAGTTTACAGGAAAAGCCAATCACTTTTTCCGATCAAAGCTTGATGATAAAATATGCGCAAGAATTGATCAAAAGAAAATTTGGCTTTGATTTGGACTTGTTGTTGAAGGAAAGTAAATTATTGAAAATGAAGAAAGAACAGAAGAAATTGTTTGAATTTTGAGATTAAATTTTTCTTGCAAGTTTAACCGCTTCTCTGCAAGTCTCTTCCAAAGTTGAACAAAGCGGAGCCTCTGGGCAGTCTCGAGGAAATCGCCTACGGATATATTTTGTGCTAAGAAAATAAGCGGAGCATCAATGTCTTTCAGATAATTAGGGGCTATTAAGATCTTACCCCTCTTAGTTAACAATAGGCTAGCCTTAAAAAATGTTGTGAAAACATTACTGATATTTTTCACTCCAGATAGACAACTGCTTTTCACTACCAACTTGAAAAAAGACATTTTATAAACTAGCTCTTCTTAATTAAAAATTCATTTGTAGAGGTGGCGATAGATGAAGGACATAGACCGAGAGTTCGAAGAATTTGTGCGCAAGCACCCTAAGCGCTTGACCGAAAATCAGAAAAGGATCTGCGAGAAGTTAGGTATGGAAGTCCCTAATTGATTTTTTTCATTAATCCCTCTATTAATAAACACCAAAAGTTTTATATATAATTCTAAGCTGAAATTTGTAAAGAACAATAGGGGACTTTGAAAAACTCGCTGGATGCAGGTTTTTTCTAAGCGCTTATTTGAAGGTTTTGAGAAAAATATGGAGTTAATCAAAACCTTCAATATCTTTTCTCATGGCCATAGTAAAAACAAACGATAACCATATAGAACTAGCTAACGGAGCTCCAATTAGAGATGCCTGTGAAGAGTTAGGTGTACTATTCGGCTGCCGTTCCGGGCTGTGTGGAACCTGCATGATCGATATAGTTGACGGTGAAGAGAATCTTGCCGAATTGACCGAAGAGGAAGTGGCGATGGATCGGGATAGGAAACATCGTTTGGCTTGCCAGGCGAAGATAACAGAAGGAACAGTTACGATTAAATTTGATAAGTATTAATGGGGGATGTAAAATGAATAGAGATTTAAAACAAGAAATTAAAAATAGAGCAGAAGGCTTAGTAGAAAAAATTAGAGAATACTCACAATCGCAGGTTGATTTGTGGCAACAAGTGCCTTTGTTAGCTCTTGAAGCTGATGTAAGAGATACGAGCGACCATGTTTCCGATTACGCAAGATGGTACAGTTATGGTTACCTACCTTTACATGGAAGTCATGTGAGGGATGATTACACGGTTGCCGTTGACTTGGCAACTGGCGAATTAGTTAATCCTGCCCCAGCGTTATATGCATCCGCTGTAGGAACTAAACCGGAATTAGCTAGAGATGGATATGTGCTAAGACTTATTCACGAGTTGGAAGAATTAGATGCACAAAAACTAATTGATAATCTTAAAGAACAAGCTCAGAAACCAATTGACGCTGATGATGAACAGAGGAAAGAAAAAACAAAACAAGAATTAGGTTTAACTGAACGATATCAAAGAAGAAAATAATCACACTATAGGGAGGCATACAACATGGAAGAAAGCAAATTGGAAATCAATTCACCAGCGCCAAAGTTCGAAGCGAAAGCATTGCAGGATGATGAGATTAAAACTGTAAAGTTATCAGGTTACAAAGGAAAATGGGTGGTCTTAGTTTTTTACCCGGCAGACTTTACCTTCATCTGTCCCACAGAATTAGGTGAATTAGCTGACCATTATGAAGAATTGAAAAAACTGAATGTCGAAGTATTAAGTATCAGCACGGACACCGCCTTTACTCACAAGGCCTGGCACGACAGCTCGCCAACTATTAAAAAAATAAAATTTCCTATGGTAGCTGATCCTAATGGAGAGATCTGTCGCAGTTATGGGACCTATATCGCTGAAGAAGGATTAAGTTTGCGCGGCACATTCATCATCGATCCTGACGGAGTATTGAAAGCCTTTGAGCTGCATGACAACAGTATAGGTCGCAGCTCTAAGGAACTTATCAGAAAAATCAAAGCAGCGCAATTCGTCCGCGAGCACGGCGGCGAAGTCTGCCCAGCTAGCTGGGAACCGGGAAAACCAACTTTGAAACCGGGATTGAATTTAGTTGGGAAGATTTAATTATTATAAAAAAAATATTTGGGGTTGATAAGGGGAGACTCCCCTTATGGAGGAAAATAAAATGACATACACAGCACAAAACTTTGATCATTTGTTAGGATTGAAAGGATTCAGCGACCAGCTTTTACAAAATCATTTCAAGTTGTATCAAGGGTATGTTACTAACACTAACAAACTTTTGGAAGCGTTCGCTGCAATGGAAAAGGAAGGCAAGACTGGTACGCCTGAATACGCTGAATTAAAACGCCGCTTCGGCTGGGAATTTAATGGCATGCGCCTGCATGAATTATATTTTGGTAACATGACCAAAAAGAAGACCACGCTGTCGGAAACTTCTGCTCTTTACAAAAAAATGATGGAAACCTTCGGCTCAGGTCAGAAGTGTCATGAACTATTTGTTGAAACAGGAAAGATGCGCGGCATCGGCTGGGTAGTCATGACTTACGATCCTGTCGGAAAGAAATTATTGCACCTCTGGATCAATGAACATGACGTAGGCCATCTCGCTGGTACTGTTCCGCTGCTCATCATGGATGTCTTCGAACATGCCTTCATGATTGATTACGGCTTGAATAGAGCAGATTACATCAAAGCATTCATTGAAGCAGTAGATTGGGATGTGGTGCAGAAACGATTTGAAAAAGCGATGCACTGAGGATTTTTCTTTTCTATTATTTTTGTTTTTTGTTTCCAAATCTTTTTAAAGCAGTTCCAGAAAACACTATCATGACGTTATACGGTTTAGATCTAGTGCAGGATCAACAAGGAAAATATCACCTTCTGGAAATCAATGGTATCTGCTCCGGCATGAAAGGCTTTGAGCATATTTATGGCGATGACCGGGTAGAGGATCAAGTGTATCAAATGCTGGAGCAGCGCTATGGAAAACTCAGCGTTAACGATGGTGTCTATCAAGTAATGAAATTCAAGAAAGAACATCCTTTCAAATTTGTTTGGAACAATGTTAAGGACAAAATTCCGTTTTTGCGCAAAAGAGATCGCTCTCTACAGAAATTGTTTTCTTTACCGACAGCGAGGATGGATTGGCTCTTGGAAAAGATCCCTCATCCCACTGGCCGCCTATTCCCTTTTGAATCGTATATCGGTCAAGATTCAGCAGTACTGAGCACTCATTATAACCAAGAGCTTCCTCATCCTTTAGTAAATCCATATCTCACTGAAGCGATCGCCTACAATAAATTTTTTACGTACCAAGTATTGAAAGATTCTTCTATTTCGGGAATGGTTCCAAGGTCAACCTTGTTAGGGTTAGGTTTTACTCATGAGGATGAGTTAGCAGAACTTTTGGATGACCATTCTTCTTTCGTTATTAAGCCGATTTTGGGCTCTCAAGGAAGAGGAATAGAATTTATTTTGAAAGAAGCAGCCAAAAAGCATCAGCACAGCCGCGGGCCGGTAGATGTTCCTGGTCCGATAAGCTCATTGTATGCGAAGCCTGAACATTTAGTATATGTTGAAGATTTAGTCAAACTAAATGCGTTTTCCTTCCAACCAGGCTTAGGGATAATTCAACCCTTCATCGACTCCAGACGTTCTATTGATGGAGCAAAAAAATATACTTCCATCCGTGCTATCGTGTGCAATGAGCGATTTGTAGATGCCTATACGCGTGTCAGTCTCAAAAAGAAAGTGAACTTGTCTCAAAGAGCTCAAGCTTATCCTTGCCGGGAAAAGAATGAAATAGCTTCTTTATCAGAAAAGATAGTCACAGTCTTTGAAGAGGAATGCCTCCGATATGAACCTGCCAATTTCAAACAGGAATTATATGGGCAATATACTCAATCACGAGGAGAAACTACTTTAGAGATGAGGGAAAGAGATGCTCAAAAAGGTCTAGAAGTTTTAATATTTGATTTAACTACCTCAAAATTAGGCCGACTACCGTAACACAATCTTCTCAGCAATCACTTCTTTTTCTCCTTTATACTCTTCCACCTGTCCGGTTAATTCTACGTGATCTCCATCCCTCAAATAAATGCTGCTATCAGCAAATAGAATAACATCAGTATGCACGATTTTCTCTCCTTCTAGATCAAAGAAGATCGCTTTGTCGGTCACTTTCAGATTTTTTACTGTCCCCTTCATCGCTACTTTTTCTGACTCGCGGCTGGTTTCCAGCTCTGGCGTATATTCAAAATCTACTGTTTGAGCATACACAAATAAAAAGCTTAAACCCAGAACAGTAATTATCAGGGAAAGCTGGACCACGGTTTTTTCTTGCATACAGGCGATCGCAGGTATATTGGTTATATATCTTTCTGCATTACAGTACATAAATACTGTGTTTTAAGTCCTAAAACTTTATATAGGCTTTACTCCTTCAAGTTATTATGTCTCAAGAAAGGGTTACGGAACTGCAGGAGCAATTATTCCAGCTAGAGCGCAGGATAAAGCCCTTGGAATGGGATTCTGGCCGGAACCAGATCAACGAATTCAAGAAACAGCAGTTAGTAAAATTAAAAGAAGAATTCAATACCTTAACACAGGAATTGTATGGCTTGGAAAAACAGTAAGCAAACTTCTTCGGGTATTAACTTTCCAAATTCTCATTTCCAAAGCGACCCCAAGATTTTTAAAGTTCTTTTCATTGTCCAATAAAGGGACTAGAGAAAAATGTTTTTTATTTTTCTGGTTCTACAATCAAAATGAGGTATGGAATGAAGACAGTTTCTTTACAAGAAAAAGCGTATGCGCAAACTCTGGCAGAGCTGTTCAAGAATCATAACACTTCAGAGAAAGGCCTCTCCAATCATGAAGCTGAACAAAGATTGCATTCTTTTGGATTTAATGAGATTCAGGCGGTTAAAGAAGACGGGCCGTTAAAGATATTGTTGCGCCAATTTTCCAGCCCTCTAGTTATAATCCTGATTATTGCCCTGGTCATCTCTTATTTCCTAGGTGAAAAAATTGATTCCATCATCATAGCCATAATAGTGGTAATGAATGCCTTCCTCGGTTTTGTGCAGGAATATCGTGCAGAAAAAACATTGGAAGCGCTGCAAAAGATAGCTTCACCGAAAGCGGTCGTCCTAAGAGAAGGAAAGGAAGCCATCATCGAAAGTAAAAATGTAGTTCCCGGCGATGTCTTGGTCTTTAAAGTAGGCGATAAGATCTCGTCTGATGCTCGCCTCATTGAAGTGCACGATGTGAAAATACAGGAAGCAGTTCTGACCGGTGAATCGCAGCCCGTGACCAAAAACACTGAAGTGTTGGACGCTAAAATAACCTTGGCTGATCGGCGAAATATGATTTATACTTCTACCATCGTCATTAACGGCAGAGGTAAAGCGGTAGTCACCGCAACTGGAATGAAAACAGAAGTGGGTAAAATCGCTCGTGATATCACTGATGCAGAAGAAAAGATAGCGCCGTTGCAAAAAAACATCAAGGTAATGGGAAAATATCTTTCTATAGCCGTAGTAGTAGTTGCTCTCATCGTCTTTGTTGTCGGTGTTGCTTTGGGGCTGGATTATACTACTATGTTTCTTACTGCCGTAGCCTTAGGGGTAGCGGCGATCCCAGAAGGCCTTCCGGCTATCATCACTATCTCGCTCTCATATGGCGTGCAGAAGATGGCTAAGCGTAATGCCTTAGTGAGAAAGCTTCCTTCTGTGGAAACGTTAGGCAGCGTCGATGTTATCTGTACTGATAAAACTGGAACTCTTACCCATAACGAGATGACCGTGACTAAAATATTGGCCCAGGGGTCGTTGTACGATATAACCGGTTCTGGATATGAGGCAACAGGTTCTTTTCAGGTCAACGGTAAAGATGTTGGGCCGCAAGCCTTGCAAACCATCCTTAAGATCGGAGCCCTTTGTAATGATGCTGAATTCGATAAGAAAAAGAAAGTGATAGGCGATCCTACGGAAGCAGCCTTACTCATTTCAGCAGAGAAAGCGGGATTGCTGCGGACAAAGCTGGAAAAAGAAGAGCCTCGGGTTGATGAGATCTCTTTTTCTTCAGAGCGAAAGATGATGACTACTATCCATCAAACCAAATCTGGAAAAGTTTCGTATACTAAGGGAGCTCCTGATGTGCTTCTGAAATATTGTGACAGTATCCTGATCAATGGAAGCGTACAGCGTCTGGATCGCAAAAAGAAAGAAGAAATTTTGCAGCAGAACGAAGTTCTTGCCGGCAATGCCCTTCGGGTGTTAGGTTTTGCATACAAGGTTAATATTCAAGGAAAAGATGACGCGGAAAAGGATATGATCTTTGTCGGGTTGCAGGCTATGATCGATCCGCCGCGCAAAGAGGTTAAAGAAGCGATCCAAAAATGTACTGAAGCTGGCATACGCGTAGTCATGATAACTGGCGATCAATTAAGCACTGCCAAAGCCATCGCTGCCCAGATAGGAATAACGGGAGATGCTATCAGCGGTGAGGAATTGAACCAGATAAAAAATCTTGCTGCCCATGTAGATGATATTAATATTTACGCTCGGGTAGATCCTGAGCACAAGCTGCGTATCGTGGAAGCCTTAAAGAAAAAAGGACATACTGTCGCCGTTACCGGAGATGGAATCAACGACGCTCCGGCCTTGAAAAGAGCAGACATAGGCATCGCCATGGGTGTAACTGGAACTGACGTGGCCAAGGAAGCAGCAGATATTATTTTACTTGACGATAATTTCGCATCCATCGTCAATGCGGTGGAAGAAGGCCGAGGGATTTACGATAATATCAGGAAATTTGTCAATTATTTGCTTTCCAGCAATTTTGCCGAGATTTTAGTGATTTTTCTGGCCATGATTATATTAGCTCCCCTCTTTGGATTAGGATTGCCGCTCACTCCGATCCATATTTTATGGATCAATCTCGTTACTGATGGATTGCCTGCTGTAGCGCTGGGAGTTGATCCTGAACAGAAAGGAATCATGAAACGAAAGCCTCGTCAATATGAAGAAGACATCCTCAACAAAGAGATGATCATTGGTATCGTCGCCTTAGGGGTGATCATCGCTTTTACCGCTCTCTTTTTGTTTTGGTCTTATAGAAATTCCATTCCAGGAAAAGCACAGACCATGGTCTTTACTTCATTGGTGGTGTTTGAATTAGTTCGCCTGCATATGATCCGCATGCATTATCATCTGTCTTTTTTTTCAAATGGCTATTTGGTAACTGCCGTTGTAGTTTCCCTAGTCCTTCATGCTTTAGTGATGTATGTCCCTTTCTTAGCTACAGCTCTTGGGGTTGTTCCTTTAGGCGTAATGGATTGGGTTTTGATAGGTGTAGCTGCTGCTGGGATAGTTGCGGTAAATTGGGTTATACATAAAGTCAGGAAGGTTAGTTTTGCGTAATCTAGCCGATTTAAGCCAAACATTTTTAAAAGACCATAAGAAATTATCCTATAAACAATAGCTGAGGCAGCTATAAGCGTGATCCGATAGGATCTTTGGCCTCGGGAGGATAAAACGTGGAACTAAAATTAGTA
>Ga0209542_10012073_pt1 | contig 15206 bp, 9 predicted proteins | sample RifCSPhighO2_01_FD_184028 | JGI IMG/M metagenome (GOLD analysis project Ga0209542, IMG submission 184028) | Soil microbial communities from Rifle, Colorado - Rifle CSP2_plank highO2_0.1 (SPAdes) (version 2) | ecosystem: Environmental > Terrestrial > Deep subsurface > Rock core/Sediment ...
ACCTATATCCGACAACCCATCGGATATTATTTCACCTGCTCCAGATTCTCAACTATCCCCGACTACAACCTTTTCCTGGACCACTGGAACTGAATCAGAATATTGGCTTGGCGTTGGCACGTCTTTTGACTCCGTGAATACAAGTCCGTGGGGAGACATATATGCCAAATCTACTGGCCTAAATAGTTCGGTGACAGTTTCTAATATTCCAACCGACAAAGTAGTCTATGTAAGATTGTGGTATGTAGCTAATAACAAGTGGGTATATAAAGACTACCAATACAATACAAGTGGCACAAAATCTCGCTAATAACTTGCTCTAGGACTAAGCTGTTTTTGGTGTTAAAATAAACCATGGATAATCAAACCGTAGCCAAACGCTACCGAACTGAATTATCCTCCGTAAAAGACCTTCTTTTCTACTTTCTGATCACTTGGACTTTGGTCCTTCTCGGATTAAGCTGGTTTGATTTCTTCAGTAATAAATTCGAGGTATCTGAAGGTATAGTCACAAGCTACCTCATCCTTCTTGGCGTCTATATAGTTCACAAAGAGACATCGCGCTGGACTGGCGTTAAGCTTAGAATAATGCCGGGAGAATTATTCGTCTATATTTGGTGGATCTCTCTCTTGGCCATGCTCCTAATCGGGTTCTTCACCAGCAGAGAAGTCTCGCCTCCGATAAGATTTCTTAGCTATGAAGTACTTGGAGCATTTCTAATAAGCGAGGTCTCAAAAAGTTTCAATGCTTTCAAGCGCATCGATGTAAAAGAAGAAGAATAAAATTGATGATTGGACTATCCATTATTGTATCGAATTTGAAATGATATGATGGAGGGTTCGCCTAATGGTATGGCACCGCACTTGAAATGCGGCGGGAGTAATCCCTTGCAAGTTCGAGTCTTGCACCCTCCGCCAGCAGATAAATATATGCCTCAAGTTCTAGATTTAAGAAAAAAAGCTCAGCAAAAGATACAGCAAAAAAGGGCCTTTAAAAAAGATCCGGCTTCTACCGTCCTAGAGGTCGGGGCAAAAACTAATCCCTTATCCGAGATTCATTCCCCTCCCCAGATACAGTGGCAAGCCCAATCATTTCACTTTAACCCCCAGAAAAGATACCTTTCTCTAATCATAGCCGCCCTAACTACGGGCGGAGTAGCGATGCTGTTCTTGCATAAGGACACCCTGACAGCTATATTTCTTCTGCTGTCATCCCTGGTCTTGATGCTATATTCCAACAAAAGACCAGAAATCTCGAAGATCACTATTAACCAAGTAGGGATAGAAATCGGAGAAATCATATATTACTATAAGGACCTGAAGTCCTTCTGGATCAACTATGAGCCCGGCAGCTTTAAAGAGCTAAGTCTTGAATCTAGAAAGTGGTATTTACCCTATGTAAAGGTTTCAATAGACAACAAAAACCCTCTTGTCATTAGATCTCTTTTAATAAATTTTTTAGCAGAAAAAGAGCACGAGCATTCATTAGTAGACATAATTGCCCGCAGAATCGGATTATAGACCCGGACAACTAAACTTGCATCACCTCCCCTCGTCGTTCAACGGATAGGACAGAAGATTGCGGATCTTCAAATCGTGGTTCGATTCCACGCGAGGGGACAAAAAAGCAATTAGCAAAAGCGGCCCTAGGGCCGCTTTTGCTAATTAGGAAATTTTGGTAAAATAATGCCGCATGACCAATCTCTCTCTGCCAATAGATAAACTTCGTAATGTTGGACCTAGAAATATCTCTCGACTTAACCGTCTTGGTATTAAAATCTTAAAAGATCTTCTCTGGCATTTTCCAGTCCGGTATGAAGATTATACTGAAACAGTACCCATAGACAAGATCAAGCCCGGAGAAAAAGTAAACATACAGGGCGAGATCCTTAAGATATCAAGCAGGCACCTCTTCCCGAGGCGAATGACAATCACCAACGCAATTATCGGCGATCCAAGTGGAGCAATTAAAGTCGTTTGGTTTAATCAACCCTATATCGAAAATCAGTTAACGGAGGGGGTTTTTGTCAGTTTGGCTGGAAAAGCTCAACTGAATAAACATGGTCTCTATCTTTCGAGTCCGACATACGAAAAGATTTCTTCCCAATTTTCTATATCCGAAGCTTCAGACTCAATACCTAATTTGAAGCACACCTCCGGTCTCGTGCCAGTTTATCCTGAAACCGAGGGTATAACCTCAAAATATTTGAGATTCCTAATAAAACCGCTTATTCAAGATATTGAGCTAGACGATCCCCTCCCCTCCTCCATACTGGCTAAATACAACCTCCCAGCCCTGTCAAAAGCTCTCCAGAACATCCACTACCCAGATGAACTTAAAAAAGCTGAAACTGCACGAGAAAGATTTGCTTTCGAAGATTTGCTTCTATTCCAAATAAAGGCTCTGCTTGAGAGAAAAAGGGTCAATCAGCTAAAATCGGTCTCAATACAATTCGATCAGGCCCTGATTCAAAAATTTGTCGCCAAATTGCCATTTGAACTTACCACCGATCAGAAAGTAGCCCTATGGGAAATCCTCAAAGATCTTGAACGGAACTACCCCATGAATCGTCTCCTCGAAGGTGACGTCGGTAGCGGTAAAACGGTTGTTGCCCTCACTGCCGCCTACCAAGCTGCCCAGGCCGGATATCAAACTGTTTTTATGGTACCCACAGAAGTTCTGGCTCGCCAGCATCACAAAACTATCACCTCGATAGTAGACGATGCTTCGCTGCAAACATGTATTTTAACCGGCTCGGAATCAAAACTTAACAATCAAAACATCGATAAAAAATCAATTAAGCAAAAAATCTCGTCCGGTGAAGTGAATATAATCATTGGCACCCAGACAGTAATCCAAAAAAGCGTCTCATTCAATAAACTTGCCCTTGTTGTTATAGATGAACAACATAGATTTGGCATTCATCAAAGAGCGCTGTTGGCAAAACAAATGGACAAAGAGCTAGTGCCCCATCTTTTATCCATGACCGCAACCCCTATCCCCCGCACTTTGGCCCTAACTATATACGGTGATCTAGACATCTCGCTTATTAAAGAAAAGCCTAAAAACAGACAAAAAATAATTACCAGAATAGTTACACCTAAGGAAAGAGTTGCCAACTATGATTTTGTCCGCCAGGAAGTTGGACGAGGTAGACAAGTATTTGTTGTTTGTCCACGAATCGAAGTCAGCGATCCAAAAAAAGAAATTAAAACCGGCGATAGACAAAGCAAGATGAACGTTCTTTGGGCTGATGTAAAAGCAGTCGAGGAAGAATACAAAAAGTTATCAGAGTCGATATTCCAAGATCTTAGGGTAGCAATGCTCCATGGTAAATTAAAACCGAAAGAGAAAAATGAAGTAATGGACAAATTTAAGAGTGGCGAGTATGACATCGTTGTTTCAACATCTGTTATAGAGGTTGGGGTTGACATACCGAACGCGACAATAATGATGATAGAGAGTGCCGAGAGGTTTGGCTTGGCACAACTCCATCAATTCAGAGGAAGAGTCGGACGGAGCGAACATCAATCACACTGTTTGCTTCTTTCTTCAACATCCGACAAATCTATAAACCAACGCCTCAAAGCCCTGGTTGAGTGCGATGATGGATTTGAGCTGGCAGAAAAAGATATGAAAATACGTGGACCAGGAGAATTCTTTGGAGTCAAACAATCGGGTATGCCAGACCTGGCTATGGCTTCTCTAGCAAATATTGATTTAATTAAAAAAGCCCGGACAGAAGCCAGGCTTCTCCTCAAAGAAGACCCATCGCTCAAAAACTATTCGTTACTTCGAGAGAGATTAGAATCGTTTCAAAAGTTGACTCATTTTGAATAGTAGATTTTGATTTTAATGGATGGATTTGTTAATGTTGCGAGCTGGTTGAAAAATAAACAGGGCGAGAGAAAAACTATTTTCTAACCTTAGGGGTTACCCAAAATCCCATGTACTTTCCAAGCATCAAATGAGTCTGGGCATCGAGGGCCGGCAGAAGACCCAAACCTATAGTAGTAACCGGGAATAAAAGCCATTGGAGAACCATCCAAAAATATTTAAACCTACCGAATTGAGGTGGGCGGGGCGGAAGAAGAATGATCGATAGTACAGCGGTTGAAACTAGACCTATCATAGAAATCATCATAATCGTTCGAGTAATAAAAGGTAGATTGAATGAAAGGACGGTCTTGTTGAATTCGGATCCTCCGACAATAACCGGCAGCCAGCCAAGCAAAAATATTATAAGTGCGTTTGTCGCCCAAGAGTGATTACCTTCAATTACTGAAAAACCGTAGCGTAGTTTTTTAGTCAAGGGCAGCATCTTGTTTTTTATGAATCCAAACAAAAAATAGGGTATATTTTCTGCACCATAAGCCCAACGCCTTTGCTGCTTGTAAACATTTTTGAATGTCTGCCAAGTAGTGTGGGCAACATTAGCATCCATAGAAATGGGATAATAAAGAGGAACGACTCTGTAATCTCCGTCATACCTTAGAAAACACTGCCAAAATATTCTTGAATCTTCGGACACCATATTTTTCTGCCAAAACCCAACATCGACCAGGGCCTGCCAAGGCATCGAATGAGACGAGAATGTGGTCGCCGTCTCATGTTTTTCCTGTTTAATGGTGTGCCAAAATGTCGCAGAAAAGGCCACAACTCTAGCAAAGGATGGCGCTTCCCAAATATTATTCACATATAAAGGTATCGGTTGATATGAGACCCTTAAGGGATTATCGCTTGTAAGATATGCGTGAGTGAGCACTCCGAAGTATTCTGGGAAAACTACAGTATCGATATCAAGGTTAGAAACAATCACCTGATCATACTTAATTTCGAGTGAGTCAATCACCTTATCCTTAACAACTCGAGCAGCATATGAGGTATTCGACCCCTTGCCCGGAATTTCATCTAAGAGATTGGCGGGATGCATAACCGACAAAAATCTGCCAAACTTGTTGCCATACATTTCCTCAATTGCTTTCACCGTAGACTCCGCGCTCTCTCCCCCTCTTTCTTCCCAACATAAAACAACAATCATTTTTTCCTTTGGATAGTTAGACCTCGCCAAGCTTTCAACTGTTGACGAGACAAGAATAAAATCTTCTTTATAGAGCGGGAGGAAAATCAAGTGATAAATGTCTTGCCAAGATTTTACACTTTGCAACTTGTAGTTGGCAATTGGCAACTTGGTAAGCTTCTCCAACCAATTAATTTTTAGATTCTCCCTGAGTTTGCTATAAGAGACTCGCAGATGCAATGATAAATAGACAGTCTTGATCAGCCAATAAATGTCGAAAATTATTATAAACACAGCTATAAACACCGGGGCTAAAAAGGATAGGATAATTATGGTAATCAGTGTTATCCAAGCTAAAAATCCCGGCAGTATCTCAAGGGCTCGGTAGAATCTTCTGTCTCCGGTATCCGATATTTCCGATGCTCTGCCTATGTGCAAAAAGTCTTTCATACTTCGCTTATTCAAACACAAAAATCACACTCCGACAAATAAAAAATCCCGATTTTATCGGGATTAGTTTTTTCTTAAAACAATATCTAAAGCTTGGTCGGTATGATTCACGAAATGGAACATAAGCTTATCTTTGGCAGATTGCGGAACCTCATCAAGGTCACCCCTATTTGTTTCGGGCAAGATGACTTCTTTGATGCCCGCACGTTCTGCGGCAGTCACTTTTTCTTTGACGCCACCCACCCTTAGTACTTTTCCAGTAAGAGTAACCTCGCCAGTCATGGCAATGTAAGGTCTAGCAACCTCCTTATGAATAGCTAAATAAAGAGCGGTATACATCGTAATTCCAGCGGAGGGACCGTCTTTTTCAATTGCACCTTCAGGAACATGGATATGGACAGATTTGCCCTTTAAAAGATCACTTTGACCTTCTTGCTCTAGCTTTATTCTAAGTAGTGACAGGGCCAGTTTACCTGATTCTATCATTACCTTGCCCAAAGAACCGGTTTGGGAAAGCTCTTTCCCTCTGAATTCCGGCAATATCGCCGACTGAACATACAATATATCTCCGCCAAATGGTGTCCAAGCAAGGCCTATCGTCTCGCCACAATTTGTCTTACTGGCCCTCTCTTCAACATATCGAGGCTGACCGAAAATTTTGACCAGATAATCCTGCGTGAGGATAGGACTTTTAAAGTTCTTTTCGTCCTTCAAGTATTCTTGACCTACACTTCGACAGATAGTACGTATGTTACGCTCAAGATTTCTTACACCCGCTTCTTTCGTATATCCTTTTATAATACTTAACAGATCTTCATCAGGTTCATCATTTGACCAACGAAGTGCTATTTTATGTTCGGTCAATCCGACATTAAGCATTGCCTTGGGAATGAGGAACTTCTTGGCTATCTGTATCTTCTCATAAGTAGTGTAGCCAGGCAAAACAACCGGTTCAAAACGGTCAAGTAATGCCGGACGAATTCCAGAAACATCGTTAGCCGTAGCAATGAAAAGGACCTGAGACAAGTCAAACGGCGCATCGAGATAATGGTCCCTGAATGAATGGTTTTGTTCCGGATCTAAAACTTCAAGGAGAGCTGCCGAGGGATCGCCTCGAAAATCTATCGCTATCTTATCCAGCTCGTCGAGGACAAAAATCGGATTTTTTACGCCAGCCCGACGCATCTCCTGCATTATCTGTCCAGCCAAAGCGCCGATATAAGTTTTACGATGACCTCTTATCTCGGCCTCATCTCTAACCCCTCCCAAAGAAAGGCGGACCAGTTTTCTCCCTAATGCTCTGGCAATGGAATTAGCAAGCGATGTTTTGCCTACTCCAGGAGGACCAGTAAAAAGTAAATTGTCGCCCCTCCCTTTTGGATTTAATCTCTTAGCGGCTAGGTATCTCAATATGGGAACTTTGGCAAAATCTAGTCCGTAATGTTCGTCATCGAGAATCTTTTCAGTTTTATTCATATCTGCTTCTTCTTTAGTTTCCTGGTTCCAAGGTATTTCAAGCATGAAGTCGATATGAGTCATAAAGACGGTCCATTCTGACCCCTGAGCCTCCCCCCTAGAAAGCTCTAATGACTCTAACCTTTTAAAACTATCTAAAATAGATTTTACGGCATCTTCGCTCATGAATTCTCTCAGCCTTAAAAAAGTTTTATATTTTTCGGCTAACTCAGGACTAACGCCCTTCAGGAACTGGCTGTCGGAATCGCCATCTTTGTTAACCGCTATCAGCTCCTTTGAGTCTCCGCCTGATCCAGTATCTCTGTACTTTTTGTTTCTTCGCCTTCGAGCGGCCTCCATGACAAGCATCTGATTAAGTCTCTGGGTACCAACAACCATTTCTAAGTTCTTTACCAAGAGGTTGAGTACCTCACCCAAGCGTCCAGTCAAAATTTGAGACTCAATCATCTCCTGCTTCTCAGAAGAATTAGCTTGCGGCAGCACTGAAAGAACCTGCCATATAAACTGGTCCAGAGCTACCTTATAAACTTCTGATTTGCACCTGTGGTTGAAGTCATAGTTATCAAAGCTACCCAATATTTCCTCAAGCTCGGACACCTCAAAATCATCCACCCCTTCAGACTCGCTCATTAGTCTAGCCAGTAATGTTTTGACCTTCGCCAAAAGAGTCCTAAAGACGATAAAGCTATGGGAGTTGATAAGTCCCTCATCGTCCTCCAGAAAATGCTCTTCAGGAGAATCTTCATATGGCACAACTTCAGCCAACCAATAAAGATCCTCATCGCATTTGATCAGTCTATTAACCTTTGCTCTATATATACCGGCTAAGGCAACACTGCCTGGTTCCGGTCCCGGCCCAAATTGAGCTACTGATCCAACGCTATAAAGGTTCTCGGGGATCGTCTTGGACCCAGGCTTAGACATCATAGTTAGAACAAGCGGGGCCAGTTTATCGTCGTTAAATCTTTCGATTATTTCTTTGACCACTTTTCCTCTGGGGAAAAAATAGCTCATTGTACCAGGAAATACCATTATAGCAGAAGCTAAATTTATAACTGGAAGTCTATCCGGTATGATGATCTTTCCTGATTCCAAAGCATCCTCCTTTAGATTTAAAAGAGCAGTAATTGATCTAGCTAATGTAATTAAAAAGCTCTATAAAATCAAGCTTTTGAAAGGCCGCTAAATAAACTATATAGAGAGTCCTCTAAATTGAGAGTACCATTTTTAAATCCGACATCTAGATTAGAAATCTGGTTATAGGTCTTGATAAGCTCCTCCTGGCTGAATCGATCAACGGTATTAAGTATTTTTCTTACAACAAAAGGGTTGATTCGTGTCCGCTTCGCTACCTCGATTTGACCATAACCTTTCGCCTTCATGTCCTTAACCATCAATAGATTTCTTAGCTGATAGGCAACCATCGTTAAAACATAATATGGATCGCGGCCAAGCTTTAACTCTTGATAGAGGAGCTCCAACGATCTTGATCTGTTTTTTGCCGCCATAGCATCGATCAGATTAAATATGTTAGGATCTGTCTTCGAATTAACCAATAAATCAACGTCTTGAATTGCAACTTCCCCAAATACCCTATAAGCTGCGGTCTTTTCAATCTCATTTATTATCCGCCAGCTATCGTTGCTGACTAAGTCCACGATTTTTTTTGCCACCCTCTCCGTCGCTGAGCAATCCCGAATGTTAAATTCTTCAACAATCCATTTGTAAAGTTTTGTGCCTTCAAGCTTTTCTATATTTTTTACCGTACTGCTTTCGGCAGAAAGAATTCTAAACAAACTATCGTGTCCTAACCTTAGTTCTTTTTCGGAAAGATCCTCGGAAACCAGAACTGTAGCATCACGATCATCAATAAGTCGGTAGTCTTCAATCAACTTGACCAGCGCTTCCGCCGATGATTTCTTACCAAATACATTCTCGCAGATAATCAATCTATGCTCATTAAAAAAAGAGTAAGTCCTAAGTGCATCCCTACATGAATCTATATCGGCCGGTTGAGAAAAATCAGAGTAAAACAAATTAATTCCGCTCTTATGTTTCACTTGATAGCGGCCTACCACATCCCTTCTTGCCTGTTTAAGACGATAGGAGTCAGTACCATATAAAAAAATGATCATAACTCAGTTAATAGTTATTTCCACCCATATTTTACCTGGCATAAATTCAAATTCCCTGCCATTGCCATCATAGAAGACCAACTTGCTGTCTAATCGTTCCGGATCCTTCTTCCACTTACCAATAGCCTTAATTCCATGCTGGTAGACTACAAACCTACCCTCCCCGGTCACTCTTACGTTCATATAGTCTTTACTTATAAAACTAGATTCTGTCTCCATCACAATAATTACTTTAGCTTGAACTTGTTCGTTATTATTATGATCCATCTCCGGCTGCCCACCCCGAGTCCTTTTATATAAGTCTGTAGCCTTATCATAACTCCACATAACATTAAAAGGGACTATATAATTTATCTCGACAACTTCAGCTAAGTTAGAAATGTTTTTAGACTTGTCCTTATTCTTATGTACATAGCCCGAAAAAATATTATTGATGCCATATCCAAGATCACTTGTCGCTTGCCACAATTTATCAAAACTACTAAAGCCATTATGGGGCTGCTTCATCCCAGACCTTCTATAAAAATAGGTTCCTTCATATTTCATGGCATCAATGTTGTCAACTATATGACCACTCAGCCTAGCAAGAGCCTCCCTTTCTCCTCCCCAGTGAGCATAAGTTGCTCCAAGTCCTGCCACAAGGGGTATAAAATCCTCTCTGGCTGATCTTATAGATCCGACCTCTTTAGGACTCTCACACTGATATACTGCCATCATCCTAGTTACTCCGCCTGGCGTAACTGGCATCTCAAAAACAATATCTGCTTGGCTTATGCCCGATAACGGACGAGTTACAAGATCGGATGACAGCATAACTGCAATTGGCCGACGCTCCGAGTTCTCACATTCTACTCCAGATATAGAACTTGCAGGAAATAGGCCAACAGAAGTTTGCCCAGATAGATCATCATTATTGATAAGAATCTCTCCCCTCTGCCACCAGAAAAAAAAAGCGGATATGAATCCCAGAGCAACAATCCCGCTTAAAATAAGCAATTTGTTTAGATTAAAACTTTTTATTAAAAATTTTACGTCAAACATAATTCTATACTCTTACTTGGTGCTTCGAGCAAAAATGAGCTGATCTACCCCCAACTTTTAAGCGCTGGATCGTCCCGCCATCGCCTTTTTTACACTTTTTGCCCGTTTCTTGATAGGCTTTCTGCATATTCTGATAGCCGCCCTTTTCGCCAGATGGCAAACGATAATCATCCATGCTATCGCCCTTATATCGTATCGCTTTTTTTAGAATTTTTATCATAGACTTATATACTTTCCCGAAATCATTTTCTTTTAAATTTTCAACTCTAGACAAGGGGTGATAACCTGAATCCCATAATATTTCGTCGCCATATATATTGCCAATGCCCACAATAAAAAATGGGTCCATTAAAGTGGGCTTTAAATTGCCCCGCTTATTTTTGAATAATTCCTTAAATTCTTTGAATTTTATATCTAGGGGTTCGGGACCTAAATCACGAATCTCTTTCAAGCTCGATACATCTTTATCTTTAACCAGAATCACTCGGCTGAACCGTCTTACATCAGACATCGCTACCTGATGACCGTTACTAAGGGTCCAAATATAACGAATATATTGATTTTCACTGTCGTCACGCAAAGGGCCGCTAATAGTTGATACCCAGGTTTGATCATTTTTAAATTTTAAATTGTCATTTTGCATTTTGATTTTTGCATTTTGCATTACTTTCCTCCACTTCCCATACATTAAATGACCTGATATTTTCTGATGAATAAAGATAGACGAGTCGCCCTCAATATCAATAACAATAAACTTAGCTCTCCGGTTAATGCTTACTATTCTCTTACCCTTAATCTCTTTTTTAAACTTGGCGACTCCCCGAGCCTGCTTGACCGGCTTATCTCGATCAGACCAAAAATCAGTTATTTTCAAACCAAGAATCTTCTTCCTCAATTCACGCACAATTGTTTCCACTTCAGGCAATTCAGGCATACTTAAATATTATCCCGATTTTGTATTCGACTTTGCCGAATCTACAAAATCGAGGATCCACGATTATAATCTTTTTTAGATTATAATCGGGACATATCCCGCCAATTATCGCCACATTTTACCTCAACCACCAACGGAACAGCAAGCTCCGAAACTTCTTCCATGATTGCCTTAATTTTCTTACTAAGCCCCCCGGTGAGATTATTTTTTATTTCGAACAGAAGTTCATCGTGGACTTGCAGGAGCATCTTTACATCTTGGTCATTGTATTCTCGGTGGATAAGATTATAGATTCTATTCATCGCTATTCTCAAAAAGTCACCTTCTGTTCCCTGGATAGGATGATTTATGGCCATTCTTTCAGCCTGAGCTATTAGTTGAGGGATTCCAGAATTTATTTCCGGCAGATATCTTCGACGACCCAAAATAGTCGAGACATAGCCATCTTTTCTAGCCTTATCTTTTGCCTCCTCCATATAGTATGCTATTCCACTGAACTCATTCATATATCGATCTATAAATTCTCTGGCCCGATCTCTTGATACACCAGACGCCCTCTGAAAGCCCAAAATCCCCATGCCATAAAGAAGCCCAAAATTCATAGCCTTAGCTTCCCGACGCATATCCTTAGTAACCTGCTTCGGTGAAACTCCAAAAATTTCGGCTGCCGTTCGAGTGTGTATATCCTCTCCCCTCTTGAAAGCGGCAATCATTTTTTTATCTCCCGAAATATGAGCAGCGATTCTCAATTCAAGCTGAGAGTAGTCAAAGGAAACTAATTTATAACCAGGAGGGGAAACAAAAGCCTTGCGGAACTCCTGACCAAGCTCAGTTCTAATCGGAATATTCTGTAAATTAGGATCCTGACTAGATAAACGCCCAGTAACAGTTCCTGTTTGATTTAGGGTTGTATGGAGCCGACTCGTTTTTGAATCAATCAACTCAGGGAACGGCTCAATGTAGGTTGTTTTTAGTTTCTGAAGCTCTCTGTACTTTAAAATTAAATCTATAATTGGATGCTCACCTGATAATTTATCCAGCTCACCAGCAGCGGTTGAAAGAGCTCCTTTGGCAGTTTTGCGAACTTTACCCTTGAGACCTAACCGTTCAAAAAGAATTTCCTTTAATTGTTTGGGCGAATTGATATTAAACTGGATACCAGCATGATCATATATTTTGCTTTCCAGCTCAGATATTTCCTTATTGACTGATAGGGATAACTTTTTAAGAGCGCTTGCATCAATTTTAATTCCTGTTAGTTCCACTTCTGCCAATACCGTGATAAGCGGCATCTCAATATCTTCAAAAATTTTCATCAATCCATCGCTTTTGAGCTTCTCTAGAAATAACTTCTTCAGCTTGATAATTGCTCTCAACCTAAACTCATCACCGGGTCTTAACTCTTCTCCAAACTCATTCTGATACATCATCGACAGCTCATAGTCTTTCCTGTCGGCCTTAACGAGATAGGCAGCAATTTTAGTATCAAAAAATAAGCCTTTAGCCTGAATCCTTTTTTCAATAAACTTCTTGACTAATGGCTTTAGGTTATGGCCGGATTTTAAAATTTTCTCGTCTTCAAAAATATAGACAAAAAGTGTCCATAATTCATCACTTCCGGTTTTAGCAACACGCAAATCATCAAGATTAAAACTATAAAAATCGTCGCCATTACTAGTCCAGATGAATGTGTCTTCCCGAACAATATCAAAAGTTACCTCTTCGGATTTTTTCATTAAATTAAGACCCCTCCTAATCTCCTCCCTGGTTCTCAGATCTTTCATCGCCCCGTTATTACTAGCCGGAACCGCGAAGTCAAGCTTGAGTCTCTCCCCTGCTTGGATATCTATTTCATCAAGTCTTTTCACCAAGCTGTGAAACCCAAACTCCTTAAAAATTTTCTCTATTTCCTGTCTATCCGAGTTGGCTCTCCAATCAGTCTTATCCAAGCTAAAGTCAATTTCGACATTCCTTATAATCGTTGCTAACTTTTTTGAAAAAAATGCCTGATCCTTATTCTCGATGAGTTTTTCTTTCAACTTAGGACTGAGCTTATTCCCCCCACCTTCTTTTTCAATTTTTTTGTACAAATTTTCCATACTACCATATTCTTGAATAAGCATTGAGGCTGTTTTTTCTCCAATTCCGGGCACACCCGGAATATTATCAGAGGGGTCGCCCTTTAGACCCTTAAAATCAATTACTTGATCGGGCCTTAAGCCATAGCGGATTTTCACCTGATCTTCATTATATAAAATCGTATCAGTAAGGCCCTTCCTGAGAGTAAAAACAACCACCTTTTCGCCTTCGACAAGTTGAAGAGTGTCCAAATCACCCGTCACAATAACTACCTGGAGATTTTTTTCTTTCTTTGCTTTCTCGGCCAAAGCGCCTATTAAGTCATCAGCCTCAAAGCCCTGTTTCTCATATATCGGTATACCGAAAGATCTTAAGATATTCTTGGTAAGAGGTATCTGGGCATACAGTTCATCAGGGGCTTTTTCCCTATGAATTTTGTACTCAGCGAACTCTTCATGACGGAATGTTGGTCCGGCCAGATCATAAGTCGCGGCTATGTAATCAGGTCTTAGATCTTTAAGCATCTTTAATAAAACCGAGGTGAAACCATAAACCGCATTAGTCAAAACACCCTTAGAAGATGTGAGGGTCGGGGGAAGGGCATGAAAGGCTCTGTGAACTAAGGCGTTTGAATCTATTATTACTAGTTTTTTCATGATTTTATAGAAATTCTTCTTTCTTTTTTTGATATGTGATCTATATGAATTTTAATATGCTGTCTGGGCAGGATTTTTTTTACACGATCCGACCATTCGATAAGAACTATATTTTTAGGGTTGTTTAAAATTTCCTTTATTCCCAAGATTTTTAAATCCTTATGGTTTTTAAAGCGATAGCAGTCTAGATGGTATAGTGTTCGATCTCCAACTTTATAATGTTTAATTAGATTAAAAGTTGGACTTTTTATTTTGGATTTTATTTTAAACGCCATTGCCAAACCTCTGACAAACACAGTTTTTCCTGCTCCTAGCTCCCCTTCCAGACCTATAATAACAGCTTTACTTGAAAAGTTTTTTAAAATTTTACCCAACAAAAAACCCGCTAGTTTCTCCGTTTCTTTCGGGTTCTTAGTCACCTTAATCATTACAAGATTTTACCATTTTTTCTATGAAAAAGCCCGTATCTCTCGACGGCTCACCAGAAGGCAAGTTGAGAGATACGGGTTGACCGGTTACTGACTGGAAGGATTCGGTGGAAGGACTTGGCCTTCCGCCGTGAATACCAGCGTTGGGCCTTCGGCGCGACGGCCAAGCTCATAGGACTCAACCATCCCGCGTTCGTTGAACCTCTCAACGAACGCACGATAGCTAGTCTTCGGTTTGCCGACCGAGGTCGAAGCGCCAGAAGCAAGAGTTGTGATGACCTCGTTGCCGTCATAGACATAGGCTGTCTCCCCGCTCTCATTGCGGATAGACAGCCCACTGGCAACCGCCGAAGTAGTGGCCTTCGATTCGACAATCGCGGGACTACCTGACAATCCACCCGATTGAGCCACCGTCGGCTCTATGACCAGGCAGTTGTCGTGGTTGTGGCGAGACGCTAACCACCCGGCGAGGAAGCTGCCACCGATAGTGGCGCCAGCGCCGATGGCGTTGGCAGCATCGCGGTTACGCATGCCACGAGTTGAACCGTAGCCAGCCATCGCCCCTGCCCCAGCGCCCAGAGCACCGCCGCTGAAAGTCCCCAACCGCCCATTCGTATCGTCGAACGGACGAAAGTGGAGCTTTCCCTTCTCTGGATGGATCGTACCGAGGAGTTCGGCACGATCGACGTGATCATGGGCATGGGCTTCGATGAGAGCCACATCCTTGATCACCAAGTGACACGACATCACCCTCGTAGCCGCCAGGTCAACCGTGCAGGCTACAAGGCCGTCCGGTAGCCTGATCATCTGCTGAAGGTAGGCGGGGTCGTAATAATACGACCCGTACCCGCCACGATAGCCACCACCGCGACTGTTGATGATGGAGCCGGCATTCCGGCCACCACCCCAGCCACCCCTGACCTGAGCCGACGCGATGTCGGTCATGGACAGAAACGTGACCACGACGACAACGACAAACGAAATCA
>Ga0209542_10012074_pt1 | contig 15205 bp, 16 predicted proteins | sample RifCSPhighO2_01_FD_184028 | JGI IMG/M metagenome (GOLD analysis project Ga0209542, IMG submission 184028) | Soil microbial communities from Rifle, Colorado - Rifle CSP2_plank highO2_0.1 (SPAdes) (version 2) | ecosystem: Environmental > Terrestrial > Deep subsurface > Rock core/Sediment ...
TTATAACTATGATTTCGTATGCCGAGACGGGAACGCTTTGGTTTGAGAGAGCATCTAGGCACTGCCGGAGCAGATTGGCGCGGTTGTATGTGGAGATCACGACGGAGTATCTCATTTTTCCTGAATCATCTGGTAATACCAGCCAAGACGGTAAAAGAAAAGTTCAGTAAAGGCAATAAATCTGAAGGAGAATGATTTTCTGACGCTGTCGTTTTTCTTAATCGGATAACGTTCTGAATATGTTTTGTAATAATAAACAAGTTCGGGATTTTTTTTCCAGAGATGGCAGAACCCGCGTCCGCGGTTGAAATATTTCCTTATTATTTCTTTTGCTCCAAGCGGCTTTAAATGAAGAACGTTATACGGGATATATAGAAGGGGAAAACCGAGATCCATGACCCTTTTTTTTAGTTCCATATCTATTAATCCGACAAATGTCACTTTTTCGTCAAATCCTCCGGTTTTTTGAAGAACGGTTTTTCTATAAGACATATTCGAAGTGTTTCCTGCGGGATTTCTCGAAAAAATATTATTGATGATTTCTTCATTTTCTATATTTATTTGGTGAAACATAACATTAAACATATATGCCATATATTGTGTGTACCAGCTTTTAGCCATAGTTTCTTCATCATTGTCAGACCAACCACCGGCGCCAGCTACTTCCGGATGTTTTTTATAGCCCTCCGCCAGCGTTTCAATCCATCGTTTGGGCACTATACAGTCGTCATCCGTAAAAAAGATGATATCTCCCTTTGCCAGGGCGATTCCGGCGTTCCTGCCTTTCGACGGCCCGCCATTTGTCTGCTTTTTGTATACAATATTCAGATCTGGATGATGAGTTTGGCAATCTCTCACAATTTCAGCGGTGTTATCCGCAGAACCGTCATTTATAACTATGATTTCGTATGCCGAGACGGGAACGCTTTGGTTTGAGAGAGCATCTAGGCACTGCCGGAGCAGATTGGCGCGGTTGTATGTGGAGATCACGACGGAGTAAGTTATCATTAAAAAAATGTTCTGATTATCTTTAATATTTTTTTAAAAAGGATCGGCTCGCGGGCAATCTGTGATACCTGCATATAAATATTTTTGAGCCGATACTGAAACATAAAATTCTGCATGGCGAGGTCTCCCGGGTGGAAAACTAAAACATTTTTTGACGAGGATTTGGCCGATGAATCGGCGATGAGCCGATTTATGGCTTCAATGACCTTTGTTGAGGAGCCTACTTCAAAAAAATCGGAAGCAAATAGATTAGCGGTCTCAACCGGGCTTTGTATGACCTCATCGATGATTTTCAGCATTTCTACTCCGCTTTGCGCGGCAAATAATCCGTTTGCAGGCTCAAGATTTCTAATTGCCGGGGTTTTACCGTAGCCGTAAATTATGCTGAATTCCCGTGACCAGGCATCGAGTATTACGCACCGTTTATTTTGGGATAGCCATTCAAGCACCGTGACCGCATTGTCGCTTAAGACAATATCGATTAAGTTTGCGATGCTGCGGACATCGAATGAATCGTCAAGAATCAGGATTCTCCTGTTTAGCGAGAACAGATTTTTGTTTCGTGACTGATTTTGCGGAAGTTGAACGATAACATTATATTTATCCGATATCGTGTTAATTGCTCCGGAAAAACCGGCGGGAGAATCGAAAATATCCTCAGTCGGCCTGAATAGAAGCGTCTTTTTGCTCTTATCGAAATTATCGAAAAAATTTCTCGGGGGGGATGAGGGTTTTTTTTCGAAATAAAGATTGCCTACCAGCGCTGTCGTAATGAATGGGCGGAGCATGTCATTAAAATATCTGCCCGTCGTTAGTACGAGGTCAATATTTGAAAAACCGACTGTAGGCCAATATCCCGGGATTGTATTATCATAAAAATATAGAATTTTTTTCTTATGCGAGAGAGCCGGATGCATCAGAAAAATTGATTTTTGCGAATCAATTAAGATATCGTATTTCGAAAAAAAATCATCCGTAACTGTTTTTTCGTCTGCCAACAGATTTCCGCGATATATCCGAGCAGCAGTATTAATTGAAAACATGAATTGTTCTATATGCGCGATGCCGGAAAATTTTATCTGTTGCTTTCCCTGGTAGAAAACCGTCAGCGTCGCGTCGGGAACAATAATAAATTCGGCGTTGGTTTTGCGCGCTAATTCATTGAATGTAAAAAAATCCCTCGGCCGCCTAATGAAAATTCCAATTTTGCCCAGATCAGACATATGTTTTGTAGAAAATTATAGCATAACTGTGGATAAATGCCTTTGCCTCATAAAGATACGGATGGTATAAAAAAGATACTATGTTTAAGCGTATCGTAAAGTATACAGGTGTTTTTATGGTAATACTGCTGATGTTGCCGGTAGTTTTGGTCAGATCAGGGGTTATCAAGTTTGCCAAATTATTCCTGAAAGACGATCAAAACAGCCGTAATCGTTCAGCGGACAAATTTGCAGATTTTTTATCCGATAAAAGCAAGGCTCATGCGGACGCGCCGGCCGGTCCGCCTCGCGACGTCACAGGCTGCGGCGCAAGCTGCGGATGCAGCGCCGCCTAAGGGTATTTTTGGATAAGCGCTTCTGCGCGAATCCTAAATATTTTATCTGAAGGGGCGGATTCTGCTCCTTTTTGGTCACGATTTGAGGTGCTGAAATAAATATATCCGTCTGGACCGGTTTTAACCGCGCGTACCCTGCCGAATTCATTTTCGAAATGAGCATAGAAAGAACCCATTTTTCCGTCAGGCGATATTTTTGCCTGATAAAGCGCTTTTCCCCGCAGCCCGCCGAAAAACAGGTATCCGTTATAATACGCGAGTCCGGCCGGGGCCCACGTTATGCCCGATGCAGGGATCGCGATCGGTGGGGTAATGTTATATTTTTTATCTACGCCACGAATATCAGGCCAGCCGTAATTTCCGGCAATTTTTATAAGGTTAATTTCGTCTAGACCCGATTTTTGTTCGGATTTACCAATGATTCCCGCTTCCCCGTGCTCGGTTGCCCAAAATCTTTCTTCATTGTCCCATGCAATTCCTTGCGGATTTCTATGTCCGTACGAAAAAATAGCATTATTGAATGGGTTGTCCTCGGGAATATCTCCGTTGTCTTTGACCCTCAATATTTTCCCGGCAAGCGAAGCTGTGTCTTGGGCGAGCTTTTTGTCACCGGCATCGCCGGAGGTAAAATATAGAAAATTATCCGGCCCAAAAGCCATCCTGCCGCCATAATGCATCCTCCCCGCACGGCTTTCAAATATCAGTATCCGGTCATTCAGTCCGCTTTCAGTTAAAGTATAGCGTGCGATTCTGCTGAAAATCAGCTCGTTTGATCTGGCTGTGTAGTAAAGGTATACCCAATGATTATTTGAGAAATCTGGGTGCAGAGCCATTCCCATTAGGCCGTTTTCGCCCTTAGGGTGTTGATATACGCCCGGTATTGAAAATATATGTTTTTCTCTTCCCATACCGGTAATTCTTACAAGATTGCCCCCGCGTTCGGTGGCAAGGACATCTCCCGCCGGCAAAAAAGCAATTTCCCAAACGGTATCCAGGCCATCTGCGACCATTTCAATATCGCCAGCGCCAATAGACATCTGCGAGGCACCGGGGATATGAGTAACAACTTCTGTAGAAATGTTTTCGCCGGACGGCATGACAAAAAAAATAATGTATAGAGTAGCCCCTAATAAAAGAGCTGTTAATATCTTTTTTGACGGTATATTTTCCATATTGTAGAATAATAACATTATATAATATTTTATGGAACCAACTCAACAGAACGCTTTCGGCCAAAAAAATAAAATTTTAGTAATTTTAGGGATTCTCATTGCTGTGATTGGCGCATCATATTATCTTTTTTCCTATAAGCCGGCGGTTGTGCCGAAATTTTCCGATTCTGTGAGAGAGGCGCGCGCGCTTTGTTATGAGGGGAGATGCGATGAGTCCGTAGCCGAGCTCGAGGTATTAATTGCCGGCGCCGCTTCCAGCAGGGAAGAGGTTGAGGCAAAGACGAATTTGGCCCTTTCATATCTCAAAAGCGATATTGCAAAGAGCATGGAAATTTTTAAGGATATTGCCGCAAATGATGAATATTCTGCGGCAAGACAGGCATATGCAGTTGAACAAATTGCCAGTCTTTTTATGCTTAGCGGACAATATCGCGAAGGAACCCTTCCTTCGCTGATATTTAGCGGCGATCCGTATGCGTCGTTCGTTGCGGGAAAGCCAGATAAAAATAATGTGCCGGAAGGAATTCGCAGGCTTTATGAATATTCAACAGAAATATCATCGCGGCCTATCAGCGAATACCGCGTCGCGGAGTGGTACGCAAGACAGGCTTATTATGGAAAATTTGACCCAAAGCATTTGTCAGGTAATATTTCCGTAAAAGACTATACCGATAAAATTTTGGATCGCCTGCAAAGCGGGGATGCCGCAAAGATGCAATTGTTTTTAGGGTCGCTTGATGAAGCTTACGCACTGTGGCTCAAGGGATATGTTATGGGGCTATTGGCGGATGTTACGGGAGAGAGTCGCTATGCCGACGATGCAAAAGGTTCTTTCGCAAAATCTTTGGAGCTATTGCGGCAATATCAGGGACCCAGCTCGGACTATAAGATGTCGCAGATTCTATGGATGAGTTTCTATTACGCGTCGTTTATGGCTAATCATAAAGACTATATGGACCGGACTGCTATGGATGAACTCATGGGGTATTTGAACGATAAGAATGTTATGGCCACCAGAAATCCAAAAACAGAGGCGGAATCCAACTTGAAATTCGGGCTTATGCGATACCTTGAACGTTCGGGGCAGATTGATTCTTCTAAATCGCGAGGCGTTGGCTACCAGACGGCATTATCGCTTGCACAAAAAGAGTCCAGATTTGCGGATCTGTTGAAAACCCTCGGGTGGGAGCTATAGTCCGATTTTGAATCATCTCTTTCTTAAAATATATACCGGAAAATATTCGGCGTCTTCGTGGTCGGAGGGGTAGCAGATTTCATCTATTTTGAAATATGCGGAAATATTTGATTCTATCTCTTCTTTTTTTTGGGCGTTATAATGCAAATTATCTCTAGATTTTTTCATAATTTCTTTTAATAGCCGCCTTAAGCGTTCTCTCTCAAGCTCATTCTTTGGGGCGTAATTCATGAGCGCTTCCGCAAGCATCAGAGGATCTGCTGTCTTAGTTTCATTGCGAAATCTATCTCTCAAGCGATAAGAAAGCAAGGTAATCAGGGTTGTCGCGTTTTCTTTTGAGAGTTTTTGCAGCGTATCTTGGATTATTTTTTCCGAAGTCCGCGATGCGAGATCTTGGTTCACAAAGTGCTCCCTTATGGCCAGAATGCCTCCCGGTTTCAGCAGTAAATTCATTTTTTTCAAAAATTCGGTTTGACCGGCGGGGGGGATCTGGTTTAAGATTAAATCTCCGATCGCGAAGTCAACCGGCCGGATCTTTGATGGCAGGTCGTGCCAGTTTATTTTCATCCAAATTTCGCGCGCCGGATCCACATTTTTTGAGATTTTGAGGTTGCCGCTGATCATATGGTATGAAAAATCCGCAATTGTATATTCTTTCCCGCAACTCTGCAAAAGCTCTCTTATTTTTGGGGTAGAACCGAGAAGAAGTAAGGATCCGCCGGGTTTTACATTTTTAATATACTTGCGGAATATGGCGATGTCGTCCTCGGAAGGCGATGCCGGCGGGACGATTTTTTCGAGTATATGCGGCTTAGCCATTCGGCTCCAAAATCGCTTGTTTCTCTCGGAATACGGAAGTTTTCGGCCAAGCGCGCTTTCGGCCGCTTGAATTACGAATTCAATCACCTCTTTTGGAAACAGGCGGAAAAAATATTCAACCATTTTCATTTAAACATCATATCATCGCACTATGGATAGGCAAACGAAAATCGATTCGATAGTTTCCTTGATGGAAGATTTTCCTGCGGCATTTAATTATCTGAACCTTGCCGGAAATCGCGCGTTCGCCGATTGGTTTATGCCACGGCTGGAGGCGCTCCGCGAATTTGATTTTTGGGAGGATGACGAGTTGCGCGTGATCCAAGCCCGGCGCCTGGGAAATCTTTTATCATATTTAAAAAAGACATCGCCTTTCTGGAAAGAGCGGCTTTTGGCTTACGGAATCAATCCGAGATCGGCATCAATTTTGGAAGACATCAAACGCCTGCCGGTAATTGATCGCAAGTTTTTTACGGGAAAAGAAGCTTACGCGCTGCCCCGGGACGAATCGCATTCCATGATCCATACCAGGTATACCAGCGGAACAACGGACACCAGCATGGCGGTGCTGATCAGCGATCCTGAAATGTCTTTGGATATATTGTCATGCTTATTCAGGCAGCCGTATTTTGACCTGCAAAAAATGCGGGAACTCCTTGGAAGAAAATTTTTCTTTTTTTTGGGAAGAACCGTTTTGCCGCATTATGCTTCTTTCGCTCGCGGTTTTCCTTTGGATAATTTTACTAAGCTATCGGACCCCAACGTAAGAGGCGAGATTTACGGTATTTTAAAAAAAGAGCCGCAGACACTCTGGGCATTTTCAACTGTCGCCGCGGAGTTCGCGCATTATTTGGCGCAAGACGGCGAGAGTCTGCCTCTTTTAGCCGCCTATACGCATAGTGAATCTTCTCCAATTGATGAGAGGCTGTTTGTAAGAGAGAAGCTTAATGTTCCGGTTGTCCATCTTTATGTCGCGTGCGAAACGGCTATCATCGGCGATGAGTGTACATCTCATTTCGGGAAAGGTTACTACCATATTCCCAGGGAACGCGCGCTGATAGAGGTTTTGGATGGCGATAATTTACCGGTAAAAAATAATGAAGAAGGAAAGCTTGTTGTTACGATTCTTGATCGTAAAATTACTCCGATTTTACGCTATGCAAACGGAGACCGGGGGCGGATTCTAAGCGTGTCTTGCGATTGCGGCAAAAAATCACCGCTGTTTGAAATGCTTGGGCGCGAAGGAGATCGGATTTTATTGCCGGACGGAGAAAAATTCAGCGCATTGCTTCTTGCCAATAATTTTCTTGAAATAGCCAATCCAAAACGCATAATGGCTTATCAGATCAGACAGGAGTCGCCGGGAAATGTTTCAATATACGTCGTGCCGGCTAACGGGTTATTCGGAAATAATGAGATCGCGGTAATGGAATCCGCGCTTTCTGCCGCGATGGGCGGCGGGATCAAGATCAATATCAGGCATACGGACGACATTGCGAGGGGCGCCACTGGCAAATTGCGTTTTTTTATGCCGTTAAAACTAATTGGGAAATGAACGAAGAAGAAAAAAATGAATGGCTGATCAATCCCGGAAAACTTTTCCCGCGCGATCTTAGGATAGGATTCTTGTGCGGCAACAAAGATTTTATCCGAGCCACGGAAACATATCTTGGAGTTCTCGATGAGTCGCAATTTTGGGAGGAGGGACGGATGAAAAAAATCCAAACAGAACGCCTGCGTCTGCTTACTTCTTGTATTGCGGAAAGGTCGTTTTTTTGGAGGAATTTTTTTGAAAAACAGGGGTTTGACCCAGTTTCGGCGGAGCTTGGTAATTTTAGCCGCTTGATGATATTAAAAAGAGATTTTCTTTCTGATTCTCGCAACAAAATACACGTTGAGCCGTTACCCGAGGATAACCCGTTATTCAGCAGGACAAGCAGCGGCACAACTGGAATACCACTTAAACTTATTTATAGCGAGCGAGAGATGATTATAGGACATATCCCAACATATTTTCGCCACCCGGTGTTTGAAAAGCGCCTGCTTGCAGGCTTATTTTCCCGAAAACCATTTGTTGTTTTGGGCAGGCCCGGTCTTCGATATGTATGTGAGAAAGATTTTTTTTACGGAAATTTTGACGATATTTCCCTTTCGGATCTTGATGATCGCGAATTACGCCAAAAAATTTATGAAAGCATAATTGGCGCGGCTCCGGCGATTCTTGTCGGCTTCGGATCTTTAATCGTCAGATTTGCCGAATGGGCTCATGATGATGGTGTTTCTCTGCCGCTTTTAGCCGTGCGCACGAGTAGTGAACCGGTCTCGCTTGCTCAGCGTGAGATGATAAGCCAATATTTGAAAGCTCCGTTGATAAACATGCTAAGCGGAAACGGAATTAGTTTCTTGGGGTTTGAATGTCCCGAAAATCCTGACTACTTCCATTCTTTTGCTGATAGCAATATCCTTGAAGTCGTCGGAGAATCTGGGGAGGCTTTACCGGAGGAGGAAGAGGGAGAACTTGTTGTTACGTCGCTCTCTTATCTTTTAACTCCGCACATACGCTTCGCCCACGGGGACATAGGAAGATTGGTCTCTGAAAATTGCCCCTGCGGTCGAACACTCCCATTGTTTGAATTTCACGGCAGGCGCGGCTACGAGATCGTCTTGCCGAGCGGGAAAAAAGTCGGCATGATCCATCTGCATAACGCCCTGATGAATTGGTGGGGGTCAAGCCTCAAGGCAAAACAAATTCAGGTGATGCAGGATAAGCCCGATGGCATCCGCATATTGGTTGTCCCCAAAAAGGATTTTCATGAGGGGGATGAGATTGAGATGCGCATGGCGGTGATTAAATTATTTGAAGGAGAAAAAATGATCGTAGAGGTAGACCGCGTCAATAAGATAATACCGGGGAGAGGGCATAAACCGCGTTTTTTTATTCCTCTCTCGGAAGCGAAAGAAATAGGCATAGAAAAAAGCTGATCCTTTTTTGGATCAGCTTTTGGCAGTGCCCAGCATCGGCTATTTTGCCATGTATTTGACGAGTTCTATCTCCACTTTGGCGCCGACACTGCCTACGGCGCTATCGTAGAGAAATTTTACCGCGGATTTTGTTTCCAGGCTGTACCAAATGGTCCGCGTTTGATCGTATGAGCCGCTCGGAACAGAAACCGTTCCCTTTCCTTCAATTTTGAAAGTGTGCAGAATCTTCCCGTCTATTGCAATATCCTCAATGCCCGTGACAGCGTAATCCATTGAACGCCAGCCGGATCTCCGATCGTGATAGTATTTACCGGTCCACTTATTGCCTACAGCAAGCGGGAATTTCAGATACTGGCGCTCGTCCGGAAGAATCATCCGCTGCAATTCTTCGGCGGCATTTCCTCCGATGGCCGTGTCGTCTTGAGTTACCTCAATGTTTCCGCCACGATAGGTGACCGTGTATTCGCCATCCAAGCGGTTGGTGGTGCTGGAGAGCGAATTTCTTGTGTTTGTCCTGAATTCCCAGAGGTCGCCACCGCTTAGTACTGGCTGATCTCCTGGTTCGTTTGCCAGAGCGGAACTGGAAAGTGTCGCTAGAAACAAACCCAGAAACAATGCTAAAATCTTTTTCATAAATACTTCCTTTCTATCTCTTCGTTTTCTGACCGGGACCCACTGCATCCATAATCCATAGCTAGTTCTTTTTCGTCAGGGCCGAAATAAGCTGACCCTTGGTCTTTGAGCCACCTTTCCTGCACCTGATATGCCTCTTTTTCCATAGCTGCGTCGCATCGGAACAATTTATTTTCCACTACCTGCAAATGATGGATCATCTCATGCAACAGTCTGCTGCGATCTTTGATATCCGCCATATCGAATCCGTTATGCAGGTACACCGTTGAATTATCGTAAATAGCCCATACTTTCGGCAATTTTTTATCCGAAGCATATTTGGTATAACCCATTTGATAAAGCGCTTCAAAACTTCGGTATTCGACCGCGGGCAGAGGCACATTTGCGTTGTAATCGCTATTCCCTCCGATCCAAATCAGTAAAGCCAGCATTAGCTCCTGCATTGTTTTTAACCTCCTTTTCAATTTTGTTCTGTTTTACATTATACACCTTGTTATTAAATATGTCAAATACAATAAAAAAAGCCCTACAAATATGGGGCTTTTCGGGCATTCGTTAAGAAATAATGCTGATCAGTTCATTAAACGTTTTTGCAAGCTCTTCCGGAATGTCGTTTATTGAGACTTCGGGTATTCCTTCAGGAGCATTGTTGGAAGTGATGGTCGGCGCGCTATTCATATATTCGCCACATTGCGGGTCTAGGCACCGCTGTAGTATTATACCGAAATTACTGATCTTAATAAAAATTTTTCCGGGCAGATGGATATGCCCGCTTATTTCGTGCGTTTTTTGCAAAATATTTTGCAGACATCTAGTTAAAGATTAAGCTTGCTCCTATCTTATGTCAAGTCTGCGACAAATTCTGCAAGCGCGCGTTTTGTAACGTGAGGCATGAAAATGATCGTATAGTAATATCTTCCGCCGCCGCGCTCATCGGCGATTATGGAGGGCTTTAGGCTGTATTTTTTTTCAAGCGGCTTGGGAATTCTGAACTCGGAAAGCGATTTAAAATGCACGGCCAAAATATTTGACTCGGGATGCGTAATAAGATGGGTAGGCAGTTCATTTTTATGCGCGTCAAGGAGATTTATGAAATAATGTTTTAATTCCAATTCTTTTTTAATTATTTCCGTAAAGCCCTCCTTACCGAGCGCATGAATAACGCTCCAAGAAGCCGCTGCCGATGATGCGGGGCGTGAACCGCTCAGCGTGTCGTCTATGCCGTAATTAATATATGGCGTGTCGCGCTCGATATTTTTTTGGAGGCCCTTACGGCATAAAAAAACTCCGGCTGTTCGCGGAACGAAGCCGTTTTTGTGCATGTCGATTGAAATTGAATTTACCGAGTTGAAATTAAAACCGAGTTGTTTTTTTGAAATAAAGGGATGGACCATTCCGCCGATGGCGGCGTCAATATGCGTATAAAATACCACAGGCAATTCTTTTTCAAGGTTTTTGACAGATGCATCTATTTCGTCTATCGGGTCAACGGTTCCGGTAATATTGTAACCCAGCGTGAGAACAACGACGAATCCGGTATAACCGTTTTCGGCAAGCGAGCGAACCTTTTTTTCGAAATTACCCGCATCCATGCCATATTCTTCATTGAGCGGAATATCAAATGCATCCAGAGCGAGTATATCAACCGCTTTTTCTATTGAGTAGTGGGTAAGCGCGGTTTTTATCAAGCAGATCTTTTTAGTATCAGGATGTCTGCGGAGCATGTTCCTTCCGATCCAAAGACCCATAATATTTCCTTCGGTGCCTCCCTGCGTTATATATCCGTCCGTGTCTTTATCGCCCATCAGTTCTCCGAGCATGATTACTGTTTCTTTTTCCAACTTGGCAACAAACCGCTTTGGATCTTCGATACGCGTATGGGTTCCGATATTGTTCCTGTTATAGGGCAATAAACGCGATATTGAATCTATCGCCACAGGGTGTGGATCGGTGCTGTAAGCGCTGAAAGAAGTTTCCGGATAAGCTTTAAGGTTTTTGATTTTTTCCAAGTGCTCCATAACCTTTTCATTCGGCAGTCCTTTCTCGGGAAAAGTAAACATACGTCAATGGTAATTGAATTAACTTGGTGTTACAATGAGTGCAAAATATATGGAAAAGTTCAGGCCAGACAGTTTAACATTACAGTGGCATATTACGGAACGTTGTCCCTGGCGGTGTAAACACTGCTATCAGGAATCTTATACTACGCCAGAAATGAAATTGGACGAGCTTTTTGCGGTGCGCGATCAATTTTTGGAACTTTTGGATTCATTCGATCCGCCTCTTAAAAAGGGCCATATCAATATTACCGGAGGCGAACCGTTCGTGCGCACGGATATTTTGGAGTTTCTTGCCGGAATTGCAAAATACAAGGATCGCTGGACGTGGTCGTTGCTTTCGAACGGCGCTTTTTTAAATAAAGAAAATGTTAAATATGTTGCGGCTTTGGGCATTAACGGTTTCCAGGTGAGCATGGAGGGGATGGAAGAGCAGAATGACGCCATTCGGGGAAAAGACGCTTTCAGAAAAACCGTTAACGCCCTGAAGCTTCTTGTGGAAGCGGGCATCGGTACACGGGTTTCCTTAACACTTACGCGGAAAAACAAGGATGAGATCTTCAAGATGGCGGTTTTTCTTTCTGGGCTCGGAGTCCGGCGCCTCGGCGTGCGGCGCGTTGTGCCTTGGGGAAACGGCGAGGGCATGCGGGAATTTATGCCGGAGCCCGAAGAATTGCAGCGGCTTTATGAAGAAATAGAAAGAACGAACGCATGGCTCATTGACCACGGTCATTTTTTGCGTGTCGGAGGCGGATGCGAGTCGGGATTTTTTTACGACAAGGTGAAAAGTCACCCGAAAACCGGAGAACCCCTCATGACTAGAAACAGATGCGGTGTTAAGGATGGGCGGATCATTGTCGTCATGCCGGATGGGGCGGTTTTTCCATGCCGTCGTTTTCCGATTCCGCTCGGTAAATTATCCGAACGGTCGCTGGCCGACATTTACAATTCTCCGATTATGAGCGGTTTCCGCAATTTTGAAACCGATCCAGCTTTGTCAGATTGCCGAAAGTGCGTGAATTGGAAAAATTGTTTTGGCGGGGCGCTTTGCGTAAATTATGGATTTGCAGGAAAATGGAAAATGCCCGACGTTCAATGCGACAGGGCGTTTCATTCATTGGAAGAAGCCGCGAAATTCGCGAAAACAATATGAATCCCGTTAGAGGCCGCGATCGCTCAAAAAATAAATTTTAAAAAACATGATCAAACAATTATACATTATTGGCAATAACACAGCAGATTGCGCATGGGATCGCGATCTGCCTCTAACGGGATGAAAATACTTATGATAAGCAAATATCCGCCGATCGAAGGGGGCGTTTCTTCCCGAAATTACTGGCTTGCAAAAGCTCTCGGTGACCGCGGAATTGAGGTTTCGGTCATTACCAACGCCCTAGCTTGCGAAGAGGAATGGCGCGCCGGTCTTGATATGGGGGATGTGGCATCGCTAAAAATGCACCAGCCCAAAAACGTATTTTTTTATTCTTTGAAGGACGAGCCGCCGTTTCATATTCCTTATTCGCAGGGTTATCTTTCGCGCTTGGTGAATTTGGGGTTGAAAGTAATAGGCGAGCGCGGGGCGGATGTGATCTACTCCCATTATCTGGAGCCTTACGCCGCGGCCGGATTTATCTTAAAAAAGATAACGGGACTTCCGTTGGTTATCCGCCACGCCGGCTCGGATATTTACCGGATCTACAAGGATAAAGACTATAGATATTTTATGAGCGAGGTCATTCGCGGAGCCGACGCGTTGCTTTATTCATCTGTTTTTGATGAAATGTCTTCTTTATTGAAACTTGATAGAAAGAAGCTAATTAGGCCGCCGTATGGGATTTTGGACCATTCGGTTTTTTCTCCGGAAGGGGAAAAATTTAATTTTGATAAATACGGAGTTAAAACACCTCATGGGATTCCAATCGTAGCGTATCTCGGCAAGTCCACCGCCAATAAGGGCATTGAGGAAGCAATAAACGCCCTTTCGGGTTTAAAACAAGATTTCCGTTTTGTTTTTGTGTCCGGCGGCGGGGGATCCGAACATTTTATGTCGCGGGCAAAGAACAAATTAGCCGGTAAATTTATCCATCTCCCCTTTATTCCCCCGTGGGAAGTCCCCGCATTGATGCGCTTTTCGGCCGCAGTTCTGAATCTGGAAAATAAATTTCCGATACCTATCCACGGGCCAATACAGCCGTATGAGGCGATTGCGACAGGCGTCCCTTTGATCTTGAGCGGAGAAATGTTCGGTAAAATTGCCCCGCTGTTTCCCGGGACGGCGTCCAAATTTACGGTTGTTGAAAATCCGCAGGAGACAGACAAACTTTTGACGGCTTTTCAAAAATTATTTTCGGATTCAAAGCAGTCCCGGGAAGACGCAAAAAAAATAAGGGAGGAATTTCTCACCCGCAATCATTGGGAGAAATATGTTGATTTTCATATTTCGCTTTTTCACTCACTTTGCTAATATTTTTTTCGCGTGCCGGATGTCGTTTAATATCATTTCCTCAAAATTTTCTTTAAAATTCTGGTCGCGTTCTATGATAACCGTTTTTATGTCGGCGCGCGCGGTAACCCATTCAAGAAGCGGCCACACTCTTTCATTTGGGCCGTTTAATTCTTCGGAGTGAGTATCGTAGAACCACCCGTTTGTTATTTTGCCGCCTGCCAAGTGTATATGTACAACTTTTTCCAAAGGCAACTGTTCCAGAAACCGGAAAGGGTCGGTTTTCCTGTTATAAGAATTGATCAAGACGTTGGTCAGGTCCAAAAGCAGGCCGGACCCGGTTTGTTCCAGCGCTCTTTTTATGAATTCCGGCTCGCTGAAATCAGCTTCGGGGATCTCAAAAAATGAAGTAATATTCTCAAAAACAAGCGGCATGCCAAGGATTTCTTTTGCCTTATTTATATTTTTTACCGCGGCCTCAAGTCCTTCTTTTGTAAACCAAAGCGGGGAGAGGTGCCCGATAGAAAAGTCGCCGATATCGGTGAGTGCAAAGTGGTCGCTATGATATTCCGCGCCTATTTTTTCCAAAATACCCTTCACTTTATCAACATAAGTTTTGTTGAGCCCCGCGCTTGTGCCTATAGAGAGCTTTAGGCCGTGCGGGACCAATTTAAAACTTTTTGAAAAGCTTTCCAAAACAGCCGTCTCTCCGGGCTTGTCGATATAGTGCTCCGGAATAATTTCCAAAACATCTATCTCCTGGCGGCGCTTCATTATCTGCTCACGGAGCTCGCGCCGCAACCCGAGCCCTACGCCAAAATAAGGAATATTTCGGAGTTCGCTGTTCATAAATAGGTTATTTTTTTGCCGAAGAGATCGTTTTTTAAAACGATCCATAGAAGCTTTAGTGAGCCCGCCGAAACCAGAGTTTTTAGGTTTATAGTGATGGTTTTTTTTACTAACCCCAGCTTTTTTTTAGAAAGGCTTTTCGCGAATATATCAAGCTTGTCTCTTGGGATGCTTGTGAGAGCATTTTTTTCTTTTGCCGTAAGATTATATTCCCCAAAAAGTTTTTTTGGATTTGCGGCAAAGACCGGTCGTAATTTTTCATCGGTGTAAAGTTTGCATAGTATGGTTTGGAAATCAGCAATCATAGGAGTAATATATGACATTATGCGGCGGATCACAACTTTGATCGCAAAATATTGGCATATCCCCGTCGCGATTGCGGCAATAGTTTTTTTTGTTTTCTTTGCGTGGGAAAGGATTGACCCCAAGCTCGAGATGCAAACCGGCAATTATTATTTTAACGGCGGAGCGTATGATCTGGAAAAAGCC
>Ga0209542_10012075_pt1 | contig 15205 bp, 8 predicted proteins | sample RifCSPhighO2_01_FD_184028 | JGI IMG/M metagenome (GOLD analysis project Ga0209542, IMG submission 184028) | Soil microbial communities from Rifle, Colorado - Rifle CSP2_plank highO2_0.1 (SPAdes) (version 2) | ecosystem: Environmental > Terrestrial > Deep subsurface > Rock core/Sediment ...
GAAGATTGATGAGCCTTTGCTGCTTGAGCTTTACGACAGCCAGGGGATAAGCCCTGAACTCATACGCGAAGAGGCTGAAAGGCTTGGGCAGTCAGTGAAAATTCCAGATGATTTCTACAGCAAGGTCTCGCAATTGCATGAGAAGAAAGAGCAGGAGCACGCGACTGTCCGCGAAGAGAAACTTGACCTTGAAGGGATTCCTGCCACAAAGGCGCTTTACTTCGAGGATTATGCTGCGATGAATTTCACAGGAAGAGTGCTCAGGATCTTAGGGAAGAATGTGATCCTTGACCAGACCGCTTGCTATCCTACAAGCGGCGGACAGATGCATGACACTGGATTATTGAACAATGAGAAGTTCGTTGATGTCTTCAAGCAAGGCAGTGTCATAGTCCATGCGATGGAGAAAGAGCCGGCGTTCAATATAGGGGACACTGTCAAAGGGAAGATAAACGCTAAGGACAGGAAGCAGCTCGCGCAGCATCACACCTCAACGCACATAGTCAACGCGGCAGCGCGCAGGATCCTCGGAAAGCACATCAATCAGGCAGGCGCGAAAAAGACTAAAGAGAAAGCGCACCTTGACATAACACATTATCAAGGCCTCACAGAGGAGGAGATAAAGAGGATAGAGGAAGAGTCGAACAAGATAATAAAGGAAGACTTGCCTATCAGGCTCAGCTTCATGCCGCGAGAGGATGCAGAGAAGAAGTACGGCATGAGTCTCTATCAGGGAGGGGCTGTCCCTGGCAAGAGCATCCGCATAGTCGACATCCCTGAAGTCGATGTCGAAGCCTGCGGAGGAACGCACCTTCACAGCACTGGAGAGGCTGTGAAGATAAGGATACTCAAAGCGGCGAAGATACAGGACGGCATTGTCAGGATAACTTTCACAGCTGGAGCGGCTGCAGCGAAAGAGGCGCAGGAAGAGAAAGGAACATTGGCAAGCGTAGCGAAGATGCTCTCCTGCACTCCAGCGCAAGTTCCTGGAAGGGTCGCTGAGCTTTTCGACAAATGGAAACAGATAGTCAAGAAAGGGAAAGAAGTTGAGTTCTCGCTGACATCAACAAAGGAAGAGGACTGCGAGCAGGAAGAGCTGCTTGTCAAAGCATCAGAAATACTGAAGACCCAGCCAGAGAATGTGATAAAGACGATCACTAGGTTCCTTGCTGAGATTGAAGAGAAGCGGAAGAAGTGATAATGAGATTAGTTAACATATTTGTACCTAAAGAAGGCTGAAAAATCATTAAGATTTCTTATAAGTCTTCCACAACAGCTCAAATATGTTCTTTTGAGTATCATAAAAGTCTCCATCTTCGATTATGATTCCGTGATAAGGCTCTTTTTGAAGATTTAGTATAGCAACTTTCCTAGAATAGATAAAAACGCTTGATTTAAATAGGTAATTGCTGGGCACAAATACAAACTCCCTGAATTCATTTCTTGAAGTCTTTAGTAATTCTTTATGCTGCTCTTCCCGCTTACAAACAATCTTTATAGGAATTCTCCTTTCCACTCTTTTTGCAATATATTTAGGAAAGATATAAGGCAATGCGTTCTGCAAAGAAGTGATATCACCATAATGATAAATCACTTTCTTCTCTTCCAGAACATCTTCCAATATGTATTTGATGCCTTTAGAGCCTTCGAAAAGCATCGCTTTAGGCTTTTCTTTGATTGTTTCAGCCATAGCGTTCAGTTCAGGAAGAGCCTCCTGAATTAGCCTTTTTTTATCTTCAAGGATTTCAACCAGTTTTCTAGGAGTTGTTGCCTGAAAATACTTTATTGTTTCCTTGATGATAAAACTTACCAATCCTTTCTGGAGCAGGCTTTCAAGCAAATGATAAGTGGTTGTCCTAGGCAATCCTGCGTTCTTTGCTATTGTCTGCGCTGTTGATTCCCCTCTCTTGAGCAGCGCTATGTATACCTTAATCTCATTCTCAGAAAGCCCATACTCTCTCAACGCGTCAACATGATGCTCTGCCATGGTTAGATGATTTGGCTAATAGTATATAAGCTTTTCTATTGTCGACCGTTTAGGACAACAAAGTCTTAAATAGTCATGATGACACTACTATTATGTAATAAGTCTTATATAGGGATAAAAAATGGCAACTAAAATAACTTTCAATGGCAAAACCATGGGATACGGCAATAATGAGCCTACCTTTTTTGAAAATAAAGAAGTAGGTTATTGTATTGAAGAACCCCTGGATGTTCTTAAAAGACTTGGGTGCAACTATAAGATTAGAATATACCAAGATATCATAAACCCTTTTTATGATTATGACAATGGATTGCACATCATTAGCTCTAAAGGGCCAAGGGGAACCACTATCATTGGAACTCTCAATGAATTAGTAGGTGATCTCTTAGATACTATGATTGTTAGCTTTAATAATGGTTATCCTTGCAGACCAAAACTTAAAAAATCTCTCGACTTAGATAAATTGAAAGAATTATTCTTAAAAAGAATATTTGACCCAAAAGAACACTGCTTTTCCATAGATGGTTCAGGAATAAATAAGGAGAGATATTGGATGAAAGTGGATTACTATTTTTTGCACAGAATAGCAGACGCTCTTGATGATGATTCCGATTTAGGAATTTCAGTCTCTCACAAGATACTCACTTCTTACGAGGATTTCTTAATTCCGACTAACAGCACACGTAAAGAAGGAATGAATACTTTGCTCCCCAGGATTAGAAAAGAAGTTCCGCAGTTAACTCAAGAGATAGAAGCCACTGCCCTGACTGAGCTTCATAAAATATTATTTTTAACAACACATTTAGAAATGCTCTCATTATTCGGTATAGAAGATGCAACATGCTATGATTTAAAGAGGATGGCTTTAGAATTAGATAAAAATATTATATCTTAGGATCTCAGATTTTATCTGCTGCGAACGCCTTATCTTCCTAAAAGACGATCGCTAGGTTCATTGCTGAGATTGAGGAGAAACGGAAGAAGTGAATGTTGCGATAATATACACTCAAGATTTCTTAAAGAAAACTCTAGATACCCAAATCCGCGCCGTTCTCACTGCTCTCTCGTGAATATTGCCGTCGAGAACACCGCAATATTTAAATAGTTCAGAGCGTATACTGCCTATGGAGTGTTTTAGGCCGATCTTTAGCGCAGTATAGATTGGATTTTGATTATACTGCTTATATACTACATCACAGACAGAAGACTGACTGAAAAGATACGCTCTAAAGATTCAAAGAAGCATCGGAGAATGACATGGATTTCCTTACTGAGTCACAGAAGATCGTGCGCTGCGCAGCCTGCGGCATGGACTTCCTCTCTATAGGCAGCGTGAGCGAGGATGAAGAGTATTTCTGCTCCGCAGACTGCACTGAAGAGTTCCAGAAGAAGAGGAAGTGAGAGGAAGATCCTAGATATAATTATACTCCCCAACTAACTTAAATTTTTAAAAAAGAAATAACTCCAGCTTAGATTGTTTGAATTTTTGAAAGTTCAGGTTTATTAAAGAAAGATTCAATATCTTTAATAATACTCTTAAAATTATCGAGTAATGATTGAGAATTTTCTTGTGAAATTATCCACTTTGCTAATGCTTCTTTATTACCATCCTTAATTTGATTAAGACAAATTAACTGCAAATGAGGTTCTTCTTTGAAGTTTTCAGAAATAAAATCAGATATAGTCTTATTATGTGGAAACCTATCTGGAAGCCTAATATTCCTTTGTTCAATATAATTACTTTCTTTAGCATATTGCCAAACTTCTTTTGAATATAAATCTTCAAGTTCAAACTCAAAAGATGAAATTCTTTCGATTATCTTACCTAATTCAGAATTTAATTTGATATCTAGATATTTTATTCTCTTTCCATTATTGTCTTTACATTTTGGAATCATCCCCACTTTGTTCATTCCTTGTTTCCCAGCTTCATCTTTATCAAATATTCCGCAACATTTATACTTATCACTATAACACATTGCAATAAGTTTATCAGCAACACCATTTGCACCGCTAGAACTATATTCAACAGCCAATCTTTCATTAATAATCAATTGATTTAATATTGGTGAGAATACCTCAATCGCTTTTAAGAAAATGATTTGATCTGCCGTTCCTTCAACAACAATTATATCTCTTTTTAAAGAGTCTAACTCGGATTTTATCTCTTTCTTTTCTTTGATTAAAGCTAATAATTTTGGTTCAATAAGAGGGAGCATACCAAGTTTATCGTTCATATCTAATAATATCCCTCTTTTATTATAAATATTAATTCCTTTGATTAAATCATCTTCAACAAACTGAATCTTTACAATATCAGTCATATTTAATTCAGAATCTAACTTTTCTAGTGATTCTATTGAATAAAAAGCAGGTGAATGTGTAGTTATTAAAATTTGTATCTTATTTGAATATTCAAGAAAATTCTTAGCAGAATCAAATGCAGCAAACATTTCCAGACTGTTTTCAGGTTCTTCATAACCCCAAATAGTACTAATTATTGGTTTGCCTTTAGCTTTTCTTAGATTTTCTTGATCTGCTATAAACTTTAGAATTACTGGGATATGTCTCGTTTTAATACCATCACCCCGATGAGATAAAAGAATATTATCTTCACCAGTCTTAAACTCCAGACTTCGAAAGATATTTCTTAAATCAGGAGGTAGATCTAATATACTTAATAATCCAACTTTTAATTCTATTTCTTTAGTAATGCCAGAAGTACTTTTCTTAATCTCTGCTGAAAAATTGCTTGACGCTTTTTTTAAATCCTCTTCAATCGCAATTGCTAAGGTATCATGTAAATCCCCTAATAATTCTGAGAAGAATTCTTGACTCTTCACTGCAGGCACATAACGATATCTTACCCTATTTAACCATGCGTTTATTTTCTTCTTAGATGGAATACCTTGACCATTTGAATATAACGTTTCTTGTATATAAAATCCATCCTTTCTCCACACCTTTTTCCAGATAACAGTATCTTCAGGAGTATATGATCTCGGAACATTAAACTCTAATTCAATAATTATCTCATTAGCTTTTTTCTTTATCTTTTTTGCATTTTTACAAAAATCCTCATTAAAATCAAAATGTTGCCCACTTTCTGTCTCATCATTAAAAAAAAGATTTAATGCTTTTAGAATCGTTGATTTTCCAGAATCATTCAACCCGACAAAAACATTGAAATTTAATAATTCAATATTTTGTTCAATAATTTTTCTAAAATTATGAATTTTTATTGATTTAATATACATTTGTTCTCTCCTTTAAGTGTTTTCTTATAAGTTATTAAATCTCTTAGTAATACCTAAGATTATGATAAAACATATTTATATATTGTCTAATCATCCCTCTGCCAATTCCATTATTCCCCCTTACCCCTAACCCACCAGCATTATTCATTTATAAATATTCTCTCGAAAAATGCTATCTTAAGCAACCTATATAAACCCTTGTTTTCTCCAATCAAGAATGGAAGACATCGGCAAGAGATACCATTCTCTCAAGCACAACAAGAATTTTGAGAAACTGACTGTCGAATATCTCATCCTGACATTAGCGAAGAACATAGACTATCTATTCCTCATCCTCGCCACTCTCGCGCTGCTGAACATCATCAACTTCAACATAACAACTTCTCACTTCCCTTATCTGAGCCTCAGCTCTGAATGGACGAAGATCCGCGCTCTGGATTACAATCCTGTCCTGATCTACGGCCATTACTTATGGACTTTCATCCTCATAACTAAAGGTTTCGCGACAGGATTCATAGACACTTTGAAGAACAATCTCGAGCCCGCGCTTCTCGCGAGCATACTGATCGTGAACACATGGTTGGCTTATACCCACATGAAGTACGGTTATGACCAGCGCTCTTCAGACCGCCACAACGCCTTCTTCGCGTTAGTGAAGAACTACCTTTTCTCCTCATCAATGCTTGAGCGCTCTCTCGCGACGATGTTCTTCATAGACCTGATGATAATACTGACAACTCCCCTGAAGCCTGAGATAATGTTCCTGCTCGCGGTCTATCTCCTAGTCCTCAGCGTGAAATTCGTGCCCTGGCTGACAAGGATAATAATATTCTTCTCAGAGAAAGTTGATGAGACTGCTGTCTATAATGAATGGGTGCTGAGAGGGATAGGACTCCTTAATGCAATACTTATATATTATGATTCCCAAAGCCTTTTCACTCTGTTCGTGATGATCCTGATCTATAATGCTATCGCTGGCGCTGTCCTCCATCTGTCCAAGAATTTCAAGAATGTGCGGAAAGCCGCTGTGTACGCGTTCAGCTTCGGGATAATACTCTTCTTCATGAGCATAGCGGCAATCTATTGGATCGCCCTGGCTGCGATAATGATAGTGCAGCTCCCTCTGATCGCTTATTATTACTGGAAGCACAAAAGATTCCTCCCTTCATGGATGATAGAGGCAGTCAATCTGGTCATGCTTGTCATCCTTATGATGAGAGTGTTCTGAGAAAAAGACTTCCTGATCAAGAATGCCTCATCTCCTGAACTTGAACCTTAACAGGATCTTAGAATTACCGATCACTGAATAGAGCGCACAGGCAAGGAGGGTGCCGCACATTCCTGCGATCAGGCCCAGGATCAGGATATTCACGACCGCTGAGACAAGAAGCTGCCCCTCTCCTGTCGACAGCATCACTATAGTCATTAGAGGGATTGTCGCTGTGGCGAGAGCTGAGCTTATGAGCACGCTGGCGCATTTATGGGTGAGAATCCTGCAAGCCATAAGATGGGAGAGCTCGAACACGACTCCCACGACAAATAGTATCATCAGCTTAGAGACGCCTATGATGCCGAACTCATGAGTGGTATAGGAGAACGCCGCCACTAACAGGAGATAGATTATGACTCCTCCAGGCTTCAGGAAAAGAAAGCAGAGCAATGACATCACAAAAGCCACGATAAGCAGAGAGAGCGCGTACACTGCTGAAGGGGGGAAGAATTCGTCAAGCAATGCATTGAGGAACGTTGTCAGAGCCGCAAGGACCATGAGCAATATCCCTGCCTGCAATAAATGCGTTCCTTTGATCCCTGACCAGGAAGACAACGCGTCAAAACAGGAGCCTTTCGCGCGAGTATCAGCGCTTGAGGAACCAGAACGCTCTGTTTGCTGCCGGCGCATCATTTACCTCCCTGACTTGAGATTCAAGGACAGGTATAGTGTGGCTTATCTCTGTCAGCCTGCGCTTGTACCCTTCAGTCTCGATCTCATAAGTCTCTTTGGTGATAGTCCTTTTTCTTAAGTATTCTTCCTGCGCGTTCTTGAGCAATCCCATTATGGCCTCTTTCTCGAACTTGAGCCCTTTGATCCTGCGGCTCGCGGAGAGCGCTCTTGATTCGCGCACAATGGAAGGGCAGAACAGCACTGCCAATACTAATAACAATATCATCTGCCACCAATTTCTTGCGACAAAACCTTTGCTGAAAGAGATGAGCTGTGAGACTCTCTGAGTCTCAAGAGCCGCGGCGTCAAGCTGCTCATTCGCCTGGCCAATGAGAGCCAGAGCTTCATCGTATCTCTCATCCTTGAATGATTTCTTGATGTTCTCGATGACAGCGACTGCGCCGGTAGTATTGACTCCGTTCTCACGGTACTGGCGTTCTTTCCCATCGACAACAGGGAGAGTGTCCAGTATCTTGTAAGCCTGATCCTGACGATAGCTGGCGAAGTTGACCAGGTAAAGAACAAATGAATAGTTCTGCTTGAGCCTGTCCTGCTGCAGAGTGCTTCCTGACACTTCTATGAGCGAGTTGAGATATGCGAGCCTTGTGCTGTTCTGCTCTGTCTCGCTCTCCTGCTTGATCATCTGGTCAGAATCGCCGATGAATGAGCGTTTTGCGACAAGTATGGCATCGTCAATGTAGCTTACAGACAATCCATAATCCTTCATCTTCTGCCTTATCTGCTCAAGCCCGATGAGTGCCGCGAAAGCATCTTCTCTTTTCACCGCAGCTGGCGCTGTATAACTGAATCCTGACCTGATCGCGTCTGCCTGTATCAGCAATTTGCCTGAAGCTTCCTCAGAACCTTCCTGCGCATCCTCTGCGGCGATGACTGCCAGAGAGGATAATATAAGGCATGAGAAGAATAATGATGCCCAATAAGACATTGAGATTGAAGAGGATATACTGTTATGAGCTCTGCTGCTTCCTGATCTGGATGACATTCATTACCTCCTTCTTGAACTATTGTTGAGAATGCTCTTCTTTGACCGCCCTTCTTCCTCAGATGCCTGCTGCATCGCCTGGATGCCGTCAGAGTATTCCTTGCGGTTCTTCTCATGAGTCGAAGGGATTATCCCCATGAAAGAGCGCATCGCGCGCCTGATCATCCCGGGATCCCTGTTCTGGCCGATGATCGCTCCGGCGAGCTCGCGATACTCTTTCACTGCGCCATTGCTGCGCATCTCTGAGAGAGGGATCTGTCTTGAGAGAGCTTCAAGGAATCCTGTGTCATGAGGGACTACCGCAAGCACATTGCATCCTGAAACTTCCTCTACCTGCTGAGGGGTTAGCTCAAACTTCCTTCCATAGACCTTTGTGAGTATGAGCCCTTCAATAGAGACTTTCTTCTCACGCGCGAGCATGACAGCTCTCATGGTAGTGCTCAATGTCACATGGTCTGGAGTGGTCACTATGAAAAGCCTGTCGCTGGCGAACATTACTGAGAGGAATTCCTCATTGAGGCTAGGGCTTGAATCGATAAGTATGACATCATAAGCGTCCTTAAGCCGTTCAAGCCTGTTCTTGAGCTTGTAAGGATTGACTTTCCTGTGCACTAACGCTCCAGGCATGAGATGGAATCCGTGCTCAGTGTCATACACTGCCTGCTCAGGCCGGGCTTTGCGCTGCATGACCTCATGGAGAGTGATTGCGGGAGCAACGCAACCGACATGCAACCCCAGATTTGGAGCAGAGAAATTTGCGTCGACAAGAAGCACTTTCTTGCCATAATCGCGCGCCAGGGCTGAGCCAAGGCCAACAACGGTTGTTGTCTTGCCTACACCTCCTTTGATAGAGATGATGCCTATTATCTCTCCCATAAATACCTTCCCTATGCCTTAGTTTTTTAAATCTTGCGCTTATTCTGCTGTTTTATCCCTTTAAAGCGCTGGAATATGCTTTCCATGCCTTATGAATCATGCGCTAGTCATTGACCGAATGTCATTCATCCTCTATGATATCATTCTTTGCTGAACCTATGCAAACCTATCCGATCTTGTCATTCTTCTTATGCGAGACACGCATCCCATAAAATCCATGTATCCTATGCGCTGCATGATTATCATGCGCGGCATCCTTTTTTACATCATCACGAGTCACCAAGATATTTGTTGGCTTGATCCCGTAAATCTTTGAGAGCTGGACAAGAGTGACATCCCTCCCATGGCTATAGGTCTGCCTTGGCCTCAATGGACTGATAAGTCTTGAAGGACTGACCGCGCTATGTGACGCATCAAGCTTCATGGTTGGCTTATGCTGATCATTGATAGTGTAATCATGTCTATAAACATGAGAATGATGGATAGGGACATTGAACTGCACACGATTAGACCTGACAGGCAAGACTTTCTTCAATTGCCAAAGGGTCTTCTCCCTCTCTTGATGCCGTATAGTCTTCCGGGGATGTGGTTGGATGCTGAATCTGTGGCTTGCGGCAGGAACTTGCGGCTTGTGCATGAATTGCCGCGATCTATCTCGACCAGCGCTTATTCTGCTGAATAAGTTATCTTTTCTGAATATGTCCTTCATTAAAGAATTCATGCTGAAAGGCCTGCTTACACTCCCATCTTTGATATCCATTGAAATCAGGATTATAAAGATGATTGCGAAGACAACAAGGATGAATATCCCTGTCTTAAGGACTGGGAGTGAGATAAGATTGAACGCAATCATCAGCTCGCTGACTATGAGAGATGACAGTATTAACGCGCCGCAGATCGGCTTCCAATCATGCCTGAACGCTTCTTCGATCGAAGAAAGCGCATCCAATGCCTTGATAATTCCCTTCTTCAAGGACTCCAGGAGCAGGAAAGAAATATGATTTATGAGCTTCTTTAGCGCTTCTTCTCCACCCTCAATCTCCCTGAATCCTGAAGCTTTAGCGCGCACTGCTTTGCGGGTTATGATCCTGACTTCTGACACACCGTATTTGTTGAGTCTAAATCTACATTTGTTGAATCCATATGCAAGCCTGCGCAGTAGGCCATACAGGAAATCATCAGATCTTGATAAGTATCCAGAAATCTTATGGATCGATGATATGACCATTGAAGTCGCTGAGTCGAAAGCATTGCTGGCTGTGGAGGATAACATAAAGAATGCTATTCTGAACGCCTTGGATATCCTTGACACTGCCCTATTGACAACGGCTCTTGCGACTGACACGGACTTATGGACGACAGCACTCACGACATCGATCACTGACCTGAAAGCTTTAATGGTCTCTTGGAAGATGCTGCTTGCCATGAAAATGCCGCAAATTGCGTCCCAATCATGCCTGATAGATTCCTCTGCTGAAGAAAGCGCATCCAATACTTTGATAACTCCATTTTTCAGTAAATTCTGGATCAAAGAGTAAGATTGCGGCTTCATGACTTCTCTAGACGCTTCCAATCCCGATTCAATCTCTTTATGCGCTAAGATTTCTGAGTGAATTGCGGGTTCTGCGCTCTTGATTTCCGGCTCTTTATACGCTTTCAATTTATTGACCAGACTTTGCGATAAGCCACGCAATGAGCTGTTTACGAATGATGATATCTTCAGGAATGCGGTCTTAGATATTACAGATATTCTTGAGATTGGATCGCTGGTCGCAGCACTTACAGAAGCTATCGACCCATAAACCAGGATTTTAACCGCCGCGACAGCCGACCTGAACCATTCAACAACCTGGCTGAACAGATATGCTGATGCGGCCTCATTCCCGCGTTCTGCAGCGAAAGATGCGGCTTTGGGCCCTTGTTTCTGGACTACAGCTTCGGCAGCCTCTTCACTTAAGGATTCTTTGCTCTGCGCAGGCCCTCGCGGAGGCTTCTTGCGCATCGAGATTATCACAGTCCCAACCCATGAAGCTGCCTTCAATGTGAGAGAGACTGATAATTCCACAAGCTTTTCTGCAGGTGAGTATATAGTCCTTAAAGCTATCCTGGCAGCATGATTGAAAGTTCCGCGTTCATTCCTGAGCTTGCTCTCTATGGCTTTCTTCTCCTTGTCTATCTCGCCCATGCGCTGATTGTGCAGCTTCATCATCTCAAAGAACTTTATCCGCGAGATAGCTCCTTTAACTAGGTACTCTGTCTGCAATGATTTTATGAGCTTGCTGACTTCCCGCTCTTCGCGCGCAAGGTCTTTCAGCTCTCTTTCCCATTGAAGGATATTGACGCGCTTGTGCCTAAGATGCACTAGAGATTGCCTGATCTTCGCGATGCGCGTCCGATATTGGGCTGTGACCCTATGATACTCCCCTCCTGAGATCACTCCTTTCGCATAATCTTCCTGGGCTTCAGTGATGAGAGAGACTATTGAGGCGTCTTCCTTATGGAGAGCCCTTATCCTCCAGCTTATCGTGAACGCGACAATCCGCGAATAGACTGCGAAGCCCAAGAAGCCTGAGGCGATGATCCCTAAGAGCACAGCCCACCAGTACATACTTATGAAGAGGAGCACGTTTATCTTTCCGCGGGTCTCAAGCACAAGAGTCAATTGCGCGTCTTTCGCGCGCAGCAACGCTGTCTCGAAATCTTCGCGCTCAAACGCATTTATAGCCAGAGCATAAGCGCTTTCAGTGAAAGGGATAGGGAGCCATTTCGCTTTTGCCCTCCCCATCGCTTTCTGCAGCTCTTTGATCATCGCATCAGCCTTGAAAGCCGCGTCCTTGAGCTTCGCTATGCGTTCAACTGTCTGAACTACATCCTCATACTCTCCGTCAGCGAACTGCTTCTCTGCCTGCTCAAGCAGCTGTCTTGCCAGTGAAGAGGGCAGCCAGGCGTCTATCATGGCCTGCACATCTTTTCTTGCTGCAGAAAGCCTGCTCTCTGCCTCATCTTTCCCGACTATGTATATCCTGAATACGAGTGTGCGGTATTCGATGAAGTCCTGGGAGTCGAATCCTGCCAGTTTCGGATTGATAGGGATTATCATGCCTGTTATGCGCAGAGTTATATTGAATTCATCCTTATAAAGATAGGAAGGCACAAAGAAGTCAAGAGTCCAGTTCCTCTCTTCAAGGAAGCTTATCTTCCCAGGATCAGGAGAGCCGTACCTGTATACCGTGACATTCACGGCTGTCGGAAGCACGCTTTTCAGCGAGACAGCGACATCACTCTCATTGTCATCATTGAAGTCTACAGGGACTATCTCTCCTGGCTTGAGTGATAGGTTGACCCGTCTTGATTCCAGAGTGAGATAGGCAATGCCCCCTTCCACATGATTGAGAGTCATCTTGTGGCCCTCTTCGCCTATCTTGAACGCTAAAGGATCGCGCAATGAATTGATGAATATGTTCTTTGAATCGAGGAAGACTTTGCGCGCGAAGACTGAAGGGGGCGATATCTTGATGTATTGCGAGAGATAGCCTATCACGCTTATCTCCACATCTTTCATATACGCGTTCTCGTACAGGTTTGTTATGGTGAGAGGCACGTTCTGCTGCTGACCGCGCATGATGGAGATGACCGATGAGGTGTATATCGCCTCTTTGCCAGGTATCGATGCTCTGCCCACTGACCCTCCGGAAGCTGCAGAGTTAGGGGTGGATCCTGCAGCTGCTGTGCCTGTAGCGGCCTGCGCCGCCCCTGAAGGCCGCGAGGATACTGCCGCTGTCCCTAGAGAGGTCGCAGTCTGTTTGACTGTGAAATCTATCTTGTCTCCAAGTAACGCTGAAAATGCCGCAAGAGAGATGCCTGAGTCATTGACTGCAGTCGAATTCGCGAACACTGTCCTGTTGCCGGTCAATGCTCCGGCGGGAATTGTGACTTCTATGCTGTTGGTCTCGCTATTTCCTGAGAGGATCTGATTGAATGTCACATTCTTAGAGCCGAAAGTGATCAGCCAGTCTGAGGGGAGGATGAAAAAGAATGTGATATTGTGCGCTGTTCCTTCCCCTATATTCTCGAGTGTCGCGTCGAACGCGAGATTGACCTGGCTCTGATTGGCCTCTATGGTCTCAGCTGTCGGATTTGTGAATGTCGCCCTGAGTATCGGCTGTCCTGGAGCGACAAGTATTCCGCCAGTGGTTGTTCTGGAAGCGGGATCTCCGTCAGGTGTCGCGGTGATATTCAGAGTGACTGTCTTAAGGCCTGTCGCGAGAGCGGTATCATTTACTTTCAATGTCTTTGTCTGCTTCGCCGCTAGCACAAATGTTGAGCTGTCATTGAATATAGTTGTGGCGTAATCTGAAGTGACTGTGAAATTGAGCGAATAATCTCCGGTGTTATTGATCACCAGATTGCCAAGGCTGACATTCTTATCGGCTGTTGTCGCTTTAGTGTCAAAGGCTGCTGGAGTCCTGGCCCAAGTCCTGTCGAACTGCACAGAGATATTGACAGTATTGCTGAATCCTGCATTGCTCACGGTGTCATTCGCGAACAGCTGCAGCACATAAGTGCCGTTCTCTGTTGGCGTGAAGTTCGCACCGTACTGCGCAGTTGAAGCGTTGAAGACCATAGTGAGATTGGTGAATTCAGAAGCATTGCCGAGCTTGTACTGCAGGATGACCGCCTTGACAGCTGTCAGGTTGTCAGTCACATTCGCGTTCACTGTTATTGATGAGTTCGGATCAAGGTCATCGGCGCTGGAAGGCACGGTGGTGAGCGCGTTGAACTGAGGGGTTGAGTTGTCAACTATCAGCGTTCCAAGGATGGTGAGATTCTTGTTGTAAGCCATGTCAGAGACTGTCATATTGAGAGTGTAATTCCCCTCATCAAGCAGGCCAGGCATTGTGTAATTCACAGGGAAAAAGCCTGCGCTAGGGAGATAGGTCAAGTTTGTCGTGTTGACTATCGATCCGGCAGAATTGAACAGCGCGAAAGAGACATTGATCGGGTATTCGTTGGAGGTGAATGTTACTTCCATGCTTGAAGGCGCCTTGAAGTTCACTCCTGGAAGTGTCGGATTCACACTCACGCCGCTCACAGTCGGAGGAACATTGTCGACATAGATCGTCACGACATTTGTCACATTCACATTTCCTGCGGCGTCTGTAGCGTTCATGTACAATGTGTAGGTGTCATCTTTGAGTGTTGAGAGGAATGAATAGTTCTTTGGCAATGACGCCTTGCTGCTCACTAAGAACGGTCCTGAGACATTGGTCACTGAACCAGTGCTGTTGATGAGCCTGAAAGTTATATTGATCGGATACTCTGTGCTGTTGAAATCCACAGTTATATCGAACGCTGAACTGTTCTTGTACAGAGGCATATTGGTGGAGATCACAGTGTCATTGATGACTGGAGTCACGCTGTCCACAATGAAGTTGCCGAGGGTGGTAAGATTGACATTCCCTGAAGAGTCAGTCACGGTGATATTCAGCGTGTAAGTGCCGTCTATCAGGCTTCCAGGTATCGTGTAATTCTTCGGAAGATCAGCGGCGCTTGCAAGGGAGTAAGGCCCCGTACTGTCCACTGAGACTGTCGTGCTGTTGAATAAGGTGAAAATCAGAGTGATAGGGTATTCAGAGCTTGTGAAATTGACTAGGATGTCCTGCTGATTGCCGATATTGTAGAACGGCATCGCTGGAGAGGTTGTCGCCCCTATGACAGCTGGCTTTATCCTGTCAGTGATGTTCAGCCAGCTTGTCGTGAAGCTTGAGGAATAGTTCTGGGAAGTGTTATAGACCAGTGTCAGGTTGTACATTCCTGGCAGGGTATAGACTATGAATGTCTGCATGGTCCCTGCGCTCTGGTTGATCTGAGTCCCGTTCTGGTACAGGGTGAGAGAGCCGTCTTCTCCTGCTGTGAGCAATCCTGTGATGTTGATGACTTGGGTTGTGTTTATGGTGGCATTGCCGCTTGCGCCATTGGCGTATAGGCTGACCGCTGATGCTGCAGGAGTGATATTCAGCCACCAGGTCTCTGAGCTATTGGTGTAATTCTCATTGCCATGATTATTCGCGGTGATGTTATAGCTGCCTGCCGCGAGATTAGCGTGATAGAACGCTATTGTCGCTGTTGAAGCGTTCACG
>Ga0209542_10012076_pt1 | contig 15203 bp, 17 predicted proteins | sample RifCSPhighO2_01_FD_184028 | JGI IMG/M metagenome (GOLD analysis project Ga0209542, IMG submission 184028) | Soil microbial communities from Rifle, Colorado - Rifle CSP2_plank highO2_0.1 (SPAdes) (version 2) | ecosystem: Environmental > Terrestrial > Deep subsurface > Rock core/Sediment ...
CGCCGATGATGTCCATGATGGTGTTTTCCCAAAGTCTTTTATATGGTTATTGTTACTACTAATTAGATAATACTATGACTCTTGGTAGACCTAAAGAACTGGAAAAGCATGCTCGCCGATTAGCGTTGCGTGCTGAAGGGCTTTCTGTTAGAGAGATTGCTGAACAAGAAGATGTGACGACAGAAGCAGTACGTTATTCACTGAGAATATACAATACACCAAGTGTACAGACAGCAGCAAAAACGCAGACGGAAAAAACTGCTCGTCGTTTGTCATTGTGGGCTGAAGGGCTTTCTGTTAGAAAGATTGCTAAACGAGAAGGCGTGACTCCACATGCAGTTTATGGATGCATTAGAAGATACGGCTCGGAAGAAATACGTGCTGCAAGAGAAGTACAGCTTGCAAAAAGAAAAAGTGAACTTGTAGATAGGTTAAGGAGAGATTTTGAAGTCTTGCCCTATACAGAATTAGGAGAAAAGTATGGTAGATGTTCGTCGACATTAAGGGGTTTGCTTGGTTATGAAGGAAGAAAACCGTATATACATTCTGCTGATTTCTTTGCAGAAAGAGCTGTTACTTTTTGGGATAGGGATACGCATATTCTTGATGGGTGGTCTTTACGAGAAATAGCTACTGCTGAAGATGTATATTGGCAGGCTATTGATGCATATTTAAGAAACCATGGCTTAAAGGATCTTTGGAAAGAAGCAAAAGTGGAGAGAAGAAGGCGTGAAGAAGAAAGTAAACAGGGTGTAGTAAATGCTACTGCTGTGCTTGCTGCAAGTCATCGTGAACATGCATCGCTTGCTGAACAGTATGCTATACAATATATGGAGAGGTGTAGATGGTATCCTTCTATAGACAGAGAGAAAATCTTGGCTTTTTTTGAGATATATGTTCTCTTAAGGGAACAGGGTGGTAAGATGTCTGTAAAAAAAATTGCTGAAGAAGTTGGTCTTAGTGCTATAAATGTTAATAGAATTCTTGACAGATTAGACTTACCTACCGTTGGGTATCGTAGAAATCATGTTGCTAGTAGGGTCGAAACGCGGGAGCGTGATCAGCGTATAGTGCAAGCATATGGAAGTAAGGTTTTAAGTGTTGGTGCTATTGCTTATTTTGAGAAGATGACATATGCTAATGTCACGAGAATTATTTATAAGTCTCATCAAAGTGCAGGCAGAATTGAATGGCATGTAGAACAATCTGTTGCTAGTCAGGTGTTTGAGGCTTTGGATGTTGGTTTTGTGCGTGGTGATTTAGGTTGATTTTGCTATTGCACATCGCGATGAGCTTGCTTCACGACTTGTTGATGGTCTTCGTGTGCTTAAGCAGAATCCTTTGATAGATAAGCCGTATCTGTAGTAATGCTTGTTAAAGAGGGTCATAAAGTTTTTATAGGGTGAAAGTTGCCGTTTCCTTCCCATGGATAATGATAAGACTGTACTGGAAGAAGTGGGTTCTCAGTTTACACTTAGTGAGATTGCTGCTATGTCGGGTATGGTGCCTGCAAGAGTTCATGAAGTATTCAAAGGAACGGTGTTAGGAAAGAGTATGTAGGTAAGGCCCGGAGGGCATTAAGGGATGTTTCTGATGATGATCTAAAAGATGATATGGTTTTATTGACGCATGCAGAATTACGTAGAAGATATGGTCTTAATCATGTTAGTCTTAATCGTGAGGCGAATAATCGTGGTTTCTTCAAAGAAATGGTGAGTGCACGTATGAAAATATTTAGGGATGTTTCTGATGATGCTTTGCAAGAAGATGCAGACACTTTGACGATGGGTCAACTTGAAGAAAAGTATGGTTTGTCTTGGCCTACGATTCGCAGAGAACTAAAGTCGAGGGGTATTGTAAAAGTCAAGGTGCAGCGTCCGAGAGAGCAGGTCTATACAAGGCAGCAAAGGGTTCGTGATGATTGTATTCTTGAGGGTTTATCATTGGAGGGTATTGCTTCGGCAGAAGCGAGAATATTGCGTCGTCGAAGGGTTGGTGCTCAGGCTATTGATATGTATCTCACACGGAATGGTTTGAAGGATTTGTGGTATGAGGCGAAGGCTGTTCGTGCTTGTCGTGATGGAATAAAAGATATTAGTAACATACTTGGTCAGGTTATTGTGCAGGTTACTGAGCCTGTTTATGCAAAAGACGAATCTAAGTATGCTGCTTAGGCTCGTGCTGCTTTCTTGCTTAACTGGTTGGTTATGACGACGAGTATGAATGCTATTGCTATCATGGTTACGGTGATGATAATGGGTTCTTGGAGGTTGGTGATGCCTGTTTGGAATATCATGGTTTTTCTTAGTAGGTTTTCTCCTATCACGAAGGGGTTGTAGTTTGCTATATTTTTGAGTACGGTGGGTAGTGTTTCTAGGGGAAGTATGGTATTGCTAAAGAAGAGTGCTATGCTGCTGATGCTTATGGCTGCGAGTATGCTTGTTTCTTCTGATTTGAAAAGGTAACCTATAATCATGCCGAGGAGTGTGAAGAGTGTGGTGAATAAGAATATAATGAGAAGTGTTGGTGGTAATAAATGGAGTAGGTTTTTTCCGAAGAAGTAGAATGCTACGGCGAAAACGATGAATACTTGTAAGTGGATGATGATGACGGTTGTTAAATAGTTTCCTAGGATGAAGAGTGTTTCGTTGGTGGGTGATAGGTAGTTTCTGAAGTAGCTTATCCCTGTTTTTTCTCTGATGATGAGTATGGCTGATAGGAGTATGCCCATGAAGAGGCTTATGATCATGATGAGTGTGGGGAAGAGGTAGTTGAGGTGTGTTTGTTTTGCTATGACAGGTTCTATGCTGGTGCTTATGGGGCTTACTATTTTTCCTGCGCTTGTTCCTGCTACAGTTCCTAGTTTTGTTTCTAGTGTTTGTAGGTTGTTGTCGAGGAGTGTTGCTTGTTCTTCTTGTTGGTTGAGTGTTTGTTGTAGGCCGGGTAGTATTCTTGTTGCTTGGTCGCGTAGTTTTGCTGCTTGGTTGAGTTCTTCTATTTTTTGTCGTAGTGTTGCTTTTGTTCTTCCAATGCTTCCGAGGAGTGAATTGATGCTGATGTTGGGGTGTGCTGCTGCTAGTGCTTCTGCTTGTTCTTGCATCTGGTCTAATTCAAAGTCGTTTTCTTTGAGGTTGAAGTCTTGTTCGTTGAGTATGCTTTCTAGCTCTTGAATGGTGAGTAGTCCTTGTTGTGATGCAGTGTTTATGTTGCTGGAGTAGCTTCTGCTTTCTGTTACCGTGCTTCTCGTGGTGGTTATTATTTCCAGAATGTTTTTGGTGAGTTGTAGGCTTATTTCTTCGCTTTTTGTTTCTACTTTTGATGATATCCCTTCGATGACTAAGTAGACGAGGTTGATGCGTGAGGGGTCGACGTAAAATATTATTTTTGATTCTTGGTTGATGGCTAAGTTGTTGGGGAAGATGCTACAGATGTGGATGTCTCCTGCTTTGAGTTTTTCTAGGCATTCGTCTTGGCTGCTTTGTTTGAGTACTAAGAATTGTTTTTTTCCTAGTTCTTGGAGCAGGTTTTCTGCTAAGGGTGTGTAGGTCGTGGCGTAGACGCCTATTTTTATGCCATAAATACTACTCGTGTTGAATGCTGTTCCTATGAGGAGTATGAGGAATAGTGGTCCTAAGAGTATGATAAGTGCTGATCCTTTATTTCTGAAGAGGAGTTTAAAGTTTTTTGTTATAATGTTAAGTATTTTTTTCATGGTCACGCTCTTTTTCTACTGTTTGTTCTTCTATCATGCGGAGGAAGACGTCGTTGAGGCTTGGTTTTCTGATGTCAATCATGGTTATTTTATCTTTGTGTTTTTCTAGTGCTCGTAATACTTCGTGGAGTAGTTCTTCTGCGGGTATGCTTCCGCTGAGGATGAGGTTTGTTCCTTTGGTTACGGCTTTGGTGACTATTTTTTTATCAAGGTTTGCAAGGAGTTGTTCGTAGTTTTTGCTTTCTGTTTCTAGGTGTAGTTCTTCGTGTTTTCCGTAGATTGATCGTAGTTGGTCGACGCTGCCGACGTTGAGTACTCCTGTGTTATGGATAATAGCTATTTCGTCGCAGAGTCGTTCCATTTCCCAGAGGAGGTGTGATGTTACTAAGACGGTTGTTCCTGTTTTGCTTATTTGTTTTATGAGGTCTATCATTTCTCCTCGTAATCGTGGGTCGAGTTCTTCGGTGGGTTCGTCGAGGATGAGTACGCGTGGGTAATGGATGAGTGCGCATGCGAGGTCTAATCGTCGTTTCATGCCTCCGGATAGGTTTTCTGCTACAACATTTTTGGTGTTGTCGAGTTTGAGGAGTTTGAGTATGCGTTCGCTATTGGTGGTGATTATTTTTTTGTTGAGTCCGTAGAGTGTTCCGAAATATTTTAGGTTTTCTTGTACAGTGAGTTTTGGGTAGAAACTGTTGGTTTGTGTTGCGAATCCGAAGTCTTTTTTTACGATGTCAAGGTTTCTGTCGATGCGTTTTCCTTGGTAGAGTATTTGCCCGTTGTTGGGTCGGTAGAATCCTACGATAGTATTAAGGAGTGTTGTTTTTCCACTTCCGGATATGCCGATAATGCCGAATATTTTTCCTTCGGGTATGGTTAAGTTGATGTTGTTAAGTACAGTGTTTTTGCTGAAGTGCTTGCTAAGGTTTTTCACCTCGATAATGGTTCCCATGGGTGTTTTTGTGTTGTTTTGTGTTCTTAAAAAGTTTTAGGTGATGGTTAATTGCTGTCCTACGTGGAATTTTTTCTTGTTGTGGAGGTGTGTCTCTATAAGCATGTTTGCTGGTTCTTTTGGTAGGTGGATGCTCCAGGGTTGTGCTTCTCGGATATCAACGATGGTCTTGTTATTGAGCCAGATGAGGAGTAAGGGTTGTTTCATGAAGAACATGTCTACAGTTGCGAAAAATCTGCTGGTCATTGGTAGAGTAAAGATGTAGGCTTCTTGTGGTCTTATGGTTTTTCCTCGTAGTCCTTGTGCTTGTTGGGTGATAGTTGTTAGTCTGATGGTTGTTGTGAGGAGTACTTTTTTTCCGTGTTTTATCATTCTCGTTGCCCGCTTATTTTTCCTACGGTGTCGTGTCGTGTTCCTGCTGTTCCCGTGTAGCTGATGTTGAGTTGTGCTTGGTAGGTTGTGTCACTGATGGTGTCAGGGCAGGTGATGCTTATTTTTTCTTCTTCTCCGTTGTTGAGGCCGTTGGTTGCTTGTCCGAAGCCGTTATTGCAGTCGGTGTCGCTATGAACAGTTATGTTGAAGGGGTTGAGTGTTTGTCGGAACTCGTTGCGTACAACGATGTCTATGGTTGCGCTGCTTATTTTCCATGTTTTGCAGTTGACGTTGGGTAGGAGTTCGCATTCTGCGGGGTAGTATTTGCTGGGGCTGAAAACATTATTATAGGCAAGTATACTCACAGCTATTACAATAAGAATGATTGCCCACCCGTAGGTCATCATGAATTCCATTGCTGATTGTGCTTTCATTAGTAGGTCACTTCTCCCATGAGTATTCCTTGAATGTTTCTGGTGATGCCGTAGCTTTCTGGTCCTTCAATATAGCTAATGTTTATCATACTAGTATATTGTGTTCCTACGTCTCCTACGGTGCAGTTTCTGAAGACAAATTTTTGTTGTTCTTCGGGTAATAATTTTTTGATCATGGTTGGTTGTTGACAGGTGGGTATCAGGGCTAGGATCGTGTTGATTTCGTTATCGTTCTTGTTCCAGCTATACGTATTGATTCTATTAGTGAGTGTAAATTCTATGCCAGTCGTTGCGATTTTGACGTTTTGGCATGCGAAGTGTCTGCCTTCTAGGTAGCAGCTGTTGGGTATAATATAGGTGCTTGTTTTCCAGATATTTTGTCGTGTTTTTTGTATGCTGCTGTTTTCTGAGAAAAAGAGAATGGCAAGAATAAGGAGGAGCACGAGGATAAGTATTTTTTTGTCCATGGTCGTATAAATAAAAAAAGTAAAAAAGAAAGGAAGTTTTTATTCTATTTGTGCTAGGATGCTTCCTTTTTTGTTGTGGTAGATGATGTTGCTTCCTGTTCCTTCAGCGTAGCTGATGTTGAGGTCTGCTTTGTATCGTTCTCCCGGTGATCCGAAGGTTCCTGATGCGCAAGTAATGGTTACTTTTTCTGTTTCTCCATCAGAGAGTGTTGTTCCTGTTCCACTGGTGGCGTTGGTGCAGCTTCCTTGGCTGGGTGTGCTGATAGTTATGTTTAATAGTGTGACAGTTTGTCCTAGACCATTTTGTAGGACGAAGTCTGCTGATGATACGCCTACTTTGAAGCTTTGACAGGCGACGCCGGGAAATAATGTGCAACTTGATGGTAAGAATCGTGCAGGGTTAAGTACGCCGAAATAGGCGAGTGCCCCTATGGCAATGAGTACGACGAGTATGGCCCAACCATACGTCATTAAAAATTCCATTGCTGATTGTCCTTTACGGTTCATAAGTTATTCCTCCTTTTGAAATGGGATGAAGGGATTTTCCCTTCCCAATAATTTTATTCGTAGCGTGTTGCTATTTGTCCTCTGACGGAGTGTGCTATCGTGCTTCCTTTATCTGTGTAGTTAAAGATGAGGTCTTCTGAGTAACCGTCTCCTTTGACTCCTGAAGTTAAACCGGTGAATGCGCATGAGAGTTGTTCTCCTGTGGGCCAGTCTGTTCCTGACCATCCGATGGCAGTGCAGGTTCCTGCAACAGTTTCAACGTTGAGCGCCCAGCTGTTTAACGCTTTTGCTCCACCATTTCTTAAGATAACAGTTCCTGTACCTCCTGCAGTGACGATAAAATCATCACAAGATATACCAGGAACAACTGTACAAGACTTAGGTAATAATCGTTGCGGATTTAAGACACCAAAATAAGCTAATGCACCAATAGCAATTAAGACAATAAGTATTGCCCAGCCATAGGTCATTAAAAATTCTAAAGCTGCTTGACCTCTTTTGCTCATGAATATCACCTCGTTGTTAATAGGATTTGTTATACTTTCTTGATTAAACGTTATTTATAAAGATAGCGGTTAAGGTGCTCAAGTGTCTAGGAGTTGAGAAAATTCTTGAAATTTATGGTCTTCATGATAGAGAGTAGTTGCCATTGCTTGGAGTATTTCGTTGCGTACATGTCCATCTTTTAAGGTTTGTAAAAACTCTTTAAGTGGTAAATGTTCAATACTAATTCTTTCCCCACCTTTATCAAGTGATTGTTCTTGCAGTTTTTTGCAGTTTTTTGCGATATAATAATATGTATCAAATTCTATGCTTAGTCCTAGGGGTATTTTTTTCCATAGTATCCACGTTTCTGATGTGAGCCCTGTTTCTTCTAATAATTCTCTTTTTGCACAGGCGAGGACATCATCGCTGTCCACATTCCCTCCGGGTAGGGAAAGGTAGGGTTGTTGTCCTGGTTGTTCTTCTTTGAGGAGTACCATTCCTTCTGGTGTTGTTGCGAATATTTGTACTGCTGGTCTTCGTTTGAGTCCTTCAAATGTTTTTGTGGTGCCGTCAAAAAGTTTTTGCTCCCAGTTATAGACATCGTATACTATTCCTTGGTGAACTTTAGTTGCGTGAGGAGGTATGTTCATGATAGAGTCTTAGTTTTATTCTTTTATATAATTTATGGACTAAATTGATGGGCTAATATTATTTGCTGAGGTCTTGTGGTTGATAATTTGTGAGGTCGTTGAGGGATATACTTAGAGTTCCTGTTTTTTCTTGCCAGAGTGCTCCGTAGTGTGTTGCTGTTATTAATTCTTGGTAAGCGGTTTGGTACTGGTTGCCGAAATAAGTGACGGTTGTTTCTAAAGTATTGCCGCTAGTGGTCGTGTTTTCTAGTCGTGCTCCTCGTTCTATGGGTGCTAGGTTGACAAGTGTTTGTGGTTTTGGGTTCCAGGATACGAGTGGTGTTTCTCCTGCTTCTCGTAGGATGATGCGTGAACGGTATTTGTCTGCTTTGGTGCCGTTGCTGTCAGGTATTTTGTCTGCGAGTGCTGCTATGCTTCCTATTTGTCCGTCGCCAAATAAAGGGAATATGACAATGTTGAGTCCTGTGCGTGATACAGGGTAGTATACAGGGTTTCCTGCGTCATCTGTGGGTACTATTTCTTTGCCGTCTTTGAGTTCTTTGACATAAAGTATTTTTTGTTCTGCAAGTTCTTGTGTAGTTGGGAATGTGGGTAAGCCGTAGAATTCTTGTTGTACAGGTGGTGGTGCTTGTTGGCTGTAGTTGTCCATGGCGAGTGCTATGCCTAGGGGTGTTCCGTTGTTGACGACGACTTCTAGGTCGTAGAGGTGTCCGATATTGATGGATGTTCCCATTCTTTTTCCGTCGCTTTTTCTGAAGACGGATATGTCGAAGGGTGCCCAGCTTGTTCTGAATGTTTTTACGATGTAGTCTTCACTTCCTAGGGTGAAGGTGATGCCGTCTTTGAGTTCTGGTGTGAGGTCTGCTTCTTTGAATTTGTCATCGGGAAGTGCTTGTCCTGTGAGTGCTGTTAGTACAGGGTTGGTTCCGGGTGTGTATATCTGGAACCCGTTGGGTCCTAGGGAGAAGTATTTTCCGTTGCGGAATAATGGTTGTTTGTTTTTGAATATTTCTCGTGCTATGCCTAGGGGGAATTCTTGGGGTAGTTGTTGGGTGAATTGTTCGAATTGGAGTGCTGGTTGTAATGCTGTTAATTGGTTGTTAGTAGTTGTTAGTAGTTCTTTGTTTTTTTGGAGTTCTTGTTCTGCTTTTCGCAGTTGTGTGGTAAGTGTTTGTTCTCGGGTAGTTACTTGTTCTGTGTGGGGTCGTGCTTGTTGTGTCAGTGTTGCTTCGGGTGTTGGTGTAAATGCACAGACACCTAATCCTGCTATGAGACTTCCTAGTCCTAATCCTGTGAAGAATCGTTTCATAAGAAAAATGTACAAAAAGAAGTTTATAAACTTGATGGTTTTATAGTCACTAAGTAGTAAATACTAAATGGATAAGTAACTATTTAAGGATTCAAAAAATAATTAAAATTATGAGAGGTGGTCAGGCGTCTACAGAGTATTTGTTTTTGTTGGGTATGTTATTAGTAGTGGCTATCCCTGTGTGGTATTACACGTTTAGTCATATGCGTGATGACTTGCGTCAGGGTGAGTTGCGTGTTGTTGTTGATCGTTTGCAGGCTACGGTTGATGAAGTGTACTTGTTGGGTTCGGGTAGTCAGCAAGTTATAGGTTTTTCTTTGCCTTCAGGTGTTACTGCTGTTAAGGTGAATAATACAAAAGAAGTTGTTTTAGTCATGGATACGGCTATTTGGGGTGACGTGTCTTCAGGTGAGCTTGCGCTTCCTGTTTTGCCGTATGTGGTAGGCAAGGTTGATACAAGTAGTGGGTATCATGCTGTCCGTGTCTGGGCGATGAATAGTTCTCACGTGAATATTACAGATGTGGTGTATCAATGAAGCAGGGTCAACTAGCTGTTGAGACGTTGTTTGCTGTGGGTGCAGTTATTATGCTGTTTATTATTGTGCTTGCATTTACAGTGATTAAACAGCAGGAATTGTCATCAACGGAGGTTTTTGTTGCTGCGCATGCCGAGTGTTTGTCTTTGGCTGATACGTTGAGTGGTGTGAAAACGTTGGGCCCTACAAGTAATGCTTCATTGTTTTTGTATTATAAGCATACCATCTTAAATTCTAGTTTGATTCGTACGTATACAAATGAGTCAGTGCAGGAGATTGCTTTTTGTAATTATTTAGGCAGTGTTGGTCCGTATGTAAATATTTCTGGTGGTATTCATGTGCAGAATGTTGCGGGTAATGTGAGTGTTGTTGTCGGATGAAGATTGTTATTACTAGTATTTGAGATAGAATAACTGGCGTTCCAAATGAGTATTGAACTCTGCGTGGTGATTTATCCAAAGGTTTCCAAGGTGATGTTCAAAGTTTTTTCTAAATTGTTGTAGATAGTTGTTGTTTTCCTGGCTAGTGGGTTGTTTATGCAGTAGTCCTTCTACGGATAATAGAAGATAGCTTCTATTGGTAATAGAAAGGTTTTAGGTTAAGAAGAACTTGTATCCTTCTGCTATAATTTTATTCTTCATTTTTAATTGGGTGAAAAGTTTTGTTTGTTTTTCGTTGAGTTTCTGCCCATATTTAGCTTCTATTAGGGTGTCTTTAGTAATGAAGTCTATTTCTATAGTGTTTTCAGAGTAATAGTGGGGGTTTTCGTCTTTGATTTTTAGGTATACGAGGTTTTCGTAGCTTGCTCCGAGATCTTTGAATTCTGTTATAGTATTTTTTATGCCGACATCGCCGATATAGATTTTTTTTGGTGATGTTATTTTTTCGTTTGTTGATGTTGAGTATCTGTCGACGACGTAGAATAAATATGCTTTTTCAAAGTAGCCAACGTATCTTTTTACGCTGTCAACGGAGATTTTTAATATTTTTGCTAGTTTGTTATAGCTGGTTGGTTTTCCTACTCTTTGGCATAATAATATAAATAGTTCTTTTACTGCTCGTTCTCCTGATATTTTGTGGTAGGCTATGATGTCTTTGTAGATAATGCTTTCAATGAGTTCATTGAGGTAGGCTCTGTCTTCTGTCAGGACAAAATAGGGTATTCCGCCAATTCTTAAGTAGTCGTTAAAGTAGCTTTCTGTTTTTGCTGTGTCTGTTTTGCTTATTTTTTCTTTTTTAAATTGTAAGAATTCTTGGAAGGTGAGTGGCATGATTTCTATGGTTTTTGTTCTTCCGGTGAGTTGTGCTTTTTTGTCTCTCATGAGTGTTGCTATTGATGAGGAGCAGATAATTTTTATGTTTCCTTGGTCGTAGAGGCTTTTTAGTTCTTGTTCAAAGTTTTCTCGTGATGTTACCTCGTCTAGGAATAGGTAAAAGAATTCTGATGCTGTTTTTTTGTGTATTTTTCTGTATTCTTCGATGAGTTGGTGGATGGAGTTGTTGAGTAGGTTAAAGGTGTCTAGTCTGATGAAGAGTATGTTTTCTGGTTGTATGTTATTGTTTAATAATTTTTTTATGGTTTGGTAGAGTAGAGTTGTTTTTCCTATTCTTCTCAGTCCTGTTAATATGATAATTTCTTTGCTAGTAATATTTTTGAATATTTTTTCTAAGTACATTTCTCGTGGTATGCTTTTTTCTTCAAATTTTCCTTCCCACCAAGGGTTTTGTTGGTAGAGTTCTGTTTCAATGTCCATAAGTATTTATGACCGTTACGAGTTTATAAGCTTTACGATGTCATCGTATAGTTTTGTATATTACTTTACGTTTGCATCGTATAGTTTAATAACCATATCTTTCATGTTTTTGTCTAATATTTTTAGAATACTTTTGTTTAGAGAGTTTAGTTGTCGTTGTTGACGCAGTGGCTGTTGATCGTGCTGCACATATCAAATCCTAGTGATACACAATAAGTGTTGCCGTTAGTGAGTGATGCAGTATCGCATTGTTCTACGTTGGTGATGTCGGGGTAGTCTATGCTGTTGAGTAAGCCGTCATTTTCTTCTATGCCTAAGTTGTTCATGAGTAAGGGGTCAGTGGGGTCAAATCCAGCGTATATTTCCGCTCCGTCGCTGATGCTGTCGCCGTCGCTGTCTGCATTGTTTTGGTTGGTTATCCATCCGTAGGTTCCCGTGTTTTCTTCATTGTTGCTTAAGCCATCGCCGTCAGTGTCAGTGATATAAACTCCCATAAGACCGCAGGTTTGGCTGGGTATGCTGGGGTGTTCGTCGAATAATACATCGCATGCTTCTGTTAGTCCTTGTGCATTGGGTGTTTGTATCGTTCCGTCACCAACGTAAGTTACAGGATTGGTATAACAATTGGATTGTGTGCAATAATATTGTGTGGTGCTAACATCTCCTAGGCTTGCTCTGCATTGTGCTGTGGGGTTTCCTGCTGTTTCGTCGCAGTCTTCTCCTCCTAGTGTGTCTAAGGTTCCGTCTTGCACGGTGAATGCTCCTTGTCCTACACATCTGCACGTGCTTCCTGATGGGCTGCAGTGTCGGTCCATGCCGCAGTCATCTACTGCTGAGCAGTATTCTGTGTCTACGGGGTGTGTTTCGTATACTCCTTCGCATGTTACTCCTGTTCCTCCTGTGGGTACACAGGCGCAGAATGATTTTGATGCTTTGCATACTTGGTTGGGTGGGCATTCGTGGTTTTCGCAGGTGCTTTGTGGCATGGATGGTGTTGATGTTCCTTCAGTACCGCAGGCGATGCCTCCTCCAGTGGTGGGGTTAGGTTTGCATTCACAAAGAGATGTGTCACAGTAATAATCGGTTGGGCAATTTCGGGGTGTACATTGTGCTGCTCCTGCAGCTGTGTTTCCATTATAACCCTGAGCATTAGTATAAGGACCTCCAGAACAAGCAAAAGTTGGCTGGAAAGTTTCATTAATTTGACCGCCTCCTTCTCCAGTTGGGGGTGGGGGTGGGTCTCCGCTTCCTCGTTCTGGTGGTGGTCCTCCTCCGTCTCCATATCCTGGGTATATTTCTCCGCAGAGGCATGTTTGTATGTTGCAGAATGTGTAATTGTAAATGGTTGCGTTGCACGATGTTGTGAGTTCGCATTGTTCTCCGCTTTCGAGTACGTCGTTGCCGCAGTAGGCTCCGTTGAGTGATGGTACATAGCCATTATCGGGATTGGTGCAGTCGGGGTCTGCTATGTCGCAGTAGAGTTTGCATCCGTCGTTTGCTGCGCATGTTGCTCCTGCGAGTGTTGCTACTGCTCCATTGTCTGATTCTTGGTAAATACATATACTATAGATGCCAGGTGTCGGTGGTAGTACTCCTACAAGCCCTGTTTGGTAGCGTGATTTTGCTACGATGTCATTGACAGAATTTCCTTGTTGTAATCGTAATAATACTTCTCCGTAAGCAAGTTGTGTGTAGACGACGCCTTTGGGTATTTCTATAGTGACACATTTTTTATTGTTTTTTCCTAATAGATAAGTGTCGTCTGCTGCTCCTGCGAGGATGTCAACGGATCGTTGTGCAGTGATGATGCGTGTATCACCGGTGAATCGGTCGTAAACAGGTTTGCCGAATATGGCTATAATGCCGACAAGGACGATGCCAACGATGAATAAGTATTCTAATGCTAGCTGTGCTCGCGTACCTCTTTTTTTTGTCTTTTTCAAGAACTGTAACACCGTAATTATCATGCTTGTTGGGAGTTTAAATAGCTAACGGGTTATTTGTTTCACTCTTGAGTAATGATTCATTAGGTTTATAAAGTTGGAACTCCTAATAGTAGTATGGCATGGTTAAGAAACTTTACTAAAGCTGCAGTGCTTCTAGGAGCAAGTTTAGGTGGAGCTAGCCTCGAAAATAAGGTGTATGCTCAAGACGCAGTCCCTAACCCAACAGCTGTGACTACAGAAGAAAGTCTTGGTGAAAAAGCTGTTGCAAGACTTAATGAATACAGACAAAAAGCAGGCTTAAGACCTGTTAAATTCGATCCAGAATTATCAAAAGACTGTGAAGCACATGCAAATTATCTTAGGGTAAACAATTTGCGTCCATCGTTAATTAATAATAATCTTACTTTATCTGAAAGAATTAATACATTCCACAGCGAAGATCCAAAACTACCAGGCTATACACCAGAAGGTAAATCCGCTGCAGGCAATGTTGGTTTTGTAGACCCCATAAGTTCTATTGATGGTTATATAGGTACTTTTTTTCACCGCTTACCCTTGCTTGATCCTTATATAACTAATACAGGAACAGGAGCGGTAAAGAATGATAAAGATCAATGGTTTACTGTAACAAGTAGTGGTAAAGTCAATTGGGATAGACATTTGCAAGATTTTGTTGTTTACCCAACTAAGAATCAGAACAATGTCCCTCTAGCTATGGCTTCAGAAGACCCTAACCCTATTCCTAATGATGCTGATGGTGTTGGTGGTTATCCTATTACAATTAGCTGGTATGGCCCTGCTTTTGACCCTACTGCTCCCCCATCAAGTCGTAGAAAATGGTCTGTCGTTACTCCCAAAAATTTAGAGGGTAGTCTTAAAAAATTTGTTCCTGCTCATCGTGCCGAGGTTGTTGTTCGAAATCCTCCCGGTAGTAAAGACACTAAGCTAAGAACAAAATATGTTGATGTTCCTGAGTCATGGGTTGATGTTCCCTTCCATTTTGCTTCTCCTGAAAAGCCTGTTCCTGGTCCTTTTGGTAGGGCTGCATATATTATTGCTAAGGATCCTTTGGAGAATGCTACGACCTACGAGTTTTCTTTTAGAGGCACCTATCCAGGAGAAACACCTAAGCCTTTCGAGTACAAATCTAGTTTTACGACTGTAGATACGGCGCAGGGTAAATAATTATTTTCTAAACATATTACCTCATAGCAGTATAGATATCTCCGCTTTGTATATTGAGGAGTAGTTTTGCTTTTCCGTTGACTTTTTTCGTTTTTTCTTTGGGTTGTGTTATGGTTGTTTGGTCGTTTTTTTCGTTGTAGGTGAGTGTTATGTCTTCTCCTTTTTTCTGCGTGAATGTTTGTTTGTTTTTTTCTATGGTGTAGCTATTGTCTGTGGGTGTAATAGTCCTTCCGTTGCTGATGATTTTGGTGATGTGGAGTGTGAGTACGTTTTTGCTGATACTATACAGGGTAGTAATGATTTGGTTGTTTCCTGCTTTGTCGGTGATGGTGTATTCTCGGTAGTTTTTTTTCTTTTCTTCATAGCTTCGTACATGCATGGTGGGTTGTGTGTCATAATTATCATTAATACCAACGATGAGTGTTTGTGTCGTCGTGTCATAGGCAAGAGTAAGTGTTGGTGTGTTATAATCATAGGTGAAGGTGAATGTTGTCCAGCTGCTTGCTGCTTGATTGTCAAAGCTTATCATGCGTGCGTAGTAGGTTCCTTCGTCAAGGGGTGGTAGGATGTAGGTGAGTTTGTCTGTTTGGTAAATATGGGGTGCGCTGTAGTTGGGTTCGTTGGAGTTGTTGGAGATGTAAAAGAAGTAGGTTAGTTTGTCGTTTTCTATGTCTTGTGCTGCTTCCCAGGTGAATGTTGGTGGTAGTTTGTAGTAACTATTTTTTTCTTGGGGTGTTAAAAGTTTTGGTGGTGTTGGTTGGTCGTTGACGGGTTGTAAATCTACGGTGAGTGTTATGGTGTTGGAGGTGGTTTCGTTGTCGGTTGCGGTGAGTGTTAGGGTTGTTTTTCCGTTTTTGTTTTCTTGTGGCGTGCAGGTGAGTGTTGTGGTGCTG
>Ga0209542_10012078_pt1 | contig 15197 bp, 16 predicted proteins | sample RifCSPhighO2_01_FD_184028 | JGI IMG/M metagenome (GOLD analysis project Ga0209542, IMG submission 184028) | Soil microbial communities from Rifle, Colorado - Rifle CSP2_plank highO2_0.1 (SPAdes) (version 2) | ecosystem: Environmental > Terrestrial > Deep subsurface > Rock core/Sediment ...
TATTCATAAAATCGAGGCTCAAATATTTGTACAACAGTTCCAGATATGGTTGCATTTTCACCAGGCATTAAATCTTTAATTTGTTTTTTGCTAAAGACTCTGCTTCTGTTAACTGTTTCTATTGTTTCTTCTGGGTTTAAGTCTAGAATCGCTCTGTTACCCATATGAATTTCTTTAAAGCCATTATTCTCCTTAACATAAGCATTTTTAACCTTAATTACCTTATCTAAAGTAATATTATTATTTTCTAATTCTTTAATATGGTTTGTGTCCCACATCACCAACCGGATAGTTCCTGTTTCATCTCCAATAAGCAAGTTAGCAACCTTTCCTTGCCTCGTTCCTGTGTTAAACTCATGAATAGCATAAATTTGAACAACCTTTCCAACAATATTGACAGAACTCATTCCAGCCATTATTTGATTTATTTTTAAAGTTTTTTTGCTGAAATCCTCAAAAATCTTAACGCCATGCTCATTTGCTATAATGTAAGCAGCACCCTCTTTACTAACTAATTCTCCTAACTCTCTTAACTTGTTTTTTATGCTATATTCTATGTCAGAGATAGATAACCCCTTTTCTGTATGAATCTTCTCTATTATTTGTTCGTAACTCATGCTTATCATTTAAAACTCCAATTTTTGGGCTGGTTTTTGCTTATCAACTGTGAAAGTTGTATTCATTTTTCTAAAACCAGGTGTAGGTATGAAACTGAATACATTTTTATTGTTTTCTATTGTGAAGTATACAAGATTTCCTTTCTTTTCTTCATTACTTGTTGTTTCACAATCTTCTAGTTTAACCCCATCATCAACACATTTTTTAATCTCAGATTTAACTTTATTCAGTTTTTCAAGTTCTAACGGGAATTCTAGAGTAAATTCATTTTTAACAATGTAATTGTATTCAAAATCATTTAATTTATCATGATAGCGAATATCCTTTAATTTTACTCTTATTAAGCTGCCTTTAAACTCAATTTCTTGTAATTCCTTATTATAATTTGCTAGCTCTTTAGCTAAATACATTTTAAAATTTTCTTCTAAAGCTGGATTACAAGTTGGATCATTAAAGACCCATGTTTTAATGCATTCTTCCTTAATACCACCATGCTCTAAAAATTTCTCAGTTGCTTTATTAAGAGAATACTTAACAACTTGTTCTGTGTAAAGTAAATCTTTTTCTACATTGCTATAAGTATTGCTTAAGCTAACCTGATTATCACCAATGCTCGAATAATAGTGTGTTCCTGGATCTTTTATTATAAAAACATAAAAGGAATAGGTTAATAAGAACAAAGTTGCTATTGCTAATGTTGGCATAAATAAAGCTGCTTTTTTATTCATTTTTTACACCCTTCAATATAATATAACTTTAAATCTTGGTCGTATGTTGGAATTAACGTAGATAATGTACTTTGCAAATATTCATCTTTTCGAGTTACTAAATCACCTGTGCTAAATAATCTAAATAATAGTTCTTCATCGCTTGTTCTAAACAAGCTTACTTGCATAACTTGACATTTTTGTTTATCATGATATCTATCGAAAAATTCCTGTGTAAATCTCTTTAAATCTTCATAATTATCATTATGGTAAGAAAAAACAATTAAATCAATTGTGCTCTGATTTGTTTTTTTATCAATCGTTCTTAAATAATTTAACATATTAATATTAACTTCATTTGTTACTAAAGCATCAATTCTTTGCTCTGTTTTACTTATGCTCGCAATATTAACAACAATAAAAAATAATGTAAGTAGTAAAGCTAATAAAATTAATCCGAATACAAATGTTAGTTCTTCTTGGGCTTTTTTCATTTTTGGTTTAATATAACAATGTTTAATGTTCCTTGCTCTATCTCGTTATTTTTAATTAAAATATAAAAAGTTTCATTAGTGCAGTGAAATCCTTTTTCATAACCGCAAAACTCAAACTTATTCAACTTTTCATTTAACTTTATTGTTTTAATTGAATCAGTTTTTAAATTAACTTCAACGCCATAATCTTTTGTGTTGAAACATCTTTCTAAATTTGCTTGATTAAATTTATTAAAATCGATTATCCCAGGATAAATTCTATCATTTTCGTAAGCTAAACAATTTTTATCATAAATTAAATGTTGTCTTAACAAAGAATGTCTTAAACCATCTGTATTTACCTCTGAAAATGCCGGGATATAGATAATCATCAATATCGTTGAGAAAACCACGAAAAAAACAATTGCCCTGACTATCCAAACAATCCATTCTTTGGTTAAGTTAAAAGTATCTTGCGCTTTTTTATCTAGCTTCATTTTCTTTAATATTAATATCCACAACATTATTTTTTTTATTAATAACTAAGATTTTATTTTCATCAAGATTAAGATTTCCGTAAGGAATGTTTAGATTATTATCCATAACATAGTTGTATTCTAAACCTCCCCCGTTTAAGGTAATTTTTCCTTCTGACATTTTTAGACTAACTGTCTGTGAAACATTGTGTTTAAGCTCTAAATCGTAATTTGCACTTGAAATAGTATCAAAAGTTAACCCAATGTCATTTACAAAATATCTATCTGAAAAGCCTTTTCCGGAGGATATAGTTTCAATCTGGTTATAAAGAAACACAGTTATAATAATTACAAGAATTATATAAAAAGTCCATAAAATAGATCTAGAATCAACTCCTTTTTTATCCATAAATATAAAATAGGTTTTTAATTTATAAATGTTTACTTAGCCTTAATTATTATTTTATTTTGAACTTTGTTCAAGCTAAGGTCTTTTGTTTCACCATAAGCGTTATAGTATACAAAATAGTTGCATGATTCGTCTCCAGAAACGTCATTTTCAAGTATCTCACATTTTGTTTCTTCTGTTTCACAATTAAAGATTAAAAGGTTTCCAATTCCAGCAGAGCCGACATCTGCGTCACATAGGCATAAACAGGCATTACCTTGACAAGACATTGGTTTTTTAATTTCATTAATAAAATCTACATTAGTACATTTATCATCTGTGGAAATTTTTGCTATTGAACTTAAAGTATTACTAAATCCAACAAGAACTTTTTCTCTAGCAGGAGCATAAGATAAATTTTTATTTTCATTAAACCCTAAGGTTTTAATTCCCTCAACCAATTTAACATATGAAAACTGATTTAATGTTTGTTCTTCTTTCTCCGAGGCAGGCAAGATGATATAAATTATCGAGATTAAAGCAACAACAATAAACGCGGTAATTACTAAAGATATTACGAATTTTAAGGATTCTGTTTCAACCCCTTTTTTATCTAATCTATTCAAGGATAAATCCCCCCAATTGATCAAATAAATTAGTAATCTGGGCTTTAAAAGCCACAATTAAAACAACTAAGACTATAACAATAAGAATTAAAACTGCGATAGTCTGTAAACTTAACTCAACCCCATTCTTATTCATTTTAAAACTTATGCGCAAAATTCCTGTACTCCATCCTGTACTCCAGTGCAACTTACACTAATAGGTGGTTCGTAACAGTGATATTTTCTAAGATTACCCTCAATATCTTTGTCTAAAGCTCCATCTTCTGGGTTAGTATCAAATTTCCATGTTTTTCTACAGTATTGTGAATTCTTTTTGGTAACATCATCCGAAACTTGAGCAACATTACATTGAGAACTGCATGTTGTTGAAGCTGTACTAATACTATCCGGGCCAACTCCAAAGATAATATCAAAAAGTTTTGTAACGCCTCCAACAAAAAATGATCCGACAAGGACTAAAACAAGTAGAACAATTATTGCTATTATTATGACATTAAAAGAAAGTTCAACTCCTTTTTTATCCATTAATTATCACCTTTATTTCAATTTATTAACTTATTATATAAACCTTTCGTTTGCTATGAACAAAATTCAGCGTCTTCTATTTGTTTTGAAGATCCTTCTTTATTAACCCAGCAAACTTCTCCATTCTGGTATTTATAAAACATAAAAAATTGTTCTTTGAAAAATTCAACTTCATTTCCGTTCGAGTCTTCTAGTAAAGGATTATCTTCAAAAGTAATAGTTAAAGGGTAGTTTAAAAGGGTTTTTTTATCTCCGTTAAAATAGCAAGATGGCATTTGAAAATCTTCCTTAGCTTTTAGTAATTTATTTTGATCTTTTGTAATAAGTAAACTGGATTCCTTATTATTAAATTGTAAAGTATGTATGTTACTAAAATTTACAAATCCAGAATTCCCTAAACATTTGCAAGCTTTATTATTGCTAGTTTTTTTACAGTTGTTAAAATCATTTAAGATAGCATTGAAATTCATCTGAGCTTCTTCATTTAAGGTGGTTAAATCTTTTCCTTCATCTCCAAATAAGCCGGTGCCTAACCAACTATCTATCACTTTTAAAGGAGATTTGGCAGATTTCCATAAAAGCTGAGTTCCTCCAATGAAGAAAATAACTAAAACAATCGCGATTAACAAAATTTCTCCAATTTTCTTTTCATCACCTTTTCTATTCATCTTCCAAACCTAATTAAGTCTTTTATTTTCTCGATAACATCCAAGGATTTATCTTTGTATAGTGTTACAATGAGAATAAGAATTATTAAGAAAACAATAACCAGAATTATTTTAGCAATTTCTTCCCATCCAAGATCACCTTTTTTATCCACAAGAATATGTTAATTAATCCTTATTTAAATATTTGCTTAACAAAGCTTATATATCTTTCTTACATATAGAAATTATGAAAAAACTCTTTAGAAGTTTGCTATTATCTTCTCTACTATTTAATGTAGCTAATTCTCAAACAGATTTTTTATGGCAGAAAGAATTTAAAGTAAGTCATAATGAAAAAACTTATATTTCTAAAGAATATAAAGAAAAGGGTAAAAAAAGAAAATTTGCTTATTTTATTTATGAACTTGATGAAAATGGCAAGGCTATAAACTTAATTGGAGATGCAGAAGATGAATTTGGAGATTATTGGAGTACTGCTTTAGCATCAAACTACTTTTCAGACAGATGGAACATGAGACAAGATTTAAGTAATATAGAAAAGCTATTTTCTGAGACAAACAAATATTATCAAATAAACGAGATAACACATAATCTAACAGAAAAATTAACAAAGTTTGGAACAGAAATTACTTTTACAAAAGATTTTACAAAAGAAAATTTAGTTGAAAAAGTGAATGAGGAGTATCTAGATAAGTTAAAAGAATTTGGTAAGCAGATTGGAAATGGGATTGTTAATGATTACTTAGATGGAAAGATTAAAAATGAAGAAGATTTAAAAAGAATTTTAAAGGAAAAGTTCTTTGATAAGAGTGTTGCAAAAACCCAGGATATTATTTCTGGGTTAGAGACTTATAAAAAATTCTTAAAAAATTTAAATCATGCAAATTCCGAAGAAATTTTAAATTTTAGAAGAAGATTATACGATTTGTTAGACCAAGGCTATGAAAATTATGCTATGCAGAGGGCTTGGATACTTTTTATTAATGATCCACTAAATAAAACTAAGTTTATTGGAAGAGAAGTTTTAGAAACAAGTTTGAACCAAATTGAAGGAGGAGATCAAGTTTATGAAGGGCTAGTTAACTTAGGATTAGATTTTGAGAGTTTAGATAAAAAGCTTAGCCAATATGTTGAAAAAGAACTAAAAAGAGTTTTGGAAATACTTCATAGAGGAATATTCTTAGAGGAAAATGAGTTTAATTTAAGAGATAAAAATTCTTTAGCGAGCAGGTTTTTTAATTATATTGAGGCAATGAAAAAAAATAGCTCTAAAGAAATAGAGATAACAAAAGATTTTTGGAGTATAGAAGAGTATCAAAAAAAAGATGCGATTAGATTTGAAGAGAATAGTTTAATATTTGATTTGAATTGTCCGATTGCTTGTACGAGAGTGAGCAACGCTAATTTAACTAGATATAATTTTAAAGAGATTAATAAAAATGCGGAAATAACATTTGATGCAGAATTTCAGATTAATGAAGGAGGCTATGATCGTATTGGAGGACTTTATGGATATATTGGATTAGCAAATTTAGAGGGAAAAATTAAGGATCTCTATCAAAACTATAATACCTACAAACTTTTAGGTTGTAACTGTAAGGCCGGGGCAGTTTGGATAAAAAATAATGACCAGAGTGGTTTTGTAGAGTCGTGGAAAATAAAGATAATTCCGAAAGAGAAGAAGTACATTGTCGAGAGATCAAATAAGAATAATCCTAAGGATGAAGTAGTAGAAGAATTCAAGTTTTCTAAAAAAGATTGGGAGGGTGCTGCTTCAATACAGTTTGTTATGGGGGTAGAAGTAGGTGTTGGTGGAGATTATAGGTTTTTAGCTAAATTTAAAGATTTTAAAATAAAATTTGAATAATTATTCTTTAATTGGTTTATAATAAAGATTGCCACAAGAGTTTCTTATTTGATTAATATCTGAGTTTACTAAAAGAACAGAAGGAAAAAAATAATTATTTCCGACGTGCGAGCTTACAACTTCTCCCCCGACAATTCCAAGGATACAACCTCCAACACCTGCAATCCCTCCAACAACAGGACCCGCTAAAGATCCTAACAAGAAACCAACTTCTCCAACAGCGGTGCAACCACCAAGATCTATACCAAACTGCATTACAGAAGGTACTGCTGTCTTCTCGTTAAAGAAATTTGGATTTTGCGCTTTTTTAGAAACAACAAACATTGTGTAAAGTGATTTTTGAGGATCTAGAGTTAATGATCCAGAACCAAAGTTTATCTGAGCATTGTCAACTTTAGTTAAAAATTCAGCATAAGTTTCTCTTGAGCTTGGAATATGGGTATTTGTTAAATAAATTTCGAAGTCATCAATGTTAACCTTTCTTTTATTTTGCTCTAAATCGGAGCTTGTTTTAATTTCACTGCAAATCCTACAATAGTTTGCTCCACTTTCAGTAAAGAGATAAGAGTAAAAATCTTGTTCGCCCCTTCCATACATATCCCAACAATCATACATATTATTTGCTAAGATTTCATAAATGTCATTCTTGGTTTTAATATCTTTATCTTTTATTGTTTCTTCTGTTGTTACACAACTAGATTTAAGTGAACGAGCTTCTTTTAGAACAGATGTACTTTGTAAATTAACCCAATTCTTACAAGCTTCTTTACTTCCAGATTGTGTTATAAAAGAAGTATAACCATAAACTATTACATTGTATAATAATAAAAGCGCAATAATAACTAAAATAATTTTAGCAACACTTCCCCAATCAACTCCTTTTTTATTTAGCAAGTTTAAAAGCTCCCGTAACAACGATATATATCATTATTATTAAAGCCACCAATAAAACAAATGTCAAAATGCTACCTAAACTAAGATCAAGTTCTGCTTTTTTCATTTTTATGCTCCAAGATTTATATTGGTTGCTAATAATGTGAATATCATAGTTACAAAAAATGCAACTATAAAGTATATTAAACTACTTCTATATAAGTTTTTACCTAAGCTATTTTGTTTGGCTAGATCGTCTGCTCCATTCTCAATCCCATTTGCTAATATTGTTAAGACAATTACAACTTCAACTAAATACAATCCAACAATTAATTGAAGATAGTAACTTGGGATAATATTCTTGATTTCAAATAATTGTAATAAACCAGCAGTTGGTGCATTAAAACCTTCTGTAGCTGTCGGAGATTCTACACCAGCTAGTTGAGCAGTTAATTTTCCTAAAATAGTTACAATCATTGTTGAAATTCCTACAACAATTCCTGCAATAATTGGTGTAAGCAAACTTATCTGCGATTTAATGCTTGATATAATTTCTGAAAGTAAATCTTTTAATCTTTCATTAACTTGATGAATTTTATCAATGTAAGTTGAAATACTTATTAATGCTTTACTAACGACAATTGGACCCTTTCTAGAAGTTTCTAATAAAACTTTCATGCTCGTATCAATTAAACTGCTTGGATAATCCCATATTGCTCCATTTTTTTTGTTATAGATTGATTCTTGAACACTCATTCCTAATTTTTGTAAGTTTATGCTGACTTTTCTGAAGAAATTTCCAGTTGGAGTATTTCCCATGTTCTCAGCAACATCTCCAAAACCAACTTCAACAGGAACTCCATCTCCAATTCTATTTCCTAATTGGAATAAGCTCCCTGCAAATTCTAATTCCAATTTTTTAGTTTCATCTCTAATCTTAATTAATTTTCTTGTTCTAATGAGATAATATGTTGATAAACCAACTGCAATTCCTAATGGAAAAAATAAACTTAATAAAACAGAACCTGCACCAAAAGGACCATAACAAGGTTCATTCAAACGACATTTATCCCCAAGTTCTGATTTAAAATCAATAAAATTTAATCCAAATAATTGAAAGTCCTGTACACCAATTGCATTAAGTAATAAAGGTAAAATCCCTATGAAAGAGATTATAAAAAAAACTAAAAAACTGATAAATACAGGGCTGACTTGCAATTCTTTATTTCCAAACGGAATTAAAATATTTTTATATTTGTTTAATTCTGGATTTTCCTTAATTAGATCAGATTCTGAATAACCAGTTGGTCTCTTAGCCAAAATATTTATTCCAATTAAATAAACTAAGATTGGAAGTAATAAATTATATAATAAAAACAGAACAATAATTTTAACTAAACTAGAACCTTGAAGCAAGCTTCCAAATAAAGGCAATATAACTAACCCTAAAATAGGTAGGGTAACACCAAGCATGTATAATATTGTAATTGGTTCTTTTAATTCATGTGCATAATGGAGCATTTTTTCATAGGTTCCATTTAACATAACTTCTAAAGCTTTTTCTAATAAAGTAATTCTTCTATCTTCGCTTGCCTCATACAAACTTCCTTGAATTAAATGAAAGGATTCTACAAATTCTAAGTTATAATCTCTCCATGTTGTTAAATAATAATCTAAACTCTGTTTTATTGTGCTAAACCTTCCTGTTTCAATATCCCAAAAAACCTTTCTTAAATCTAAAGACAATGGATTATCAATATGATCAGATGCAAATTTAACAGCATGTTCTAAATTTGAAGTATGCCGCATGTACATAACAATGTATAAAATGCATAGCACCATTTGGTTGCTTGCGCGCAATCTCCATCTCGCCGCTATAAAATTAGGAAGGTTTGTTAAAGGTTTGATCAACATAACTGAGATTAAAATAATTAAAAATCCAAGTAATATTAATTCTGGTCTTTCAATTAAAAAGAAAACAACACTTAATAAAATTCCGAAAACAACAAATAAGGAGACTACGAAAAAAGCAAAGCTAGCTGCACCTTCTGGATGAATTTGAATATGAGCTGTTTCAATTGATTTCTCGAGTTCTTCATAATCTTGTTTTTTTGGCTTTATTTGAATTATTTTCTCAAAGAAATTACAAAGAGCTTCATAAGTTGTCAATGTTCTTGTTAAGGCTTCTTTTCTAAATACTTTATAGTCACTAGTATAATTTGAATCTGGTTGATATTCCTCAATAATCTTTACATTTTCTTTTAATTTCCTTTGATATTTTCCTAGAATCTCTTTTACATCCTTATCCATAATGCCTCTTTTTTAGTTTAAAATTGTTTTTTCTTTATTGCTTCTTTTATCCATTCATTCCAATCATAAAACACCCTTTTTGATTCTATAAAACCAACTTCTTCCCTTATATTATCTGAAATTTGATGGAATACATCATTACTTTGCACAGTAAACTTTGATTCAAGTATTTCTGGGATTCTTGTTTTTATAGAATAATTTAATAAAGATTCTTTTATTCTCGCTCTTAATAAAATATTATCCCAAATCGCGTCCCAATTTCCTGAGTATTCTTTAACGTTAGATGCAATTGATTTAAGTATTTCAGAATCCCCGTTAAGTAAATCTTGAGATGGTTTAAGTGTATCATCTTTAGGATTATAACTCATTAAATCGACAAAACCATTTTCCCTTAAAGGATCATCTTGCCAGTGTTTTCTTACTTCTGTTATTTGTAATATTCTCCTAGATTTATGCAAACCGTCTGCTGTCTTAACAGGATTGCTAACAACAATGATATCTGTTGCTTTAAAACTTGTTTTTGGAACATTTAAATCATTCACAACTCTGTCATAAACGGAGTAGGGATCTGCACCATGTATTGTCCCTGCCACCACATTTGCTAATGCACCAATTCTCATTGCTTCATATAATGCCGGAGCTTCTAAACTTCTTATCTCTCCGACAATTAAACTACTATCTCCAAGTCTTAAACTAGTTCTTATTCCTTCATCTGCACCTAATTCAGAACTTGTATGTGTTAATGCACTTCTTACTTTCATGCCTTGAATATTGTAACCAAGTTTTCTTAAAGCATCAATTGGAATTTCTTGCGTATTGTGTGCCAAAATATTGTTACAAACAAAATTTTCATTTTCAGGTACAGATAGGTCATATACATAAATATCATTTACATGTAATTGGTTTATGAAAGTAACCTCGTCCCAAAAAATATCCGAACTAGACAATAATTTTAATTTTTCGATTATTGGGTGATTTAGTGTAGATTGTAACAGAAGTCTGTTTAATTTTTGTCTTCCAAGATTATTATCCCTTATGACATAATCGTTATAACTAAAGATTTTTGAGTTTTTAAATAAGTTATAAATTTCTTCCCTAAAGTTTTTGCTAATTGGAATTATGTCGGTATTATCATGACTAGATTTTTTGCTAGATAAAGAATCTAGTTTTTCTTTTTTATATTTCTGTAAGAAGTTAATATTCTCTCTAAAATTGATCCAGTTATTAACAGTACTTATCCCAGAAGAATATGTATTATCTTTTCTTTTATTTCCTATTCTTAGATTAATTTTGAAACCCAATAGTAAAGTTTGAATATCTTTTAATAACTGAAGGGAGCATAATGGCATTGTTATCTCGTGTTCTCCAACATGACCATCTCCGCTAAAAATGCCCTTGAGTACATTAGACATTTGTTCTTTAGAAAGACCGAAAATCCAATTTGGAATCTTTTTTGTATGGGCGTCTCCCTTTAATTCAAAAATTTCTTTGAAGATAAACTTTAAAGTGGTGGAGTTAACCATATAAGATCCACCATCACTGTGCATCTTTGGTTCTAGATTAAATTTATTAGCAACTTTTTTAACAATTTCCCTATCTTCATCGTCGAATGTTGAAAAGATTATCGATCTTTTGTCGTAACAACCATCTGCCAACCAGATCCCAAATAAAATTAATAAAAGTTTATCTAATTCTATTTCAAAAGGTATTTTAGAAGACGTGCTTGAAATACTGAAGTATAAATCATTTTCTTGTTTAAGTTTGTAGTCTAAGGAGTTAAGGTCTTTTAATATCTTTATTGGTAAAAGTCCTTTTCTAAGCCAATTTGATGGTGTAGATTTGGAATATTTGTGTTCTTTTGCAAATTGTTTAATCTCAAAATAATTTTGCTCGATGAAAGACTTTAGAGAGTTTCCATAAATAAAACCTTTATTAATTTTATCTAAATGATCAAAAAGATTTATGCTTTTTAGATCTTTATCCCCAAATGGTAAAACTCTCGGAGTCACAATGTGTGATCCATTTTTAAGTTCCGCTGGTTTTATTTCCTTTATTTCCCCAGAATCATTTAATGTAAATAAAGAATGGTCTTCTGTAACCTTTATCGTTCTCCCAGTCCTAGTTTTTATTTCATAAATCTTTTTGTTTACTTTATGTCTAATTAATTTGCTTGGTTTACCCCATACAAATTTATTTTCTTTATTTTTAGATAAAACTTCGATTCCTTCGTCATTCCCCAAGATTTCACTTTCTGTAAGGCTGTACCAACATCCATATTTTTTAATTGCCGAGTCGATTAGTTCACCAATTGTTGTTTTAGTTATTTTACCATCTTTTTTTATTAAGAGCTCACAATCTCCGGTTACACTATCTTCAACAACAATCATCCTATATTTTCTCATTATCTCAACTAAAGTACTCCCCAACAAACTTGTTTTTCCAGAACTCCTTGTTCCAGCAAATAAAATTGTTCTAGCACCGTCAACTAAAAAACTTAATAGTCCAGCTGCGAGAGGATTCATCATCTTGTTTTGCATAAAAAGAGGATATGTCCATGGATTATCACGATGCCTTCTTAATGCAAAAGCTAATCCATAGGGATTTAGAGGTTTATTTATTATTGCAACTCTTGCTCTTGCATCTTTTAATAATAATTCTGTATCTAAAACAGGATTTGCTTCATCTAAAGGTCTTCCAGAAATTAATCTAAATTTGCTCGCCCAAGATTCTCCATCTTCTAAACTTGGAGTTAAATTTGTAACGCAATCGTCATAATCTTGATGCACAATAAATATTGGACTTTGTCCAATCGGCCCATTTATAGTTATATCTTGTATCTTTTGATCTTTTAATAAGACCTCAATTAATCCGAAACCAACAGTATAACGAACTAAAATTTCTGCTAATTGCTGTATTTCATTAAATGTTAATTCTAATCCCCTGTATTCTGCTAATTCCTGTATTAAATCTCTTCCAATGTTAAAAAAAGTTTGCCTCATTTTTTCTGGATTTGTAAATTCTTCTTGGGTTGGCTTGTGTTCAATTAAAGCTTGCCTTGCTAAATCGAGAATTTCGTATTTATCCTCAGAAATTTTAAATTCGGGTGGACTAACATGATACAAATATTTTATATCGCCTTGAACTTTTAAGATATTAACTTCTGTATCTTTATCAAGTTTGTAAACATCTAATTCTTCTGCATCAATTGGAGGAGTAGCCATTAATCTCGTATAAATAAAATCAGGGGTTATATCTGGGTTGAGAAATTGCCTGTACAAAGAACGATCTTGTCCGATTTCATAACCAGCAATACTTGCCTTGGTTAATGCTATTAATTTAGTTGAATCAAAAAGCTTTTTTAAATAGTTTAATAATTCAATATAAGAATTCCTTACAACTATTTCCTGGGGGTTATCTGTTCTTTCTACATTAATTTTTTCTTCTCTTAATTCTCTTAATAACTCTACGTAAGCTCCGATTGGATCTTGTTTAAGTAAAGTCAAAACTATTCTTTGTAAGACAACACGCCAGTGACCATAATACTGATTAAGATATTTTTCTTGTTCTAATAAACCAAGGTTAAGCAATCTTTTTTGCTTAACAAGATGATTGTATAAATTAGAAATCTCGGTTAACATTTGAGTTTGGTCATAATTGTAAGTGTAAACTTTTCTCTGGTTAAAAACAATTCTTGTAACATTTGGAAATTCAACTAATAAATCAATGACATAAGCCATAACCAAAGGATTATTTTCTATGCTTGGAAGATAATTCCAAGAGGTTGCATCTACCTTAAGAATATTATCTTGAGCTTCCTTTACAAGCTCGTATTCTCTACTCTTTTTTTTAAAAGGCATAATAACATTTAAATTCATTAATATAAAAAACTATTCTTTCATTGCATTATTTTATTAAGATAACAAGGAAAAGTTGTGTAGTGTAAAAATATCATTTCGAAACATTTTTATAGTTACATCCTCTGATAAAATTAAAAGAGGTGCAAATGCCTGATTTTCAACCAATTAGTACAGATGAAAGAGTAAGAGTTCTGGAATCAAGATATTCTTTAATGAGAGATCGTTTATTCTTAATAAATCAAAATATGTTGACAGAGTATAAGAAATTAATTAAAGAAATAAAATATGTTAATGAAGAACTTAAAACTTTAAAGAAAGATTTTGATGAAGCGAAGGGTTTATTAAGAAATATAATCTTAGAAATGAGAGGTTTTGCAAAAAAAGAAGACGTGAAATTCATTGAAAAATATGTTAGCTTTATAGATCCATTAAAATTCGCAACAGAGGAAGATGTTATAAAGATAATAAGAGGTGAGAAACATACCAAGAGAACCGCCCACAGAGAAAGTTGAGGATATGAAGATAGAGGGCTTAAGTGATGATGATATAATTAAAGCCTTAAGAGGAGATCATTCTAATCAAGAAATAAATGACGCAATGAATCAAAGCGAGCAAGAAGTTCCAGAAGATAATGTTCTAGAGGAAATGGATAATGTCCAAAACGATAAAGATAATGAACCTGAGGAACTATTAGGGTCGGCACCTTCTCCAGATGAACAAGGTGGATTAGATGAGGTAGAAGCAGAAGATAATTATCCAAGAGCATTTCAACAAAATATTTCTAGCGATCAAACGCAAAGTATTGTAGAAGCAATTGTAGAAGAAAAATGGGAAGATTTTATTTCTAGAGTTGGTGATTTAGGGTTGTGGAAAGAAAGCATAAACAATGATATTGAAGCTATAAAGCAGGAAATTTTAAGGGTGCAAGAACGCATGAACAACTTGCAAAATGTTATGGTTGGAAAAGTAACTGAATATAGCAGAAGCATTGGGGATATTAACACAGAGATGAAAGCCTTGGAACAAGTTTTCCAGAGAATTTTACAACCATTAACAACAAACATTAAAGATTTAAATAAAGTTACTGCCGAACTAAAATCTCATAAAAATTCTCATAGTAAAAAGAAAACAGTTAAGAAAAAATAATTAGCTTTTATCACCAAATCCAGTAGATATAAATTTAACGGCAAATGCTGCAACGACTAAAACAAATAATGCTCCTAGCGTTCTTGGGTGAGTAACTGCAGCTAATCCTTCTGAAGGTGGTGTTCCTGTTTGAGCGTCTGGAGCTACGAAAGTAAATACTTCTCCAATCGCAATTATTAATAAAATTATTATAATAACTAAAACAGTCCAATAAACAACAGGGTCTTTAACTGTTTTTTCGACATCACCTTCTTTCAGACCCATAAACATAAACAAGGATAAAATGAATAATGCAAGCACAACTAAAATAACAAACCATGGTGTAATAAACTCAACAAATTTTAATGTATCTTTGGAAAATAAGAATAACAATGCAATTGAAAATGCCGCTATTAATTTAAGCCATTTATTCTCACCCATTAACTTAAATTTATCTAGTAAAGCGTACATTAAAACAAAAATAAACAAGAAAGTAAAAACTGGCAAAAAGAATCCTAAAAATGATAAGTCGTCAAGTATTGTTGCCATGTGTAGGGTTACCTTCCTTTACCCCTCAATTCTTTATCAATGCCTTCTGTAAACTTTGACCAGAAGCCTCCGCCACCATGGCTATTCGTACTTCCTCCCCCCACTACAGCCCAAATAATAATTCCAATAATGACG
>Ga0209542_10012079_pt1 | contig 15195 bp, 21 predicted proteins | sample RifCSPhighO2_01_FD_184028 | JGI IMG/M metagenome (GOLD analysis project Ga0209542, IMG submission 184028) | Soil microbial communities from Rifle, Colorado - Rifle CSP2_plank highO2_0.1 (SPAdes) (version 2) | ecosystem: Environmental > Terrestrial > Deep subsurface > Rock core/Sediment ...
CATCGTTGCTCAACTAGCAGAGGACAACGATCAAATAAGAACTGCTTATCAGCCCGTCAATGACGGTGGTTTTAGGAAGCTCATTCCTGCACTTTTGCAAAAGGGTGTCGAACAGCTTAACTTGTCCATGTTTAGCGATGACATGCGTGCAACAATTCTTAATTCACTTGCTGACGAATATTTACGACGAGGAAATCTTCAAGGCGCAGCAAAAGCATATATTCTCGCAGGCAACCAGTTCAAGCTCAGTTCTGTCGGACGGGACTTTGAAAAGCTTGGATTGTTTGACAACGCAATTGAAGCATACAAGATGTGCGGCGATAACAAGCACCTTATTGCGCTTGGCACGAAATGTATGGAAGACGGACGTTTCCCCAATGCAATCAAAGCATTCAAATCAATCAACTCGGAAGAATTATTACGAAAGTTGGGTAATGAATGTTTTTCAAAAGGTAAACTCGATTACGCATTCGAAATCTATAGCGTACTACCTGACATGGCTAAACTCAATGAATTAGGTGAAGCATGCTTGAAGGAAGGACAATACAGCTATGCAATACGAGCAGCGCAGATCACTCAGAACCACGAATTGTTAAACAAAGTTGGTGAGCGATGCATGCGTGAAGGATTACTCCATGCGGCACTTGAATCGTTTACCATGGCAAAGAACGAAATGATGGTTGACTTCATTCGTGCGAACTTCAGGCGATAAACAATGATGGCAGAACAGCAACAACAGGACTATTTCACGCAGAAGCGCATCGAGCTGCTCATTGACATGGCGAACAAGAAAATGGAGACGGAAGTCCAGCTTGTTCGCAAGATGGTCATGCAGTTGGAACAGGAACTCGTTGAATTGCGGCGACAGATGAATAGTAATCATCAGCAGTCTATGCAGTCAATTAATTCGGCACAAGCGCCCAACACGCAGATGAATACTTCGCCACCTGTTCAGCAATCGCAGTCGATGCACACTGTCCAATCACATTCGATGCCACAACAGTCAGCTCCGGCACAAATGAATGGTGTTCGACAGGAAACTGCGGCAGCAGCACCTCGTTTTGGGAAGTATACATCAAACGACGTGTCGATTGAGAAGTTCTTCAATTACGCAGGCGGGCCACGAAGGAAGTAATTTTTTCTAATTGTTTTTTCTATTTGTTTTTTTGTTTTGTGTGGCAATAATGTGATTGTTTGATTGATAACTACCCCTATAATCAGCAAAGTGGTGTTAGCACGATGATAGCTTTATTTGATTATTGCGCTCAACATCGTGAACATTATCGGACGTATAATAATTACACATCAGTGATGCCACTACCCAAAAAGAATTACTCGAATAAGATGTTTCCACTTCGTGCGGCAAGTTTATCGTCTTCGTACTTGATTTTTGGCATTTTTTTGTGATCGAGTTCTGTTTCTGTATTGCTTATGTGGTAACTCATCATAACTCCGACAAGACCCTTCACGAATGCTGACTTGCGTGTAGTTGTGTCTACTGGAAGTTCGTCGTGCACTGCAAGAACAAATTCCATTAATCCATTTTTCTGTCCTCTTCCTTCCCCATAAATCCCGGGCGCACATCCTAATCGGACGTCCTCTGCTAATACTCTCGTGAAAAATGGGTTACTTCCTTCTCCTAATAATCTTGTGGTTGTTTCTTGTGTTATGTGTACGGTGACATCTTCTGTTGGTACGTTTGCTCTTCCTCCATATATTTCTGGCTCCGATTCTATTGCTCTTGCTATATATCCACTGATGTCTTCTCCAAATCGATGTGTATTTCCTGGGTGGAGTGCTAGATTCCTCGCTGCGATAATTAATCCTGAAAATTCTATTGGGTTTCCCACTCCGCTCTCTGGTCTTTCCATGACCGCTGTCGTTTCATATGGTTGTTGCATTAAAATCACTCCAATTTATATTTTATATAATTTATAATTAAATTATTTTGCACCTATTTATATCTTTTTTGGTGATATTTCTATCGTTCTAGAAGTTGCTATATCATAAGCAAAGATACGGTCACTAATATTAAACCTAACAGAATCGCTGCCCATGCGCATTGTTCGCCGAGCGTTAATCGTGGGAAATTCTTGACGTAAGAAATAATATCATTTAGAAGCTGGTTTTGATTCATGTTTCACATCCTTTGCGGTGTGAACTGTTTCTTTACTTTTAACTGTTTCCTTTTTTGCTTCTGTTTGTTTTGTTTCTGCTTTCATTTCTTCTGTTTTTGTCGTCTTTGATCCTGATTTTGCTTTTACTGCGTCCTTTGTTTCTTTTCTGTTCTTCTTTGAGTCTGCGCTTTTCTTTCTCTTTGCATCCTTTGATTTTGCTTCTGTCTTTACTGGTTCAATAGGATGTCCTTCAAGTTCTGCGCGGACGATGCCGTCTTCGTACTTGATGACATTGACTTTGATATGGTGAGGTGGGTTCTTGATGCTGTGCTCCCAGATTTTCATGTTTAACATGCGGCCGAGTTTTACGTTATCGGACTTCATGTGTTTTGTTAAGAATATACGTACTTCTGAGACTGCGCGTTTTGCACGTTTGTATGGTGGTGATTTTAGCCACGCTTTTCTTAGTGGGATGTTGTAAACTCGTTCTATTTTAGTTGCCATAGTTATGCCTTTGTTTTTGTTCTACGCCAGCTTCTCTTGACGTGAGTTAATCTACTTGGATGAACTCGGCGTGCTTTGCCGTAGGTCTTTAAGACTGTCCAAAATGGTGCCCAGCGTGTTTGGCGCTGTAACTTTGCTAATCTTTTCTTTTTTCCGCTTGCGATATATCGTGTCATTGTTTTCCTATAATCTTTTTATCTTGATGTCTCGTGTTTTTGTTAACTGTTCAAGCAATCCTTTAAACTGCTCGTCTGTTATTGCGCTTTTCAGCTGTCCGCTCTGGATGGCCTGTGCGATGATTGCGATGATTTTTGTTGCAAGCTCGGGGTGGGCGGCTTTAATGTTGCCGAACCTCTGTAATGCATCTGGCGTGAAATATTGCTTCACGACCGTTTCGACCTCAGCAATCTGCTGTTTTTCGTCAGCTTGTTCTTGCTGTTGTTGGATTTGCGCTCGCAGGAGATCTGCTCTCTGTTTGCGCATCTCTGCGAGTTCATCCATTATTCTTCTGCAGCTACAACTGCTGCTTTTGCTGCTTTCTTGTGAACTGGGAAATGTTCTCGTGCTATAAGTGATGCGATCTTGTCGATAAATGATTTGCCTTTTGGCGTTAACTTTCTGCCGTTGTGCTTTGCGACTTGGACTTTTGAAATTAATCCTGATGCTTCGAGTTGCTGTAATGATTTGCGGATAATTGAGCCACCGCCTCGGAAGAAATGTTCTGGTCGGTAGCCTCGGTTCTTTCGGCCGCCATACTTTGTTCGTAACTTGCTTGTACCGATTGGGCCGAGTTTATAGACACTTCTAAGAATAGCTGCTGATCGTGTGTACCACCAGTCTGTTTCCATAGGTGGACGTTCGACGTGTCGGCCTGTCTTGACTATACCAGCCCATACGGGTGGGTGAACAAACTTGTGTTCTTTCAATTGATGCGCGACGCGCTTAATAAGTTCATTTGCGTTGACTTCAAGGGCATTTGCCATGGAAAAACAGGGATTTATGGTTATTTATAAAGCTATTGGTCGAGTGAGATTAAGTATCGGGGTATACATCCGGCTTTTTAATCGCTTCTTGGTATGCATCCTCGCCTATTTTGAACTGGTCTCGGCCTAATTCGTACTTGTTTTCGCATGATGGGCATTGGAGTTCGATTCGGTGACCATCTTCGTAAAACTTGTGCACGATCCCTAAACCTGCTTTGTATAGGACACTTTGATTTCCCGTTCGTCTTTTTATCTCGTCGATAGATCTGAATGTACTTACTACTTTTTCTCCTATAATGCGTTCGCCGTGTTTTGCTCTGCTGATGTTACTTTTGGCTCTGTTAAAATTACATCCATCATGTGCAATAAAATGCCCATCTTCGATTTTTATCTCTAGGCTCATGGTTTATCTGTGGCGTAATTCTTTTATTAATTTTCTCTACCTCTGCACTCCTCACATATACCAACAGCATCAATCTGAAAGTGACATACATCGTCATTGATTTCTTTAAGGAAATCGACGTTTTTTATGGTGATATGCTTTGTTTTATTGCATTTTTCGCAGGTGAAATGTGTATGGCTTGTTTTGTTATTGGAATAGATTTTCTTATTGTTGCAGACGAATGAATGGATCTCGCCGTTCTTTTCGGCGTCGTTGAGGAATCGATAAATCGTGGCTAATCCTAGTTTTGTGTTTTTTTGTAGTTCGTAGGCATTGAAGAAGGATGTGAGTTGTTTGATCTGGTTGTAGAGTGCGATTTTCTGTTTGGTTATGCGTGGCATTCTATCTCCTACTCTGCGCTTGTATATAACCCTTATTGAGAATGATTATCAGTTATGTTTATATATTCTGTATGCTTTCTCCTCTGTATGATTCTTGGTTATACGCTCGCGAGTGTTGTTGTCGTATCGCTTGTTTCGTTTGTTGGCCTATTTGCGCTATCTATAAAGCGCTTTCAACAGGAACGTGTGTTGTTGATTATGGTCAGTCTCTCTGCAGGCACGTTATTCGGTGATGCGTTTTTGCACTTGCTTCCAGAATCGGTAGAGAGTGCTGGATTTAACACTACTATTTCATTCACGGTACTTGCGGGTGTTCTCATGTTTTTTGTACTTGAGAAATTAGTTCATTGGCATCATTGTCACGGTGTTGGCAAGCATCTCGAGCATACTATACACAAGAATCGTGACGACAAGAAGCAACGTATTGTCATCTTGAATTTTGCAGGCGATGGTGTTCATAATTTTATGGATGGACTTATCATTGCGGGTAGCTATTTGGTCAGTATTCCGACGGGTATTGCGACGACTATCGCAGTTATATTTCATGAAATTCCTCAAGAAATTGCAGACTTTGGCGTACTTGTCTATGCTGGAATGTCCAAACCACGTGCGCTTTTTTTTAATTTCCTCTCGGGAGCGACTGCTATTGTAGGTGCGGTTGTGGGGTATATGTTAGGTACAAAGTCAGAGATCTTTTTATCGTTCATTCTTCCGTTTGCTGCGGGCGGTTTTGTTTATATTGCCGGTTCCAATTTAATTCCTGAACTACACAAGACGTGCGATCTGCGGGATTCGTTGTGGCACGTTGTTGCATTTGTTGTTGGCATTGCACTTATGCTTGGACTCTTGTTGCTCGAATGATTATAATCTTTATAATTATTATACACTTGTTTAATATCCTTATTTTACTTTAACGTTGGGATGTCTATTAAACTACTTCTTGGATTAGGGAACACGAATCTTACTGATACTGAGATAGTTGGACGAATAAAGGATGCGCTTGATCATCGTAATGGGACGGTTGTGTTTCAACTTGGTGGTGGACGTACGGTTGAATTACATTTGCCGCATGCGGAATTTACACCCTATAATGACCCATGGGATGGGCTGCAGACGACGTTGAAAAGTAGTTGAATGGTTGGTCTGGTTAGATTTTATTTATAGTGTTATTCTTCTTCATGGCTGTGTATTAAAAAATTACTGCGGCAACAACATAGGCGGGTGACGGTCAAAATCTGCTGATTTTGCCCTACTCGGCATTCGCCTCGTCACGCGTAGTGCGCTACGCTAGTCGCGTTCGGCAGTTGCCTCGCGACCACCGCCAATGTTGCCGCACGAGAACGCGTAACACGACGTCGTGCTGCACTCCACTTTGCTGATTATTGTCGTAATGATCTGATATTGTAGGCTACTGGTTAGGATGTAGGTTATAGATTATGAATAAGTACTGTTTCGCAAGTCTCACGATTAAAACTAAATTGTACTTATAAGAATTAATGCACGAACACTCTGTGCTTCTCTGTACCTTCTAATTCTGCGAGAATTCTTTTTACTATTGCTACTCGTGGATCAGGCATTAATTTGACACGCTGGCGGATCTCTGCGAAGTTTTCGAATGGTCGTTCTTTGCGTGCTTCAATTATCTCCCACATGTGTTTCTTGCCTAAGCCTGGAAGTAATTCTAGCTGATGCATGCGGGTTGTCATTGGCTGGGCTTTGTTGAAGAACTCGACGAAGCGTTTTTCGTTTTCTGAGACGAGTTCTGCTATGATTGGGTCGAGTTCTGCGTTTGCTGTTGCTGTTAATTTGGAGAACATTAATCTGCCTTTGATGTGGTGGATCTTGTCGCGCTTTGCGTCGCCGATGTAGACACGTTCGTGTGGCTGTAAAACAATGTCTTTTTTTGGGACTAATTCTAGTAATGTAAATTGACTGACGCCGAGCGCTTGGACTATGGGTGTTTTCTGGTGGCTTGGGCGCGTGTCATCTGCATAGCCATACTGTAGAAAATCTAAGACGACTGCATGTTCTTCTTTATCTCGAAAGCTCGATTCACTCGTCCGGTCATGCTGCGCTTGTTCCATAGAAATTCCTCACTTCACTGCTTCAACAGCAGTAACGATGCTTTCCATTTCTTTCTTGGTGATACCGACCGAACTTCCGGAGAATATGACTTTTAACTCGTCCACTGTTTTTGGCATAAGATCGACTATCTGGATAATATGGTCCGTTTTTAATCTTGTGACTTTGAGGTCTTCCAATGCTTTGCGCAAATGGACTGCTTTTTGAGCTGAAATTGTCGAAAAATCGTTCAAGTATTCTTCGCACTTTCCTGCGCGGAAGCTTAACTGTGTATCTCGTGCTTTTATTTTTTCGAGATCTGCCTTTACTTCAGCGAGCGTCATTGGGTATTCTTGGATTAATTGTGGTTTGACCATGGTTTCACATTTTCTTTAAATGAATTGGGTGGAGAAGCATTATCTTCGGCTTATTTCCATCCTTAATCTGGACTTTGTAACATTTACCTTGTGTTCCTGTGATCATGCCCATTTTTCCATGGAATCGGGAACGATATAAGCTGTCATGATAGGTTGTATTCGCGACAAGTGCTACTTTATCGCCTGCTTGGAATGTTTGAAAGTAACGTGTGATTGATATTTTACCTTTTGTTCGGTAGTGCTTAGTGAACTTTGTTCGAGATTTACGTCGAGGACCGCCTTTTCTTTGTACCATGCCCTCTTGTGACTATTACTGCTATAAAAAGGTTGCTATTGGTGTGGGTAATTAGTTAATACTTTTGTTGCCGTAAAATAGTTGTCCTCCTCCCTGGCAGCGACGGTCACTTTGTGCTCAAAGTGCCCTCTTACGCACACTTCGTGTGCTTCAGCGCGCCACGGAGGACAACTATTTTACTCTTAATTTACGGACGACTTATTACGTAATTTTCCCCGAAACATATATTAACACTCTATGTCTCCTGTACTTTTATGGTTACACACGGTGGTTTTGATCCGCTCATGCTTTGGTTAATTCCTTGGATGATTCTTATCTTTGTAGGTGTTTATGTTTACACTGCATTGTGCTTGCGATCGATTGGGCGAAAACTCAAGTACAATAGAAATTGGGTTGCATGGGTTCCATTTTTGAATGGAATTTTGCTTTTGGAATTAGGTGGATTTCATTGGGCGTTCATCTTTTTACTTTTAGTGCCGGTTCTTGGGTGGCTTGTGTTAGGTGTACTTACAATTATTTCGCTGTGGAGAATTTGCGAGCGATTAGGTTATCCGGGATGGATGGCACTCTTTGTTTTGCTTGGTTCGCTTGCGTTTTTGATTGTCATCAGCATTCTTGCGTGGGCTGACAAAAAATCTCCCAAGAAAAAATAAATCTACATAGCTTGCTATGAATTATTTCGTAGGTGTTTTATTTTCATTTAATTTTTTTTCCGACGTGAACCATTATTTTTGTGAAATTATTTTTGCATTTTTTTTTGATGTTAAGCGCAGACTACTTGAAAAGAGTAACCTTTATATATGACGTGGCTTTCCCCGAAATACAGTAAGAGGTTGCCCATGAGAAATTTTTTCCTCAGCCTGAAAGAAAAACTTGCAAAGAAAGAGCCTGAAATTGAAAGTGATGCTGAGGATTATGTTGAACTCGGCAATGAAAGTTCAGCTGAACGTTCTAAAGTTGTTGTTCGACCTTTTGTATTAGATGACTTTGAAGATATTCGTCACATTCTTGATGCACTGCGTGAAGGATCAACAGTTGCGTTGATTAACATTCGACCGTTAAAAGAAAAAGATTTAGTTGAATTGAAGCGCGCGATCAACAAGCTCAAGAAAACGTGTGATGCTATTGAAGGCGATATTGCGGGTTTTGGAGAAGACTATATTGTTGCGGTGCCAAGCTTCGCGCAAATCTATCGTTCTAAAGAAACTGAAGAAGTTCAGGACACAAAGTCTGAGCAGCAGGAATAGTTGTTTCATTTTTGTTTTAGTATATCTTATTTCTTTGCGTGTTATTGCTAATTACTGCGGCAACATCATAGGCGGGTGACGGTCAAAATCTGCTGATTTTGCCCTACTCGCTTCGCTCGTCACCGCCAATGTTGCCGCACGAGAATAACGAGAACGTGCGGAGATTATATAAACATCAAAAATTTACTTTTTATGTGATTGGCGATGAATGAGTATAGCAAGTACATAATTCCTGCATTGATTGTTGCTTCTCTTGTAGTTGCGTTCTTGATTGTTCAGCCTTTTATTGTGCCCATTATTACTGCGGGTATCATTGCATATGCGTTTCGTCCGGTGTATAATTTTGTCTATCGACATATCAAATATCCGACGATTTCTGCGCTGCTTGTCGTTTTTGTTATCTTGTTCCTTGTAAGTGCACCGGCATTTATTATCGTCAATACACTTTCACGCGAAGCCTATGTGTTGTATGTTTTAGGGAAAGAAATTCTTCTTACTGATGATCTTTTCTCATTGTGCACGTATTCTTTTTGCTCAACGTTTCGAGAACTTTTTGATTTTAATAGTGTTAATCAATCTATTCAGACGTTTCTTAGCACTGCAACAGAATATCTTCGAGAAAATGCTGCACAATTTTTCTTAGCAATTCCGCGAAAAGCTCTCGAAGTGTTTATCATTGGCATATCGACGTTTTACTTGTTGCGTGATGGTGATCATTTTGTCGATGCAATCAAGCGCATGCTTGCATCAAAAACTGCAAAAGCGCAGATCATCATGACGCGGTTAAATGATGTGCTTCATGGTGTTATTTACGGCTCGCTTGTTGTTGCATTTATTCAAGGATTGCTTGGTACGCTTGCGTTTGCAATCTTTGGTATATCCTCTCCATTAACTTGGGGTGTGTTGATGTTTTTCTTTGCGTTGATCCCTTATTTGGGAACGTTTATCGTCTGGTTGCCGGCTGGACTGTTTCTGCTGTTTGATGGCATTGCATCATCGGATTATTTTGTCATTGGCCGCGCAGTTGGATTACTTTTGTTCGGTGCGTTGATATTATCGACGATTGACAATTTGTTAAAGCCAAAAATTATTGGTCAGCACATTCGGACGCATCCGCTTATAGTGATGTTTGGTGTATTTGGCGGACTTGTACTGTTTGGTGTTGCGGGCGTTATTATCGGGCCGGTTGTTCTTGCGATGACAATCACGCTGATTAAATTGTATGTTGAGCCGGTGCAGAAGTAGTTTACCTATTATTTTGAGTTTTGTCTTTATTACAATAGTCTTCACGCAAAGTGCTCTTTGCTATTCGCGTTCGGCAGCCACGCAAAGTACTCTTTGCTAGTCATGTTCGGCTTCGCCTCATGACTGCCTCGCGACCTCCTCCTTGGCGGCTTACTGAACGCTCACTGTGGCAACAATATTGGTAGTGGTCGGTCACACGTTGTGTGCCCTCCGCTCGCCATTCGGCTCGCTCCACACCAATGTGTTGCCACACGAAAACGTCTCACTCTGCGCCACGGAGAAGATTATTGCATTGACGAACGAGAATTGTCAAGAACCACTGGTCAATATGTCAAGAATCTGCAGATTCTTGAGCACGTCAGAAATGCCGAGCATTTCTAAACGGACCAGTGGCATGTAACTAGACCAGTGGTTCTTGAGCATGATCAGAATTCCACCAGTGAACACACTGGTGGTAAATTCTGACATATTTACTTCAGATGTCCAAACGGGTCAAACGGATATTCTTGTGCAAGATTCATTTCTGGAACACATTGACGTGGCTTAATGTCGAGCTCAAATGTTTTTGCGATATTTGAGAATGTGATTTCGTGCAAACGTTGGGGTGTTATGCGTTGTTTCATCATCTGGATAAATTTTGGATAGAACGCTAAACCTGGCAATCCTGACATGTAGGGTTCATTTTGTTTTTCATGCAGTGTGTGGGGTGCATGGTCCGTTTCGATCCAATTGATTTCACCGTTTTCGAGGTAATCACGCATTTGTTCTGCCATCGTGTGTAAGCGCAAAGGTGGATTGCATTTGTAGAGCACGCCATTTTTTGTTTCGAAAATGCGGGTGTCTAAGATACAGTGATGTGGTGTAACACCGCATGTTATTTTGATAGTGTTTTTGTGCTTTTGGACGAGATCGACGGCTTCTGGAACTGAGATGTGAGCTATATGGAGTGTGCCTTGAAATAATGCATCGCTTGCGAAACGAATTTGGTCTTTCACGGATTCGACTTCAGCTTGCGGCGGACGAGCGGCGGCGTGTGTTAATGGTTGCAGAGGATTCCACAGCGTTGGTTTAAGTAACGACTCTTTCTCGCAATGAACAGCAATGACACCAGTGTAACCTGCTTCTGCGAGTAGCTCATAGATCCTTTGCTGCGCTTGCTCTTGAGTCACGCCCAAATTGCCGACGGAGTGGCCGGCGTAGAGTTTCAGGCCGACGACTTCGGGAAATCTATCGTATGCGTCAAGTGCACTTTTTAATTGTGAAGCTTCGGCTGTGACTCCCATGTACAAACCATAAAAGACGGGTGATTTTGCTTTCTTTGCGAGTGCGATGCGTTCTTCTGCGAGTTGCTTCCCCATGATCGGTGGATCAGTATTCGGCATATCGAAAATAGCGGTCATGCCGGCGCGTTCGGCGACGGAGAGAGCGTGCGCGATTGTTTCTTTGTGTGATTGTTTTCCGTCGCGGCAGTGAACGTGTGGGTCGATGAACATGGTTTGTTGCATTAATGGGCAGTTTATAAAATTAGTTGTAGTTTAATTCCCGTCCCACTCTTCAAAAAATCTTTTTAAATAACTTTCCATGAATTTGTGTCGTTCTTCCGCAATCGTTTTGGCTGCTTCTGTGTTCATGCGCTCTTTCAGCAGCAATAATTTTTCGTAAAAATGGTTAATCGTGTGGCTCTGTTTTTTTTTGTATTGGTCGAATGAAATGTGCAGTTCGGGTTTGACGCTTGGGTTGTACATCTCGCGTCCTTTGTGGCCGCCGTAGGCGAATGCTCGTGCAATACCGATTGCTCCTAATGCGTCTAACCTATCTGCATCCTGCACGATCATTCCTTCTTTGCTTTTCATCGTGGTTATGACGTGCGCACCTTTGAACGAGATGTCCTTGATGATCTGACATACGTGAGAAATTGTTTGTTCGTCGACTTTCAGCTGTTCGAGCCATGCACGGGCTTTTTGTTGGCCTATATCTTCATTGCCATTGTAGAACTTCCAGTCTGCGATGTCGTGGAGCAGTGCGGCAAGCTGAACTATGAATTGGTCTGCGTTTTCTTTTTCTGCAAGCTTTTTTGCAGTCTGCCAGACACGATGGATATGCCACCAGTCATGCCCAGAACTTTCGTCGGATAGTTGAGAATGAACGTAAGACTCTGTCCTTTGAACAATTTCATCATTTAATAAAAATGTGTCTGATACCCCGCAGTTTTTACTGCGACCAATTTTTAAAAAGTCAAAATCCATTAACGTAAAGCCTCACAGCTGTGATTGTTATTTTGACTATTCATAAGAAGTTAATAAGTATAGATTACTTAAACTAAACGATCTTTATCGGCTCTGATTACCATAACTTCGTTGTCGGGGTCGTTGTCCGAACCGATTGCCTTCTGATCCTCGGCTATCTGAATCTCGTTGTCCACCGTAACTACGGCTGCCGCCTTCACGTTGTCCGTATCCTCGGCCTTCTGAAGAACTACCTCGTTGTCCACCATATCCTCGACTGCCGCCGTAGCCACGGCTTCCGCTGTCTCGTGATCCGCGTTGTCCGAATCTTCCGCCACCGCCGCTTCCGAATGGGCGTCGTTCTGGGCGTATAAATTGAACGAACTGGAATTCGGGTACTTTCATCTGATGAATAAATAATGATCTATCCTCTAAGACTTTTCTGAAATTTTCGTAATCTTCAGGCGTTAACAGTGAAACAACTTTGCCTTCTTGGCCTGCACGTGCAGTGCGTCCAATTCGGTGGACATATTCCTGCGATGTTTTTGGAATATCATAATTTACAATTAGATTTACGTTCTTTACATCCAAACCGCGTGCTGCGACGTCGCTTGCAACTAACACGTCAATCTGTCCGTCACGGAAACCGTCCATTACTTGCTTGCGTCTGCTTTGTGTCATACCACCGTGCAATGCTTCTGCTTTTATATTCTGTTTGTAGAGGTTTTTGCTGACGCTGTCTACCATATGACGTGTGCCACAGAACACGATGATTAATCCACGTGCTTCCTGTTTCACTAAATGTACTGTTAACGAAAATTTATTGTTTCTTGGTACCTCATAGTAATGCTGGATGAGCTTGCTTTTGTCCACATACGTCTGCATTTTTACTCTTTCTGGGTTGTTCATGTAGTGTTTTGTAAGCGACATGATGTCTGCAGACATTGTTGCGCTGAATAATAATTTCTGTGAGTTCTTTGGAACCTGAGATAATATTTTCTTGATGTCGTCAATAAAACCCATTTCAAACATTTTGTCTGCTTCGTCGAGAACGAGGATGCTGATTCGGCTCAAATTAATTGTGCCTCGTTCAAGGTGGTCAAGCATTCTGCCTGGCGTGCCAACGACAGCATCTGCTCGGCGCAAATCGTTTATCTGAGGACCGATAGAAACTCCGCCGTACACTTCTACGACAGATGTTTTTCGATATTTAGTGAATTTGCGGAATTCTTTTGCAACTTGATTGCATAATTCGCGTGTTGGAACGAGAACGAGCAATTGCAAGCCCTTGCTTGGCGTTATTTTTTCGAGCGCTGGAAAACCAAATGCCGCTGTTTTTCCTGAACCGGTGTGTGATAAGCCGATAACATCCTTTCCTTGCTGGATTAATGGGATGCATTTTTCCTGGATTTCCGTGAATTCCTCAAAACCGAGATCGAGAATTGCTTTTTCAAGCTCTGGATGGAGTACTATGCCTTTTGTATTCATTATAAGCTCTATCTTAGGTGCGCTTTTTAAACCTTTGCTTGTTGTGCATGTGATTCATTATGAACCTAAGACTCCATTTGCCTAAATATATATCGCCATCAACGCTCCATTTGTATTGAAAATGAGACTCAGTATCCTATCCACCAATACGAGTCCTTTTATTTCTTTTTTTGTGCAATTTTGGATACTTGCTTCAACTTTGTCGAGGATTGATTGGCGTGTTTTTCCAAATTCAATCATTTTTTGTAATTCGAACTTATAGAATACTTGAACGAACATCTCCTGGAATTTATTTAATTCTTTAAGAAGTTCTCTAAGGTCATTATTTGGTTCTATATTCTCTGTTATAATGTATTTACTTAATTCTACATAACGGTCGATTACTTTTTCCATTTGCTCGATGACTGTGTATAATGGTGCATGGCGTTTAAATGTTGAATCAAATCCTGTATTTATTGCTCGCCGACAAAAATCTGCACATCTGTCTGACTCGATTTTTAATAGTGTCGTACTCTTTAACCATTCTTTATCATTTTTCTCTGCGGCGCTCGAAACCTCAGATGCTATTTGGTGTAGAACAAAGAAAAATCTCCGGAGAACGTTATTAAATTCTTCCACACTTGGTTGTGCAACGTCTTTAATTGTAATTTGGTTTTTTGTCTGATTCATTATTTCGAATCCAGTAAATTGTTCTCGCATGAGCTCTTGTATCGTTTTTAGTTCTTCATATGAACTAAATTTTATTTCAACTTCATCGTAACCAGCTTTGTATGTTGCGCCGACGATTCTTCTGATCATGGGCTCAGCATTTGTTATGTCTATGCTTATACGCTTGTGCTCATGATTTGTTTCTGCAGAAACGACTAATCTTCCTTTGGACTCTGTAACACCAACTTCTTCCCCTTTTTTTAGATTATGGCCTTTGATCCACTTTTGCGGCAGTGAAATCGTTAATGACGATAAACCATGCTGAATTAATTTTCTTTGCATACCATTGTTATGGTCTTGGCGCATATAAAGTTGCATATTATATTTTATAATGTATACCTTTGATGTCCTGAATACTTAACATATATTATGCATGCGTTATTTTCAAATATATTTTTCCCCAATGTTTGTTGCATGATTCCATACCGCAGTGTGTCAGATTCTAGCAGCTTTGTGGTTCATTTTATTCTTCCGGTTCCAGGCTATAATGCGGAAACATATAACATACTGGGGTGAAAACATGAAATGTAATTTTGGTAGTAAATTAGGGGTGTTTGCCATGCTCTTATTTTTGATGCTGGCACCTCTTGCACTTGCTCAGACAAGTGGAATCGACACTGTTGATGATTCAACGGATGCGGACGAAACAGTAGATAATACTGATAGTACTGATGAAACAGTGGATAGTACCGATGACACAACAGATAGTGCAGATACTATGGACAACACAGATGATGAAGTAATTGAGACGACAGCAGAGAACGACGCGGCTGAAAATAATGATGCTGACGAAAATTCTGAAGAAGAATCTCAAGTTGAAGTAACTGTTGAAGCATCAGCGAATGCTGAGTCCTCAGACGAGAATGATTCAGACGATTCTGACGACAGCTCAACAGAAGATGACTCTACAGAAGATAACTCTATAGAAGAAGATGCAGCAGAAGATGAAAATGCTGAAAATGATACGACAGAAGATACTGTAGATGAAACTACAGATGACGAAGACAGTAACACAGACAGCGACAATGAAACTGAAGACGAACAAGATAATGAACAAGACAACGAACAAAACAATGAAGACGATACAGTAGAAGACACACCAGAAGCAGAAGAAACAGCTGAAGAAGATGAAGAACAATCAAATGATACTGAAGGATCAGTG
>Ga0209542_10012081_pt1 | contig 15193 bp, 15 predicted proteins | sample RifCSPhighO2_01_FD_184028 | JGI IMG/M metagenome (GOLD analysis project Ga0209542, IMG submission 184028) | Soil microbial communities from Rifle, Colorado - Rifle CSP2_plank highO2_0.1 (SPAdes) (version 2) | ecosystem: Environmental > Terrestrial > Deep subsurface > Rock core/Sediment ...
GCTTGTCAGGTAAAACCTTTAATCTGACCTTCATTCTGCCGTCGCCCATGGTAAGATTCCCGGCGTAGAATCCAATTGAACCGCACACTACACCCCTTGTGGTGCGCCCCCGCCAATTCCTTTAAGTTTCGGTCTTGCGACTGTACTTCCCAGGTGGTGAGTTTAATGCCTTCGCTTCGGCACTGCACATTCCCAAAGAATATGCAACACCTAACTCACAACGTTTACTGCTAGAACTACTCGGGTATTTAGCAACCTCCTTTGATAAAAAATATAAATTTTCACAGTAATTTTGTTTTTGCGACGTGAAAATTCATTACAAAATTGAACAAAAAAGATTGTATCTAATCCGGATCGCTCCTCTAGCCTTCATCCCTCACCGTCGGACCCGTTCTAGTCAGATGCCTACGCCATTGGTGGTCCTCTAGGGATTATCACATTTTACCGCTCCCCCTAGAATACCTCTGACTCCTCCCGGTCCCTAGCTTAGTAGTTTCCTTTGCACGTCGTTATGTTAAGCACAACGATTTCACAAAAGAGTTACTAAGCTGGCTACGGATGCTTTAGACCCAATAAATATGATCCCCACTAGTGGCGCCGGTGTTACCGCGGCGGCTGGCACCGGTCTTGCCCACCACTTATTCGCCAAGCTGTTTGGACTTGGCAAAAGCCTTACATAGAGTAAAGCACTTGGAATTCCCCTATCACACTTTCGTGCATTGTAAAGTTTTCGCGACTGCTGCATCCCTTAGGACTAGGACCCTTTTCTCAGTGTCCTTCTCGGGGCTAGAGCTCTCACTCCCCCTACTGATCTATGGTATGGTGAGCTTATAATTTCTTTTGATGAAACTTTTCTCAAAAGTTTCTTTACCTCACCAACAGCCTAATCAGTCGCCGACTCATCTTATGGCATTGCTTTTCAAGGAAAGTGCATTCCAGCCTCAATCCTCCATCCGGGTTTAGTTTCAGTTTCCCAAAGTTATCCCGAACCATAAGTTAGATTATCGACGTGTTACTGAGCCTTTCGCCAGTGCCTCTTGCGAGGCCCTAAAACTTGCATGTCTAAGTCGAATTCCAATAGCAGCGATCTTCCGCAGGATCAACGGAAACTTATCATATCGCAAGATATGTTTTAATCGATTGGAAGCTTCATCCACAATTGGTCTATGCTCATACATCGTACTTAATGAGTATTAAGTATTCACTAAACCATTAAGAATTTAGAAGACAAATCATTATCTTCCACATAACATGTTAAATGGTAAGTTTTAGGATTAAGAAGTTATATTTAAAGGTTGTGTTAATAAAATTATAAAAATAAATTAAGAAGATTGCTCCCTTCTCTTCCTTTTTTCTTTTCTCATTCTCTTTCTCTGCCATTTCCATCTCATCTGGCCTTTCTTTTTCCATCTACGAGAAGAGCGTTTCACTTTTTTACTCCAGATAAATCTTCATAAGAATCAAAATCATTTATTTTTTTACTTAATTCCTGAATTTCGTTTTTAATAATTTCAATATCTTCCCTTATTTTTGAGAATGCTTCTTTTATTGCTTGTTCATTAACCATTTGCTACTTTGCTGATTTAATCAATATATAAAGTTTTTCGTTTTTAAATAAGTTTAAATATTAAATGCAATAATTATTATTATGCTCGAGCAAATTAAAAAAGATATCTTAGAAATATTAAAAGAGGGAATAAAAGCTGTTAAAGAGGATAATGTTGTTAAGTTGAGAAATTTAAGCAATCAGACCTTGCATAATTCTAGTATATTTCAAGATGAAAATGCAATAACAATAGCAGTTGTAATGTATGCTCTTGGAAAAATATTTAATAGATCTTCTTATCTATTATATAAAGACTGGAAGGTATTTTATAAAATTACATTAGAAAGTTTGGAGAATGCTGAGAAGAAATTAATTAATAACGATGAAAAAGGTTATCATGAAAATATAAAACAAATTCTTAATGTAATAAATAAATTATCCAGTAATTTAAAAAAATATATACAAGAAACAATAGAAGAAGCTCAAGTTGCAAAAGGTTCTAGGTTGTATGAGCATGGTATTTCTATTGGTAAAACAGCAGAATTACTTGGAATAAGCAAATGGGAATTAATGGAATATGCTGGTAGAACTGGAATTTATGATATGGAAGAAAATATTTCTATGTCAATACAAGACAGAATAAAGTTTACTAGAGGATTATTCAAATGAAAGCGTTAATCTTTGATTCGTCTTCAATTATAAGCATAACAATAAACAATTTATTAAGCAAGCTTGCAGATTTAAAAAAACATTATAATGGAGAATTTTTCATAACAAAAGAAGTTGTTAATGAAATAATAAATAATCCAATACATAATAAAAAATTTAAGTTTGAAGCATTGCAATTATCTAAATTTATTTTAAACAATAATTTAAAAATTTATGAAAATGATTTAAATAATAAAACAAATTATTTATTAACATTAACTAATTCAATTTACAAAGCTCATGATAATTACATAAGCATAATGCAAAAAGCAGAAGTTGAATGTTTAGCATTAACAATTGCGTTAAATGGGGATGCCTTAGTTGTAGATGAAAGAACAACTAGGTTATTAATTGAAGATCCTTTAAAGTTAAAACATTTGCTTGAGAATAAATTGCATACCAAAATAACAATTGAAAAAGAAAATTTATTGTACTTTAAAAAAGAAACCAAGGATATTAAGGTTATTCGAAGTTCTGAATTAATGATAATGGCTTTTGAGTTAAATTTATTTCAAGATTATGAAAAAAGCAAAGTTATGATTAAAGATTATAAAAAAGAATTGTTAGATGGAATTTTATGGGGATTAAGATTAAAAGGTTGTGCAATTTCTGTAGAAGAAATTAATGATGTCTTGAAATTTGAAGATACTAGATAGATTTAAATATTTTTCTTATAAATTAACTTGCATGGGCAATAAAGATGATCAATTAATTATGGTTGTAAGAAAAGAGGATTTATTTGGAGAACATAATGAAAATTATTTTGAGGGTTTTTGTGCATCTGGATTAAAAAATTTTGAAGAGGTAATTCTTGAAAGATATGGTTTCATGACAAGAAAATTTGCTGAGCAAGATACAAACTATAAACAACCAATTGGTTATGCGATGATTGTTAACCCAAAACTAAGAAAAGTTTTTGCGTATCAACGTTCAAAGAAAGATGAACAGTATACTGAAAAAAGACTTCAAGGAAAATGGTCTTGGGGAATTGGAGGACATATAGAAATGTCTGATGCTTCTGATGTAAACCCAATTCAAGATAGTGTGTTAAGAGAAATTGGTGAGGAAGTTAAGATGGATGGAAGTATAACTAGCAAGAAGATTCTTGGTTATATTTATCATGATTTTGGTGTAAATGCGGTTCACCTTGGGCTACTTTATTTAATTGAAACAAATTCTAAAGTAATCAAACCAGGTGATTCAGAATCTTCAGAAGGTTATTTAGCAACAATTAAGGAATTAGAAAAAATATGTTTAAATCCAGAAGTTAACGTTGAGGATTGGTCAAAAACTGCATTAAGGCCTTTGAAATATTATTTTGAAACAATAGATAAAATAATAAATACAATTGATGACCTACCTTTCTAAATTTCTAAAATAGTAAATTATATATATTGAGCAAAAAAGTGACTCTATTATGGGTGTGTAAGCTAACGGCAAACGTAATCGGTCGAGACTTTTCGGCTCCAGACCGGACTTTCCAGGTTCGAATCCTGGCTCACCCACTTTTATTATTGATGATACACAACTCTAAAAAATAAGATTAAATTAATTTTACACCAACATCTTTTTAAATCTATATATATTCCTCCACTTATGATATCTGGTGTAAATGATTACAATAAATATTATACACTTGCTAAACAAGTTGTTGATGAAAAGCATGACCTTCAAAATACTCCTTATTTTCAAAATGATATGGATATTGTGAGGTCTATTGGTTTTGCACAGATAGGAAGACTTGAAATTTTAATGCATATAACATCAGAAGCAGAAAGCACAATCAAACAAGCAGAAGAATCATTACTGAATTTAGGAGTTCAACTTTATTCAGATGTTGATTCAGTAGAAAAATTTCGTACAAAACTTGAACGTGAAACAAGTGATTCAAATCTTATAGCTGAAACTGAGCTCTTTCAAGTTTTTTCTGGTGCCTTAGATCCTGAAGAAATTATAGCGCCGGCATTAAATGTTGCTGAATCATATATAGATTTGAGAAAAGAACCGAAAGCTAGACAATTGCTGCAACTAGTGTTTGATTTTAAAAATAAAGAAAGCCACTGGATCACAAAATATGAGAACGAACTAAACAGAGAGCTAGATAGAGTAGCAGCAAGATTAACAGAATTCAAACAAGAACCACGGCCAGTTTCTTTTGAACCAATCTCAATATCTAACTTATCTTATATCGGTATGCCCATAGAAGGTGGAGACAATGCCATACCGCTCTATAATCTGTTAGTTCAAACAGGAAGAAGTATTACAGAAAGAAAAAATACATTAGAAAAAGTATTTGAAACAGATAAAAATCAGACAGGACTTTTAGAAGATAGATTAGCAATGGAATGCAAAATAGCATTAGCACTGGCATATCTAGGCGATATGAAAAGTTCTAAAATAAAAACTCAAAAAATTCAGGAGATATTATCTCAAGAATATTATAATCACGATGAAACAAGTTTAAGTAATGCACTTATACTACATGGAAAGGTCAAAGAAGGCATGGAAATATCAGACAATATTCCACAAATTAGGAATAACGCAATAAGATATTATGTAAGAAAAGCAGCAGAACTATATCAATCAACAAGCCATTAAAGTATTTGTTTCGTATCTAACGAGGTTTCCGTAATAATGGCATTCTAAATTTAAAATAAATATTGTTACCTTTCTAAAATGGTTACCAGAACGAAACCTTTATAAAGTAGTTATTTTTACCATAATAAAGGTGAATTCAAAAATGAAAATACTAAAATATGTCCCATTAATTTTAACATTATTAACTAGTGAGCAAGCATTAGCTCAAAGATTTTGGAATCCTTTTTCTTCAGATAAAAAAACAGAAGTAAAACAAAATAAAACAGTTTCTAAAGAAAAAACAATATTACATCAATTAAAAGTTAGGAAAGGAGATATAACTCCAGTATTAGATTCGTGGTCTTCTGGTCATGTTTTAGGATTTTCAGAAATTCGTGGTCCTTTTGATATGCAATTAAGAGCAACTAAAAATAAAAAAGAAATAGGTGCTCATATTGAATATATTTCACCAGAAAATGTGATAAATGCTTTTGGAAAATCAAATCCTCAATTTAGAGAGGCAAATGTTAGAAATTTCTTAAATAAATATATCTTACTAGATCCAAAAAATCCAAAATATAAAGAAATTGTTAAATTATTTAATGATGGAAAGATTACAGAAGAAGAAGCAAGAAAAATTGGTTCTTTGAAAGATGCTGTTTATTATTTACCATATTTATACAGAGCAGATAATAAAGAAGCTTCTTTACCTGGTGCATTTATATTACATAAGTATGGAAGTAATTTTAGTTATCATGAATTAACAAAGAAAAAAGAAACAAAACAAGTTTCACAAAAACCAATAAATGTTCCAGGGGTTGGTTTAACTAGCATAGATTCAAAATTACACACTCTAGAAAATACTGAAGGTGTTGAAGAAGAAAAACCATCAAGTTTAGATCAAAAAGCAAAAGCTAAAGACTATTTTCAAGGGATTTGTGGTTCAGGCAAAAAAGATTCCCCAGATAATAAAAAAGTAAGAACAAGACTTGGTCTTGAAGCTGGAGCAGGATCAAATGAAGAGCAAGTTATTGGAGCTTTTGTAGATGTTCCTTTAAATCAATATCTTAGTATAGAAGGTTATGGTGATTTCTATGCTGGAAGAGGAAATCCAATTGTTTCCGATAGTAAAACACAAGTTACTGTAAGAGAAAGGCAATTAATCGGTCCAGGAACTTACAAAATAAGAACAGATGAAATAACAACAAGAAGTTTAGATGAAGCAATGATAGAATTTGGATTAGGTTTAACATTTAAAACAAGCGATTTTGAATTTCCGTTAAGAATAGGATTAAATTTATCAGAACAAGAAACAATGTTATATGGAAAATCAACAACAATACACGAAAGAAATATGGAACAACTAGGAGATCCTCAAGTAATAACAAATACTAAATATGATGGAAAAAGCTCAACAAGTAATTTATCATTAAGCCAAGGTGCATTGTATAATATTAATAAGAATTTACAACTTGGTGGCTCTTATAACAGAATTGGAGAAAAAAATAGTGTGAGAGTAAACGTGAGGTATAAATTCTAAAATGAAAAACAAATTTTTATTCTTAATATCAATAGTTTTAGTTTTATTAATTGGACTTTCATACAATGTAAATGCTGATGAGAGTGTTACAATCTCATTATTCTATGACTCAACAATTTCAGATTCATATACAATAATGAATGGTGATGAAGTTGGGGTAATTGTAAGTGCAGATTCTGTATTTGAAGATAGCATGAATATAGATTTAGATTTATTAAATACAAATGGGGAAATTGTTGCAAGATTATTAAACGTTGATACAACAAGCGATTCCTACTCAAAATATTTAATTGTTGGATATTCTTCTTATTTAGCACCAGGAGATTATATTTTGAAAGGTCATGTGCTTGGAGAACCAAGCGGAAACATGGATACAGATGAATTATATCTTGAAGTAAAATCTCAAACATCTGGAAATCATCCACCTGTAATAACTTCAAGTCCTTCTGTAACACAAATAGATGAGCATGACATATTTGATTATCAAGTTATTGCTACAGATGAAGATAATGATCCATTAACATACTCTTTAATACAAGCTCCAAACTGGCTTTCAATAAGTAATAATGGATTCGTAACAGGAGCATCTCCAGAAGTAAACTTTGATTATCAATTTATTGCAACAGTGAGGGTATCAGATGGTCAAGATTTTGACACTCAAACATTTACCATAGATGTAAAGGATATTGTTCAAAATGCTCAACCAAATATAGAAATATTAACTCCTTCAGAAAACGAATATATCTCGGGAGAATATACAATAAGATGGCAAGCAATAGATATAAATCAACCTTCAAATACCTTAGATGTTAAAATAGAATATACATATGATGGTTATGAATGGTATACTTTAATTGATGGAAAAAATAATTTCGGAGAATACTATGCTTGGAATACCAAAACATTAAGCAATGCAAATGATTATAGAATAAGAGCTACTATAATAGATAATGAAAATTTAGAAGACGTGGATCAAGTTAATTTCGTAATTAGAAACCTTAATGCACCAAATGCTCATTTTATACAACCTCACAATGGAGATACTTTATCTGGTAATTATGGGATATTATGGAGTGCTACTGATTTTGATCAAACAGAAGCTACATTAGATATTAAATTAGAATATAAAGAAAAAACAAATAATGTATTTACAAATTTAATAAGGTTATTTTTAGATGATTGGGTAGTTTTAGAAAATAAGATGAATAATAATGATGGAATATTTTTATGGAATACCTTAACAGTAAATAATGGGGATTATGAATTAAGATTAATTGCAACAGACGATGACGGGTTAACTTCAACAGCTTACTTAAATTTAATAACAATAAACAATCTCGTTTCAGTAAACCATGATCCGGAAATAATCTCAATTCCAATAACTAAAGCGTTAGTAAATGAGGATTATGCTTATGATGTAAACGCAATTGATCAAGATAATGATGTTTTAATTTATAATTTAGTTGTAAATCCAATTGGAATGAACATCAACCAAAATACAGGATTAATAACATGGCATCCAACTTCATTAGGAAATTATAATGTAGAAGTTATGGTTAAAGATGGAAATGGTGGATTTGATACACAAGAGTTTACTATAAAGGTTGATACAGAAATAGTTATTCCTTCTCAAGAAGTAGAGTCCCATGTACATAGATTTAAGATAAATAATGTTATATTAAGCAATAATAATGGAAAATTAAATGTTTATCCTTACATAAGAAATGATGGAACAGAAGATGAAAAGATTAATTTAAGAGCGACAATCATGGAAAACGGCATGAATAAAATAACTTACATTAGCTTAGATAGTAATGACAATAAATATGGGATATTAAGTTTTGATAACATTAAAAATGGATATTATGTGGTTAAGGTCGAAGCATTTAACTCAAAACATTATGAAGTTAGATATGCTTATATTACAATATAAATAAAAATGAAACAAGACGGATTTACTAAAGTTAGCGGAACAAGTTTGGAAGAAATTACGGACAGTTTGGTAAAACTTAAGGTGCCTTTTAAATGTCAACCACGCACATTGTTAGTAGTTAGTCAAAACGAACAAAAGTTAATTTATTTAAATTCGAGAGAGTCGTTAAATATGCCTGAATTTATTGCAACTAATATCATTAATGTTCCAAATGATATAAAGACTAGAAAAGAAATATATAAAAGTTTACCAAGCCCAAATGAAGTGTTCAGATTAAAAACTGATAATCGGGCAACATTTGTAGAAGAGTCTTATAGAAGATACGTTGCACTTTATGCGGTAGATGATTTTAGAACACGTATGAAATTCTCTGATGGATTTATTAGCATGTCAGACGGTTTAATTGTAGAAACAACAACTATCATATATGATCAAGAAAGAGAGGTTTAAATAAAATATTATAAATGTTGCTACCGAAAGGTTTTTAAACCTATATTAACTTTAAAATAGCAACATAATAATCAAACTCAAGGGGGTTAGAAAATGAAAAAATTATTCAATTTAATCGTAACATTGTTAGTTGCAGCTATGTTTGCAACAAGTGCATTCAGTGCACAGCAACCTGGTAATTCATACAATGAATTAGGGGTTGAAGTTGTACAACCTTCAGCAGTAACTCAAAGTGATTTGTTTGAAATCACAAAAGTAGAAGTTGAGGGCGTAGAGATAGGTCCTACAGACCTAATTAATATAGAAAGAGGAGAAAACTTAAATGTCAGAGTAGAATTAAAAGGCCTTGATAATGCTGATGACGTAAGAATCAAAGCATGGATAGGTGGTTATGAATATGATGACATTGAAGATGAAACATCAATATTTGATGTGAAGAAAGGCGTTACGTATGTAAAGAACTTAGTTCTTGAAATACCAGATGACGTAAAGACAGATGTAAAAGATGACGATTCAACAACATTACGCATCGAGGCATTTAATGCTGACGATGATGATGAGCTAGAATTTCCAATAGAAATAAAAGTCTCAGCAAAGAGACACTCATTAAACTTTGTTGATGTAATCTTCAATCCAGGATTAACTGTTAAGAACACACAACCATTATTCGTAACAGTAAGATTAGAAAATCTTGGAGATAAGAAAGAAGACGATGTAAAAGTTGAAGTAAGTATTCCAGAATTAGGAATCTCACAAAGAACTTACATTGATGAATTAGTTTCTGTTGAAGACTCAAATTCAAACGATGACGATGAAGAAACATCATCCTCAAGCGACACATTATTATTAGATTTAAGTAATGTGAAACCTGGAACATATGATGCCATTGTCAAAGCAACATACAACAGAGGACATGACGTAATAAGTAATGATTATCAATTAACTGTTACAAGTGGTTCTGGAGTTTCCGGCGATAGTCAAGACTTGATAATTCAAGCAGTTCAATCATCCATGAATGTAAATGCTGGTGGAAGTGCAATATACACTTTCTCAATAGCAAACCTTGGATCAACTGCAAGAACATTAAGCTTTGAAGTAGCAGGACAAGAAGCATGGTCAACTGCAAGAGTAGAACCAATGAGCATTACAGTTTTACCTGACTCTACAAGAGATATTCAAGTAACTCTAAATGCTAAATCTGATGCAGATGATGGTAACAGAGTATTTATTGTAAGAGTTAAAGACGGAAGCACAGTTGTAAAAGAATTACAATTTGATGCTGCTGTAAAATCCGGAATGGGTAATATTTCAAGCCTAAGATCAGGTTTAGAAATAGGATTCATTGTATTACTTGTAATATTAGTAATACTAGGAATAGTTCTTGCAGTAAACAAGATGAAGGGTAAGGAAGAAGGCGGAGAAAGTTATTACTAAAACTTTCTTTTTCATTTTCTAACCTTTATTTTTTCTTTTTTAAAATTAATTCTGAATAACAATAGTTAAGCTTAAATTCCTATATTTTCTAATATTTTAGGGGTTAAAAAAATGGCTGTAGAAGTTGAATTGCTTAAATTTGTATTTTATTCCATTTTTCCAATTCTTATTTTATTATTTATACTGCTCTTTGTTTTTAAGAAAAATTTATTTAAGGCATTACCTTGGATAAGTAGTTTGCTTGGAGGATCATACGCTTTAATCGTAAATTCAATCTATAGTAATATTGGTGGAGAAAAGGGTCTTATTTTTGTAGTTGTTCCTGCGTTATGGCCTGCATTAGTGGTCTTCCTTGTTGTGGGTGGAATCATTGCATCACTTGCTCAGGCATTAGGGCTTCGCCCACTATTATTGGATACAGAGCTAATGTGGCCTGTATTAAATATAATTATATGGATAATTATTGGATTTTTCATAGGGAAATTAATTAAAAAAATGAGAGAAAATTATGTTAAGAAAGGAAAAAAACAAGAGAATGAGTTAATTTGGAGTTTAGGAGTTGGAGGAGCCTTTCTTGGATTTTTTTTAACCTATTTTTATTCTGGTCTTAATTTTTATTATCTTATTATTTTTACATTTGTTGGAGCATTAATTGGGTATTTTATTGGTTGTTTGATTAAAGGAAAAAGAAGAAAATGAGAGATAATAAAATAGAAAATTTCAGAAGATGGATGTTTTTAATCATGATAACATTTTTACATCCACTTTTATTTATGGTCATAGCCACCGATAAGGTATTAGGAACTCTTCTTAGTGAAACTTTATCACAATATGTTCTATTAGTCTTATTACCATTAATACTTTACATATTTTTTGTTTTAGTTTTAATTTCTTTTAAAGATAGATATATTTTAAAAGGAGGAATTATAGGTTCAATAATTGGATTTCTTTTTACTTTCTTGTTCTTTAGCGAATTTGGAGAAGATTTTCTATGGTGGTTTATTAAACCATTGGCATTATCAATAAATTATTTTGTTGAATTAATAATAGGGGGTCCGTGTCATGAATGTTGGGGGATTCTCCTCATATATCCTGGACTGTTCATCCTTTCATTTAGTTTGGTTGGAGTAGTAATTGGAAAATTAATTAAGAAAAGAAAATGAAAAGGGGCAAATTTTTAAAAAGTGTATCCGTTGCATTAAGGGGAATTAGATATATTATCTCAAAAGAAAGGAATATAAAAATTCAAATATTCCTTGGTTTTATGGTTATTTTTGTTTCAATATTATTAAAAATACCAAAAATAGAATTTATTATAATCTTATTTCTCTCATTTTTTGTGATTGTATTAGAAATCATAAACACTAGTGTAGAAAAACTAATTGATAAAATTCATCCAAATTACGATAAGGATTATGGTAAAATAAAAGATGCCTTTGCTGGTGCTGTATTGTTAGCCGTAATGTTATCGATTATAATCGGAGCGTTAATTCTGTTTAATCCAATAATCTCTTTTTTTAAATAAAGAATATGTTTAAAGTCAGGGGTTATTCTTCTCTAAAATCGTAACCTTTTTATATATCCTATACTTTCTTAAAGTAGCTAAAGGGGGGCTTTACTAATGAATAACAAAAAAATAGGGATAGTATTTTTAATAGCTTTATTTCTAATCACTCAAGTTTACGCATTCGAATTAACAACTAAAGATACAATAAAGGATGTATGTCCAAGTACAACTACATTATACACAGCAACTGTTTCTGGTCAAGGTAATTTCAATATTAATTATGGTGGAAGTGCTGCTGCATTTGCAACAGTTGTTCCGCAAGGTTTTAGCCTAAATAATGAGATAAGAACAATTTATGTTTACGTTACCCCAAAATTAAATACTCCTCCTGGAATCTATGATCTAAATTTAATTGTGACATCTGGAGAAGAGAAAACATTAAATTATAAAGTAAATGTTGGAAATTGCAATCAAGTTAGTATAACTGGAGATCAAAGTAAAAAGTTATGCGCATGTAATTCTGAAGTATTTGAATATGATATAATAAATGCTGGGAATTATGAAGAAACTTATACAGTTGAAGTTACTGGAAATGGAAAAGAATTTGTTACATTAAGTGAAAATAAATTTAAACTAAAGAGCAAAGAGGCTAAGAAAATAAATGCGATTTATAATGCACCTTGCGGTTCTTCTGGAGATTATAATTTCAACTTAAACATTAAGTCATTAACAAGCAATGCCGCTGCTAGTTTTAATTCAAAAACAACTGTAAATAGTTGTTATGATTTTAATTTAGTTCCTGAAAAAACATTTTTAGATATGTGTGAGCACACAATTCAAACAATTCCTTTAAGTATAGAAAATACTGCAGATGCTGAAAATGAGTTTAGTTTGTTTGTTACAGGTCCTGCATGGGCTAACCTTGAAAAAGATAATATAAAGTTAAATGCAAATCAAAATGGAGTTGTAAATTTAATCTTGAACCCAGATTATAAGGTTGAAGGAAGTTATGATATTGATTTAAGGATAATGAGTAGAGATGGAAAAGTAACTAAAGATCAACTAATTAAAGCTAATGTAAGAATATGCAACGATGTTATGGTTGATATTGAAAAAAGCGAAGATAAAGTTTGTAATAGTGTAAATAAAGAATATAATGTCAAGATTAAAAACTCTGGGGAATTTGATAAAGAATTTAAATTAGAAACAGATAAATCATGGGCAAGTTTAGAAGAACAAAGTTTAAGTGTAAAAGCAAATGAAGAAAAAGATGTTGTTTTAAGCGCAAATCCAACAAAAGATTTAATTGGAATGTATGATTTAAAAGTAAAGGCAAGTGCTCTTGATTCAAGTAAGATATATAATGAAGATTCGATAAAATTAAGTTTAATCGAAACAAGCAAATGTTATGTTCCTTCAATAGAATCCCAAGGAATAAGTTTAATGCCAGATACAACAGCTGTAATAGAAGTAAAGGTAACAAATAACGGGCCAGAGAAAGCAAATTATATCTTAAGCTTAAGTGGAAAATCATTTAATTTTGTTCAATTAAATCCAGCCACATTAGAAGTTGATCCTGGCAAAACTGAGTTAACTTATTTGTATGTTGCTTCTCAGTTTAATGTTGATTATGGAAAATATGATGCAATATTAAGCGCAAGAGTAGAAGGATCTGATATTTTAGATACAGAAATAATAACAGTTGAGGTGGTTGAACAAGGTGGAATTGGTAAGAAAGTTGAAGAAGGAGTTATTCAAAAAAGTTTCTTACAAAGATTTTTAGATTGGCTGAAAAGAAATTTATCTCCTGCTAGAGTAGAGGAAGTTGAAGAAGAAATAAATTTAACAGAAATAATTGAAGAAGTAGAAGAAACGAACATTACTGAGAATGTTACAGAAGAAGTTGAAGTCGTAGAAGAACCAGAAGTAATAAAAGAAAATGAACTTGATAAAATAAAAATAATTACAGAAAATGTTAACTTTACTTTTAAAGAAGAGATTCATAGCATAATAATCAAAGAAGTTCAGGGTAATAGTATTATATTAGAGATAAGATCAAATCCCCAGTATTTTATACTTGATTTAAATGAAAGTGAGAAAGTTGATTTAGATCAAGATGGAACTTATGATTTAGAATTAACTTTAGAAGAAGTAAAGAATAATAAACCAACAATAAAAACTTCTTCAATAAATGAAAGAACAGAGGAGATTAAAGAAGAAGTAAAAGAAAGCAAGGATTATGAAGGAGTAATAATCTCATTTTTAGTTGCATATAAATTTTATATAATACTTGGGATAATAATTTTAATCGTATTAATTTTAATATTAAGTTATTGGAAAGAGATAGTTGATTTCTTTGAAGAAGAAGATGAAGTTGGTTATAAGAGAAAAAGAAAATAAATCATGAAGGTGGTGGGAATTCTGAAATCTCTGATCCTTGATAATTTAGATTATAAATATAAGTCCTAGAAACAATTGGAGACGGATTATCATTAAGATCAATAGATTGGACATAAACTACATTATAACCATTATTCAAAATTAATAAATAATTCCAAGATAAACAATTATTAGTGCATATTGTTTGCCAGTTTCCATTATTTAACTTTAATCTTATCTCTTTAACATTGTCATCATCAGAGGAAATTCCTTTAATTGTTAAAGAAGAGCTTTGTGACTTATACAAATTTTCTGGGGATGTAATCTCTATGCTTGGTTTGGATTTATCTATGTTAACTTGTTTGGCAATTACTTCTTTATCTGAGCATGAATTTAAAAAAAGTAAAACTATAAGAAAAAATGATATTAAAAATAATTTCTTAATCATGTTACAACATTCTATGTTAATTTGATAAATATTTAAAGGTTTTTATTTAAAAAAAGAAACATTTATATAAACAAATTAGGACATAGCCTAAGGTGATAACTTGAATAAAAACGCCCAGATTAGTACTATTGTCTTGGTTATATTAATTGTTCTTACTGGAGCAATAGTATATATTGGATTAAGTTTATCAGGAGTTTTTAAAGAAGATATAGAATTAAATTGTAATGTAGATGAGCCATTTACTTGTAAAGAAGTTATAATAACAGCACAATCTCAAAGTTCTGATAACTTATTAAATAATTATGTAATTTTAGAAGCTGAGAATATTGAGGGTGTCGAGGTAGTTCCAAATTCTTTAAGTTCAGGTGCATGTAATAATGCTTTTGTAGAAGAAGTTACGGATAAAAGTTCGAATATTAAAGAAATTAAAATTCTTTTAAGTTGTTTTGAAGGAGTTAAAGATGAGGTAGTAGAGGGAAATTTAGAAATTGTTTATACTTCAGATGATGGAAGTATTCATAAAAGTAAATTACAATTTAATGTAAAAAGAGTTGAAAATGCTAGAAATGCATTCGAGAAACTTAAAGATGATATATTTCCACCTAAACCTCAAGACACATCTACACAAGATCAGACACAAACACAAAATAATGATATAATTTATAATAGGG